>JAESFO010000095.1_pt1 | contig 288903 bp, 304 predicted proteins | sample 9269421 | NCBI WGS metagenome assembly JAESFO01 (sample SAMN14502839, study PRJNA617101) | algae metagenome | isolation source: Nostoc desertorum CM1-VF14 and co-occurring heterotrophs from rocky... | place: USA: Clark Mountains, San Bernardino, California | collected 2000-06-05
AGCCACTGCTCGAGATCCCGATGCCAATCCTCTTCCATCGCCAGCCTCCATCAAAGCTGGCGCCCTATGAATCATGCATCTCCCGCACAGGGAATCCCAAAATCACCCTTCTGCCAAAGTAGTGCTAGGATATCCAACCAAATGGTTGTTGACCCGGTTGACTCGATTCGCAGTTTTTGCGGACCGCGAGTCAACGCAGCCGCGGCGCTGCGGGGTAGTCGTATCGGATTCGCGAGGTCAAAGAGCGGCGGAGCCCAGCCCCGCGCCGGGGAGCCAAGCAGACCAAATCCTACTTTTCAAGCGGGTCGCCGAGCCTCGACGGCAGGGCCGATCGACATCAGGCCCTGCCAAAATCGCCCGGCCCGGGCCGGATGAGAATATCCTCAAAGGAGCGCGAAGCTGCCCTCGATCACGGTCACGCACTTGCCGCCCAGGATCACGCGTTCACCGCCAGGCTCCAGCTCGCAATCGACATAGCCGCCGCGCGCGCTGGACTGGTGCGCGGTGAAGCGGCTGCGGCCGAGGCGGGCGGCCCAATAGGGTGTGAGCACGCAGTGCGCCGAGCCGGTGACCGGATCCTCGTCGATCCCCGCCGCGGGGGCGAAGACCCGGCTCATCACATCGGTATCAACGCCGGGCGCGGTGACGATGTTGAGCGTGTCGCCGAGCGCCGCGAGCGCGCGGAAATCGGGCCGGAGCGCGAGGACCTGCTCGGCGTTGTCGAGCACGATCAGCTGATAGCCGTTCGGATGGCGCAGCGTCTCGACCGCATCGGCGATACCCAGCGCGCGCAGCGCTTCGGGCAAGGACATCGGCGCGGGCGCATAGGCGGGAAGCGCCATCAGATAGCCGTCGCCGTGGCGGGCGACTTCGAGCACGCCTGCCTTGCGGGTGCGGAAACGAACCAGGTCGCGCGACGGGTCTTCGCTCAGCAGATGATGCCCGCTCGCCAGCGTCGCATGGCCGCACAGCGCGACTTCGACGGCGGGGGTGAACCAGCGAAGCTCGTAATCGGCTTCCCCGCTCTCGTCCGCGACGAGGAAAGCCGTTTCCGCCAGATTGTTCTCCTCCGCGATTGCCTGGAGCACCCTATCCTCGAGCCACGCCTCGAGCGGCATCACCGCAGCCTGATTGCCGGTGAACGGCCGGTCTGCGAAGGCATCGATCTGGGCGAAAGGCAGCTTCATGCGCGGGTCTCCTTGAGAAGATCGGTCTCGGCGAGCGAATTGCCGGGCTCGTCGACCTGGCCTTCGGGGTCGACGTGAATCAGGAATTCGGTGCCGGGGAACTCGACCGCGAGCTCGCGTTCGAGCCGCTCGACCACGTCATGCGCCGCGGCGATCGTCAGTTCGGGGTCCATCCAGATATGGAACTGCGCGAAATCCTTGGCACCGCTGGTGCGCGTGCGCAGATCGTGGAGGCCGATCAGCTCGGGGTGGCGTGCGGCGACTTCGACGAACCGGCTGCGCTTCTCCTCGGGCCATTCCTTGTCCATCAGCTGGTCGATCGCCGCGCTCGAGGCGCGCCAGGCGCCGAACAACAGCCAGGCCGCGATCGCGATGCCGAAGGCCGCATCGGCGCCGGAGATTCCGGCATAGGCTTCCAGCACCAGCGCAACGATAACCGCGGCGTTGAGCAGCAGATCCGACGTGTAATGGATGCGATCGGCGCCGATCGCGACCGAACCGGTGCGCCGGACCACCGATTGCTGATAGCCGGTGAGCGCGAGCGTGACGGCGATCGCAAACAGCGAAACGCCGATGCCATATTCCGGATCGGCGCTCGGCTGTTGGGCGATCAGCCGCTCCACTGCGCGCAGCAGGATCGCGAAGGCGGAGACTGCGATCACGGCTACCTGGAAGAGCGCGGCGAGCGCCTCCGCCTTGCCGTGGCCGAAGCGATGCTCCTGGTCTGCCGGCTGCATCGCCCAGTGCACGCCGCCGAGCGTCACCAGCGACGCCACCAGATCGAGCAGGCTGTCCGCAAGGCTCGCGAGCACCGCGACCGAGCCGGTTCGCCAGGCGGCATAGGCCTTGAGCACCCCGAGCAGCAGCGCGCAGGCGACGCTCGCCAGCGCGGCGCGGCGCGCCAGATTTCCGGCAGTGGTCATGGATAGAGCAGCTCTTCGCTCCACCCGTCTGGAGTGCGGAGGAAGAGCCGGCGTTCGTGGAGGCGATGTGCGCGGTCCTGCCAGAATTCGATCCGCCCGGGCGCGATGCGGTAGCCGCCCCAGTGCGGCGGGCGCGGAACCGGCTGGCCTTCGAAGCGCTGCCGCACCTGATCGTAGCGCGTCTCGAAAGTGGCGCGCGCGTCGAGCGGGCGCGACTGGTCCGACGCCCAGGCGCCAAGCTGCGAATCGCGGCTTCGGCTGGCGAAATAGGCGTCCGACTCGGCGTCGCTCACCTGCGCTACCGGCCCCTCGATCCGGATCTGGCGGCGGAGCGACTTCCAGTGGAAGAGCAGCGCGGCCCTGGGGCTGGCGAGCAGGTCCGCCGCCTTGCGACTCTCGCGGTTGGTGTAGAAGACGAAGCCTTCGGGGCCGTGGCCCTTGAGCAGCACCATCCGCACCGAGGGCTGTCCGCCCGCATCCACCGTCGCGAGCGCCATCGCGCCCGGATCATTGGGCTCGCTCGTCTGCGCCTCGGCGAACCATTGGTCGAAGAGCTGGAAGGGATCGGTGGTCATGATGGGGCTCTATACGATCCTCCCCGGAACGGGGAGGGGGACCATTCGCCCGGCGAATGGAGGGGGCTCTCCACAAAGCGGGGCCTTTGCCGCGCGCCCCCTCCACCACCGGCCTGCGGCCGGCGGTTCCCCTCCCCGTCACGGGGAGGATCGGAACGGACTCCCTCCTCGCACATTGAATCGGCTTCGCAACGAGGAGCTTTCGATGGCCGCGCGCGCCTATTGGCAGGGACAGATACGGCTGGCGCTGGTCTCGATTCCCGTGGAGATCTATTCGGCGACCAAATCGGGCGCGCAGATCAGCTTTCACCAGATCCATGAGCCGAGCGGCAAGCGGATCAAGTACGAGAAGGTGGCGCCCGGCGTGGGACCGGTGGACGTCGAGGAGATCGTCAAGGGCTTCGAATATGAGAAGGGCCACTACGTTCTGCTCGAGCAGGACGAGATCGACGCGGTGAAGCTCGAATCGAAGAAGACGCTCGAGCTCACCCAGTTCGTCGACGCGAGCGACATCGATGTGCTCTATTATGAGAAGCCCTATTTCGTCGTGCCCGCGGACGATCTCGCCGAAGAGGCGTTCATCGTGCTGCGCGAGGCGCTGAAGCGGACCAAGAAAGTGGGGCTGGGCCAGCTGGCGCTGCGGGGCCGCGAGTATATCGTGAGCCTGAAGCCGTGCGGGCGCGGGATGGTGCTCGAGACGCTGCGCTATGCCGACGAGGTCAACAAGGCGCAGGGCTATTTCCGCGACATTCCCGACGCCGAGCCCGACCCGGAGTTGCTGGGGCTCGCCGAATCGCTGATCGAGAAGAAGACCGGCAAGTTCGATCCCAAGGAGTTCCACGACCGCTATGTCGATGCGCTCAAGGACCTGATCGAGCGCAAGAAGAAGGCCAAGGGCCGCAAGGTCATCGAGGAGGAGGACGCCGAGAAGCCTTCACGCGGATCGAACGTGGTCGACCTGATGGCGGCGCTGAAGAAATCGCTCGAGAAGCCGGGTGCGGCCAACGACGCAGGAGCGAAGAAGGCACCCGCGAAAAAGAGCACGGCCAAAGCCCCCGCGCGCTCCGGCAGCCGTAGCACGGCGGCCAAGAAGGCGCCGGCGCGCAAGCGGGCATGAGCGCGATGGCGGACGCCGATCTCCTCTCCAGATACAACGCCAAGCGCGACTTCGCCAAGACGGCCGAGCCCGCGGGCAAGGTCGCCAAAGCGCGCGGCAACCGGTTCATCGTCCAGAAGCACGACGCGTCGCGGCTCCATTGGGACTTCCGGCTCGAGATCGACGGCGTGCTCAAGAGCTGGGCCGTGACACGCGGGCCCAGCCTGGACCCCGGCGAGAAGCGGCTGGCGGTGCGCACCGAGGACCATCCGCTCTCCTATGCCGATTTCGAGGGGACGATTCCAAAGGGCGAATATGGCGGCGGCACGGTGATGCTGTGGGACACCGGCCGCTGGGAGCCGGTGGAGGGCAAGAGCGCGAAGGATCTGGAGAAGGGCCACCTCCATTTCCGCCTCCATGGCGAGCGAATGAAGGGCGAATGGCTGCTGATCCGGCTGAAGCCGCGCGGCAAGGAACGCGCGGAGAACTGGCTGCTCCGCAAGATCGACGACCCTTATGCCGGCGCCACCGATCTGCTGGTCGAGACCGGGCTGACGAGCGTGGTCACCGGCCGGACGATGCAGGAGATCGCCGAGGGGAAGAAGGCCGCGAAGCAGCCCGCACGGGCAGCCAGGACGGGCAAGCCGGGCAAGAAGACGAAGCCCCTCGCCTTCCGCGCACCGCAGCTCGCCACTTTGGTCGACACGGTGCCCGCGGGGAACCAGTGGCTCCACGAAGTCAAGTACGACGGCTATCGTGCGCTGGTCGCGACGGGCGATCCGGCGCGGATCTACACGCGCTCGGGGCTCGACTGGACCGACAAGTTCCCCGGCCTCGCCGAAGCCGCCAAGTCGCTTCCTGCCGGTGCGCTGGTCGATGGCGAGATCGTCGCGTTCAAGGACGGCAGGCCGGACTTCTCGACCTTGCAGGAAGCGATCGGCAGCGGCGGGAAGGGGCTGACGCTCTTCGCGTTCGACTTGCTCGCCGAGGGGGGCGAGGACCTGTCCGCCCTCCCCAACCTCACGCGCAAGGAGCGGCTGCGCACGCTGCTTGCCGGCGCAGAGGAGGCGATACAGTTTTCCGAGCACGTCCTCGGCAACGGCGAGAAGCTGTTCGAAGCGATGTGCCGCGAAGGCTATGAGGGCGTGGTCTCCAAGCGCACCGACGCGCCCTATCGCGGCGCGCGGACCAAGGCGTGGCTCAAGACCAAGTGCATCCGCCGCCAGGAATTCGTGATCGTCGGCTGGACGCCGAGCACCGCCAAAGGGCGCGGCTTCCGCTCGCTGCTGCTCGCGGTCAACGGCGCGGATGGGCTGGTCTATGCCGGCAAGGTGGGCACGGGGTTCAACCTCGATACGCTTCATGCGCTGCGCGCGCGCTTCGACAAGATTGCCGCCAAGCAGGCGCCGGTGAAGGTCCCGCGCGCCGAGGCGCGAGGCGCGCATTGGCTGGAACCGGAGCTGGTGGCCGAGATCGCCTTCAGCGAATTCACCGCCGACAATGTGGTGCGCCACGCAAGCTTTCTGGGGCTGCGCGAGGACAAGAAGGCCAGCGAAGTCGTCGCCGAAGCGCCCGCGCCGCTCCCCGAGGCGGCGGCTGCCCCGACGTACGACGTCAAGATCAGCAACCGCGGCCGGGTGATCTACCCCGAGGCGGGGATCACCAAGGGGGATCTCGCCGACTATTACGCCGCAGTCTCGCCGGTGCTGCTGCGCTGGCTCGCCAACCGTCCGATCAGCCTGGTGCGCTGCCCGCAGGGCCGGGCAAAGCATTGTTTCTTCCAGAAGCACGACGCCGGCAGTTTCGGCGACCACGTCCTCCACGTCGACGTGCGCGAGAAGGACGGGTCGGTGCAGCCCTATCTCTACGTCGCCGAGCTCGAGGGGCTGATGGCCTGCGTCCAGATGGGGACGATCGAGTTCCACGGCTGGGGCAGTCTGGTCGCGGACATCGAGAAGCCCGACCGGCTGGTGTTCGACCTCGACCCCGACGAGGGACTCGACTTCGACAAGGTCAAGAAGGCCGCGCAGGACCTCAAGACCCACCTCGCCGACATCGGGCTCACCAGCTGGCCGATGCTGTCGGGCGGCAAGGGCGTGCACGTGGTGGTGCCGCTCCGGCCCGAGGCCGAGTGGCCGGAGGTGCGGAGCTTCGCGGAGCGGTTCGCGCGGGCGCTTGCCGGGGCGGAGCCCGAGCGGTTCACGGCGAACCTCAAGAAGGTCAATCGCAAGGGCAAGATCTTCATCGACTATCTGCGCAACCAGCGCGGCGCGACCGCAGTGCTCCCCTATGTCGCCCGCGCCCGCGAAGGCGCGCCGGTGGCGGCGCCGATCAGCTGGAGCGAGCTGCGCGACCTCGATACGTCCAAGCGGTTCACGATCCGCGACGCCGCCACGCTGATCGAGCGCGCTACCAGCCGCGCGCTCCAGGGCTGGGGCGAGGCCGATCAGGCGCTGCCCGACCTGTAGCAAGCCGGGCCGTTTCCCTTTAGCCCTCCCACTTGCGCTGCGCCCCGCACAGGCCGAAATACCCGCGCAAAAGAACAGGGAAAGAAATGGCCGATCCTTACGCAACCCTTGGCGTGGCGCGCACCGCGAGCGAAGCCGATATCAAAAAGGCTTATCGCAAGCTCGCGAAGGAGCTGCACCCCGACCGCAACAAGGACAATCCCAAGGCGTCGGAGAAGTTCAGCCAGGTGACCCAGGCCTATGACCTGCTGACCGACAAGGACAAGCGCGCGCGCTTCGACCGCGGCGAGATCGACGGCGACGGCAACCCGACCTCTCCCTTCGGCTTCGGACCCGGCGCGGGCGGCAACAGCGGCTTCCGCCCGGGCGGCGCGCAGTTCGACTTCGGCGGCGAGGCCGGGGACCTGGGCGACATTTTCGAGGGGCTGTTCGGCGGCGGCGCAGCGGGGCGCCGCAGCGGCGGGTTCAGCGGTGGATTCGGCGGATTCGGACGCCGCGCCGCGGCCAAGGGGGCCAATGTCGCCTACAAGCTCGCCGTGACCTTCGAGGACGCGGCCAGGCTCGCCCCGCAGCGGATCACGCTGCGCGACGGCAAGACGATCGACCTCAAGCTGCCCGCCGGCGTCGAGACCGGCACCCAGATGCGGCTCGCCGGCAAGGGCGAGGAAGGGCCGGGCGGGTTCGGCGACGCGATCGTCACGATCGAGGTCCAGCCGCACCGCTTCTATGTGCGCGAAGGTGACGACATCCGCCTCGACCTGCCGGTGTCGCTCGCCGAAGCGGTGCTGGGCGCACAGGTGCGCGTGCCCACCCCGGACGGTCCGGTGATGCTCACCGTTCCCAAGGGCTCGACCTCGGGCAAGGTGCTTCGGCTCAAGGGGCGCGGATTCCACAAGAAGGGGGGCAGCCGGGGCGACCTGCTCGTCACGCTGATGGTCGACCTGCCGGTGGATGACGACGCGCTAATCGAGTTCGCACAGGGCTGGCAGAACAAGGGGAACCCCCGCGGCCGCATGGGCGTCTGAGCTCCTGTGAACACAGGGGAATCTTCGGCGCAGGAAAAGCCGGCGCGGCGGGGCCTGTTGCACAGGCTACACGCGGCGCTGAAACGGGCGGGCGTTTCGGACCGATTCTTCACGGTGGCGGGAACCGTGATCGTCCGCACCTTCAACGAAGGGTTCACCTACTCGGGCAATCTTGCCTTTCTCAGCCTGGTCACGCTCTTCCCCTTCTTCATCGTGGCAGCGGCGATCGCCCAGCTCCTGGGCCGCAACGCCGAAGCGATCCACACGCTAGAAGCCTTTCTCCGCACCGTCCCGCCCGGGGTGGCGGACGTGCTGCGCAAGCCGGTTTCGGACGTGCTCCAGGCGCGCACCGGCAATCTGCTGTGGCTGGGGGGGCTGGTGGGGCTGTGGACCACTGCCGGCTTCATCGAGACGCTTCGCGGCATCCTGCGCCAGGCCTACAAGGTGCGGTCGAGCACGCCCTTCTGGCGCTATCGGCTGGGCGCGATCGGGATCATCATCGCGTCGGTGATCCTGGCGATGGCCGCATTCAGCTTCCAGGTGATGCTCACCGCCGTCGAGCAGTTCATCTACCGGCTGCTCCCCTGGGCATCGCACGCGCAGCAGATCGTCTCGCTCACCAAGTTCGCGCCCGCGGTGGCGCTGTTCGGCGCGCTCTACATCCTCTTCTATTCGCTCACGCCCCGCCGCTACCGCAAGTCGGGCTGCCCCAAATGGCCGGGCGCCGCCTTTACCACCGTCTGGTGGATGGGCACGACTGCGCTGCTTCCCATCGTGCTCGGCACATTGGGAAGCTATGATCTCACTTATGGCAGCCTCGCGGGCGTGATGATCGCGCTGATCTTCTTCCAGCTCATCGGGCTGGGGATGGTCGCAGGGGCCGAACTCAACGCCGCACTGGCGGAAACCCCTTCGGACGGTCTAGAGGAGGCTCCCGAAAGGGAGAAAGGTTCGTCGTGACGGGATTGATGCAGGGCAAGCGCGGGCTGATCATGGGCCTCGCCAACGATCGTTCGCTGGCCTGGGGAATCGCGCAGAAGCTTCGCGAGCAGGGCGCCGAGCTGGCGTTCAGCTATCAGGGGGAGGCGCTCGAGAAGCGCGTGCGGCCTCTGGCGGAGCAACTGGGCAGCGATTTCCTGATCGACTGCGACGTTTCCGACATGTCGGCACTGGACACGGCTTTCGCGACGCTCGCCGAACGCTGGCCGACGATCGACTTCGTCGTCCATGCGATCGGCTTCTCGGACAAAAACGAGCTGCGCGGCGGCTATGTCGACACCAGCCTCGACAATTTCCTGATGACGATGAACATCAGCGTCTATTCGTTCGTGGCAGTGTGCAAGCGCGCTGCGGCGATGATGCCGAACGGCGGCAGCCTGCTGACGCTCAGCTATTACGGCGCCGAGAAGGTGATCCCGCACTACAATGTGATGGGCGTGGCCAAGGCGGCGCTGGAGACCAGCGTCCAGTATCTCGCGGTCGACCTGGGACGCGACAACATTCGCGTCAACGCGATCTCCGCGGGCCCGATCAAGACGCTGGCGGCATCGGGAATCGGCGACTTCCGCCTCATCCTGAAGTGGAACGAGCTCAACTCGCCGCTCAAGCGCAACGTGACGATCGAGGACGTCGGCGGCGCGGGGCTCTATCTGCTCTCCGACCTCGCCTCTGGCGTCACCGGCGAGACGCACCATGTCGACGCGGGCTACAACGTCATCGGGATGAAGGCCGAGGACGCGCCCGACATAGCGCTGGCATAGGTGCCCGTCGTTTTCCGGGAGCGCGGTTTTCGCTTCACTTCTTCTCCAACGAAGGCGATCCGCGCGAGCCCGCGCACGCGCATGTGACCAAGGACGGCGCCGACGCGAAGCTGGCTTTATCCGCTGGTCGAGTTTGCCTACAATCGCGGCTTCGACGCGCGGACGCAGCGATGGATACTGTCGGCGGTTGAAACGCGGCGGAACGAGATCGAGGAAGCTTGGAATGACCACTTCGCCTAGACCCATTGGAGTCGATTTCGACGACGACCAGATGTGGGTGCGGCTGGAAGACGGTCGCACGCTTGGCGTTCCGCTCGCCTGGTTCCCGCGCCTGCTGCACGGCACACCCGCGGACCGGCGCGCGGTAGAGCTTAGCCCGAGCGGGCTGCATTGGGACGCGCTGGACGAGGACATCTCGATCGAAGGCCTGATCGCCGGACGCGGCGACATGACCCGAGCCCGGCCTTACGCCGCGTGACCGTCGCGATCCGCCCCGCAACGGGCGGCGACGTGGCGGCGATCGATGCGTTGCTGCGCCGCGCCTTTCCCCCATCCCGACGAGGCGATGCTGGTCCAGCGGCTGTGCGTCGCAGGCGACATGGTGCTGACCCTGGTCGCCGACGACGAGGAGAGCGGCGCGCTGGCGGGCGTGGTGGTGTTCAGCCGGATGGCCGTGGACATTGCCGGCAAGCCGATCGCCGCGGTGGCGCTGGCGCCACTGGCGGTGGAAGCGGCCTATCGCCGCCAGGGCGTGGGCGAAGCGCTGGTGCAAGCGGGGCTCGCGCAACTGCGCGATGCCGGCGCGATGCTCGCCTTCGTGCTCGGCGAGCCCGGCTATTACGAGCGTTTCGGCTTTTCGGCCGATTGGGCGCGCGGATTTGCCTCGCCCTATGCGGGTGACTATCTGATGGCGCTGCCGCTCCAGGGTGGCGCCATGCCGTGCGGCGAGCGCGGTGCCGCGACGCATGCGGCGGCTTTCGCAGAGCTGTCGGAAGATGTTTGAGCTGAACGCCAACATCGTTGTCGTTGCCTCTGCATTCACTGGCGCGCTGGCTGACTATCTCAATGCCCGGAGAGCCGGAGTACCGCTTGTTCCGGCATTGAATGGCGCAGCTGGCACCTTGGTGTCGCTCGGAATCCTGAGCGTGTTTTATCTGCTGGCGTTGAACGCTCTCCGTCTCCGATGGGATTCGCTAGCTGGGTACGGACTCGGGCTAGCCTTTGGCTTCGCGGGGGTGGTGGTGCTTCTTTCTTTCAAATCGCGGCGACATCGGCGAGGAGGCCAGCGATGAGCTACAACAGCTTCGGACGCGTCTTCCGCTTCACCACCTGGGGCGAGAGCCATGGGCCTGCGCTGGGCGCCGTGGTGGACGGCTGCCCGCCGGGGCTGAGCCTGAACGAGGCGGACATTCAGCCCTTCCTCGACAAGCGGAGGCCGGGCCAGTCGCGCTTCACCACGCAGCGGCGCGAGCCCGATCAGGTGCGCATCCTCTCGGGCGTGTTCGAGGGGCGGACCACCGGCACGCCGATCAGCCTGATGATCGAGAATGTCGACCAGCGCTCGAAGGACTATTCGGAAGTCGCCCAGGCCTACCGGCCGGGCCATGCCGATTATGCCTATGATGCGAAGTACGGCTTCCGCGACTATCGCGGCGGGGGGCGATCCTCCGCGCGCGAGACTGCGGCGCGGGTCGCGGCGGGCGCTGTCGCCCGGCTGGCGATCCCCGAAGTGCGGATTCGCGCCTGGGTGGAGGCGATCGGGGGCGACGCGATCGATTACGCCAATTTCGACGACGCCGAGATCGACAACAACGCCTTCTTCTGCCCCGATGCCCAGGCCGCGGCGCGCTGGGAGGTGCTGGTCGACAGCGCGCGCAAGGCGGGGTCGTCGCTCGGCGCAGTGGTCGCGTGCGAGGCGACCGGAGTGCCGCCAGGCTGGGGTGCACCGCTCTATGCCAAGCTCGACAGCGAGCTTGCCGCGGCGTGCATGTCGATCAACGCAGTCAAAGGCGTCGAGATCGGCGACGGCTTCGCCGCTGCCGCGCTCACCGGCGAGGCGAATGCAGATGCGATGCGTCCCGGACCCGATGGCCCGCACTTCCTTGCCAACCATGCCGGCGGAATCGCGGGCGGCATTTCGACCGGCCAGCCGGTGCGGCTGCGCGTCGCGTTCAAGCCGACAAGCTCGATCCTGACGCCGGTGGAGACGATCACGCGCCCCAATGCGCAAGGTGTTTCCGAGCCCACCGAGATCGCGACCAAGGGGCGCCATGATCCCTGCGTGGGCATCCGCGGCGCGCCGGTGGTCGAGGCGATGATGGCGCTGGTGCTCGCCGACCAGAAGCTGCTCCATCGGGCGCAGTGCGGCTGAGCGGCATCCGGGCGACTGGCCTTACCGTTCGCCCTGAGCCTGTCGAAGGGCGCTCTTCACTGCCACCCTGCCGTCCGTAGAACGCCCTTCGACAGGCTCAGGCGAACGGACTGGCGACGCGTGTTTCGGCTCAGGCGACCGCGCGCTCTTCGCTCGCGGCGGAGAACAGCCAGGCCTCGGCCTCGACGATGGTGCCGAAGCACCGCGCGTCACGTCCGGACAGCGCACGCGAGAGCTGGGACCGTGCCAGCGTGCGGCCTATCACGAAGGCGAGGCGACGCGAACGATAGGCCGGGTCCGCGAGCAGCGACTGGAACGCAGCGACGCTATCCTGCGGCTGGATCTTCATACCGCGCAGATCATTGATCGTCAGGTGCCAGTTGCGCGGGCAGCGCAGCTTCGCGTGCGCGACGCGACGCGCCTCCAGGAAATCCGCGATGTCGGCGGGCGTGAAGAAGCCGTGCATTACGATCCGTACCAGATCGCGTTCGGGCTCCACCTCGATCGAAAACTCGGCGCTCATCCTGCTATTATAGGAGCGTGCAGGGTCAGCCGACTCCTTCGAGCGCCTTCTGCCGGCGGCGCTGGACCGAGCTGCCGATCCCCATCCCTTCGCGATATTTGGCGACCGTGCGCCGGGCGATGTCGAAGCCCTTTTCGCGCAGCATCTCGACGAGCGTGTCGTCCGAGAGGATCGCCCTGGGATCCTCGCCCTGGATCAACGCGCGGATCTCGCTCTTCACTGCTTCGGCCGAGACCGCCTCGCCGCCGTCGGCCGACTGGATCGCGCTGGTGAAGAAATATTTGAGCTCGAACAGGCCGCGCGCGCAGCTGAGATATTTGTTCGAAGTGACTCGGCTCACGGTCGATTCGTGCATGCCGATCGCCTCGGCAACCTGCCGCAGCGTCATCGGCCGCAGATGCGCGACTCCGCGCAGGAAGAATTCCTCCTGCTGCTTCACGATCTCGCTCGCGACCTTGACGATTGTTCGCTGGCGCTGGTCGAGCGCCTTGACCAGCCAGTTGGCGCTCGCGAGCATGTCCGAGAGCCAGGCCTTGCTCGTCTTGTCCTGGGGCCCTGTCGAAATCTCGGCATAATAGGCGCGGTTGACGAGCAGCCGCGGCAAGGTGGCCGCGTTGATCTCCACTGCCCAGCCGCCGCTGCGCCGCGCAACGAAGACGTCCGGGGTCACCGACTGGACGGGCTCGCCGCCGAAGCGGCAGCCGGGCTTGGGATCATAGCCGCGGAGCTCGCGGATCATGTCCGCAAGGTCTTCGTCATCGACGTTGCAGATGCGCCGGAGCCGCGCGAGATCGCCGCGCGCGACCAGATCGAGGTTGTCGATCAGCCGCGCCATGCACGGATCGTAGCGGTCCGCCTCCTTCGCCTGGAGCGCGAGGCATTCGGCGAGGTTGCGCGCGCCGACTCCAGTGGGATCGAAGGTTTGGATGATCGCGAGCACCGCCTCGACGCGCGCGAGCGGCACTTCGAGCCGATTCGCGACTTCGAGCAGCGGAACGGTGAGATAGCCGCACTCGTCGATCTGATCGATCAGGTGCTGCGCGATGAACAGGTCCGCCCCCGCCACGCTCGCGCCTGCCTGCGCCAGCAGGTGATCGGCGAGGCTGAGGTCGGCGGTCCCGATATTCTCGAAGTCGGGTCCGTCCTCGAACCCGCCGCCGCCGCTCGCGCCGTTGAGGCCGAGGCTGCCGTCGAGCGCGCCGATCGAATCGGTGGGGCCATCGTGGTGGAAGGTCTCGGCGGCGAGATCGACGTCGAGCGCCGCCTCGCCCGCTGCCGCGCCGGCCTCGATCAGTTCGCTGGCGTCTGGGGGTCCGTCGCGCGCGGGCTCGAATGCGTCTTCGGGCTCGGGCGGGGCGAGGTCGGGTGCCTCGTCGGCGCCGCCTTGCGATTCGAGCAGCGGGTTCTTCTCCAGCTCCTCGGCGATGAAGGTCTCGATCTCGAGGTTGGAAAGCGCCAGCAGCTTTATCGCCTGCTGGAGCTGCGGCGTCATCACCAGCGATTGCGACTGCCGCAGGTCGAGGCGAGGCGCGAGACTCATGATCTAGAGTTCGAAACTTTCGCCGAGATAGAGGCGGCGGACGTTCTCGTCGCGCACCAGCTCGTCGGGCGAGCCTGCGAAGAGCACGCGCCCATCGTAGATGATGTAGCCGCGATTGACGATGTCGAGCGTCTCCCGGACGTTGTGATCGGTGATCAGCACGCCGATGCCGCGGTTCTTGAGGTCGCGGATCAGGTCGCGGATGTCGGCGATCGAGATCGGATCGATCCCCGCGAAAGGCTCGTCGAGCAGGATGATCGTGGGATCGGCGGCGAGCGCACGGGCAATCTCGGCGCGGCGCCGTTCGCCGCCGGAGAGCGCCATCGACGGCGCGCTGCGCAGCCGCGTGAGCCCGAATTCGTCGAGCAGCTGATCGAGCCGCGCCTGCCGCGCGTCGCGGTCCGGCTCGCTCAGTTCGAGCACCGCCAGGATGTTCTTCTCGACCGAAAGGCCGCGGAAGATCGAGGTTTCCTGCGGCAGATAGCCGAGGCCCAGGATCGCGCGGCGATACATCGGCAGCTTGGTGATGTCCTCCCCGTCGAGCATGATCCTGCCCGAATCGGGCTTCACCAGCCCCATCACCGAATAGAAGCAAGTCGTCTTGCCCGCGCCGTTGGGACCGAGCAGCCCCACCACTTCACCGCGGCCGACCGAGACCGATACGTCGGTCAGCACGACGCGCTTATCATAGGATTTGGCGATCGAGATGACCGCCAGCCCCTGCTCCGGCAACGGGGCCGGATCGGCGAGCGGATGTTCGAGTGTGGCGACGTCGTTCATGGCAGCATCCTGCAGGGCTGGGCTGGACCGGCTTCGCGACCCGCCGGTTGGCAGGATTCCTGCATGAGAATGCCTGCCGATGGAAGAGGGCTGCGGCAGTCCGGTAAGATTCTGGCCGTTACTGGCGGCGCTCGGGCACCGAGAAGCGGCCGGTGACGCGACCGCCCTGGCTCTGCACGCCGGGACTCGTGCTGCCACCGACGCCCGAGCCGTCGATCGTCGCGCGGCCGGTGTCGAGATCGATCGACAGGCGTCCGCCCGAGACGGTGTTGCCGCCCTGGCGCAGCGTAACGCCACCCACCATCGTGATCACGCGGCGGCCGAGATCGTAGACGGCATATTGCGAGCGCGCGCTCTGATCCGGGCGGACGACGGTGACTCCACCGGCAGCGTCGAGCCGCGAGACCTGCGGCGAACCATCGGTGATCTGGCCGGTGTAGGCGACGGTCATCCGCGCCGCGGTGAGCGTCATCTCCGCCTGGGTGATCTTGACGTTGCCCGTCAGCATCACGCGATTCGCGCGGTCCTGAAGTTCGATATGATCGGCCGCGAAGTCGATCGGTGCCGAACTGTTGTGGCGCGTCTGCGCGAGAGCCGGCGCCGACGCGGCAAGCGCCAGCGGAAGCCCGAGCGAGAGCGAGGCGAGGACGCGGATCATCAACGCCTATTTGCGCGCTGCGGCACGATCCGCAAGCGCGCATTGCCGTCCAGCGAGACGGTCCGCTTCTCGAGGTCCGCCCTCAACTGGTTTCCGCTGAACGTTCCCATCGGCGTATTGCCCGTCACAGCACCGCCGCTCTGGAGCTGGCGCGTCCTCAAATCCACGACTGCGTCGTGCGTGTTGAGCAGATAGCCGTCGGAAGTCTGGAAGCGCAACGGGCCGTCTACCGAGACCCGCTGGCTGTTGAGATCATAATGGCCGCGATCGGCGCGAATCGAGGCGGGGCCATCCTCCAGCCGGATTTCGGCGGTCAGGTCGTTGAGCTGCACGATCGGCTCGGCCGAGCTGCGCTGGACCGCCGATCCCGCGTGGAGATGGAAGGGGCGGCCCTTCGCATCGGCGCCGCGATACTCGGCCGATTCCAGCCGCAACCGCTCCTGCGCCATGTCGACCTTGTTCTTGTCGAGCACGAAGCTCACGTCGCCGCCCATCAGCAGCGGCGCGACCACCAGGAACGCAGCGAGCACCCCGATGCCGAGCGGCAGCGCGATGAGCAGCAGCCGCACCACGCGATCGTGGCTGCCGCCGGGATGCGCCCAAGAACGCCGCTCCGAGCGCAGGCGGGCGGCGACCTCAGACATGACTCGCGTCCAAGGTGCGTGCTCGCGCCAGAGGTGGCTGCTCAGATATGCGCAAAGATGTCGACCTCCGGCCAGCCTGCCAGATCGAGTTCGGCGCGCCACGGCAGGAAGTCGAAACAGGCTTGGGCGAGCGGCATCCGCCCTTCACGCTCGAGACGCCGGTCGAGTTCCATCTTCATCGCGTGAAGATAGCGGACGTCCGACGCGGCATAATCGCGCTGCGCCTCGCTGAGATCGGGACCGCCCCAATCGGACGACTGCTGCTGCTTGGATATCTCCTGCCCCAGCAGCTCGCGCACCAGATCCTTGAGCCCGTGGCGATCGGTATAGGTGCGCACCAGCCGCGACGCAGTCTTGGTGCAATAGACCGGCGCCGCGGTGACGCCGAGATAGAAGCGGATCGCCGCGAGATCGAACCGCGCGAAATGATAGAGCTTGATCCGCTCGGGATCGGCGAGCACCGCGCGAAGATTGGGTGCGTCGTAGCTCGACTGCGGTCCGAAACGGACGAGATGCTCGTCGCCCGATCCGTCCGACAGCTGCACCAGGCACAGCCGGTCGCGCATCGTGATCAGCCCCATCGTCTCGGTATCGACGGCGATCGACGCCCCGGGGGCGAACACGTCCTCAGGCAGGTCTTCTTCGTGGAAATAGACGGTCATGGTTCCCGCCTAGCCGCGTTGGCGCGCGGGCTCAATCCGCCGCACTGCCAAAAAGACGCGCGAATCGCCCGATTCCCGCGCGTCAGCCCGCGGCGGAAGAGTCGCCCTTCGCCGCGGCGGCTGCCGCAAGCTTCTTCTCGCGGGCCCGGCGGGACCAGATGTTGAGCATCTCGACCCCGGCGGAGAAGGCCATGGCGGTGTAGATATACCCCTTCGGGATATGCGCGCCGAAACCCTCCGCGATCAGCACCATGCCGATCATCAGCAGGAAGCCCAATGCGAGCATCACCACCGTGGGATTGCCGTTGATGAAATTGGCGAGCGGATTGGCCGCGAGCAGCATCACCGTCACCGCCACGATCACCGCGACGTACATGATCTCGACATGCTCGGTCATGCCGACCGCGGTGAGGATCGAATCGATCGAGAAGACGATGTCGAGCAGCAGGATCTGGACGATCGCCGACGTGAAGTTGATCGAGGCGACATGCTTCTTGTCGAGCAGATCGTCGCTCTGATGCGTGTCCACCGAGTGGTGGATCTCCTTGGTCGCCTTCCACATCAGGAACAGGCCGCCCGCGATCAGAATCAGATCGCGCCAGGAGAATTGCGTCTCGAAAGCAGGCTCGCCGTGCGCGCCCAGCGGCCCGGTGATCCCCAGATCGATCACCGGCTGCACCAGCCCCACGATCCAGGCGATCATCGTCAGCAGCGCGAGCCGCATGACCAGCGCCAGGCCAATGCCGATGCGGCGCGCCTTCACGCGCTGCTCCTCCGGCAACTTGTTCGACAGAATCGAGATGAAGATGAGGTTGTCGATTCCGAGCACGACCTCCATCACGATCAGCGTGACGAGCGCGGCCCAGGCCGCGGGGCTGGCAAGCAGGGCGAGGATCGTATCCATGAATCATCCTGTGCCGCGCCGTACCGTGCGGCGCAAGCGCCACAATTCGCCCGATCCGCCCTATTCAAGTCGAATTTTGTTCGCGCCCTGTCCAATTTTGGGTTATGACCGATTCTGTGGCGCTTTAATTTGTGCCCGAACACATGCGTTTTTCGTCCGGGCGCTTGGGTTTGATTGCTTTTCAGGGCGAGCCGGGAAGACGAACAGGGCATGAGTTTCGATAGAGGACGCCGCGGTGAGCGCGGCGGGCGCGGCAGAGACAAGCGCGACAGCTTCGGTGACGACAATTTCTACGGCGGCGGCGGCGGCTTTGAAGACCGTGGTGGCTTCGGCGGCGGCGGTGGCGGTGGCTATCGCGGCGGTGGTGGCGGCTTCGGCGGCGGCGGCGGCGGTGGCTATCGCGGCGGCGGTGGCGGCGGCTTCGGCGGTGGCGGCGGCGGCTTCGGCGGCGGCCGCGGCGGCGGCGGCATGCCCCCCCAAGTCGTGGGCGAAGCGACGGGTGTCGTGAAGTTTTTCAACGGGCAAAAAGGCTTCGGCTTCATCGTCCGTGACGATGGCGGCGAGGACGTGTTCGTCCACATCTCGGCCGTCGAGCAGGCGGGCCTCACCGGCCTGGCCGAGGGCCAGCCGCTGGGCTTCACGCTCGTCGATCGCGGCGGCCGCATCTCGGCGACCGAGCTCAAGATCGAAGGCGAGCCGCTCCCGGTCGAAGACCGCGGCCCGCCGCGCGAGCGCGAAGGCGGCGGCGATCGTGGTGGCCCCCAGCGCCAGCTGACGGGCGAGAAGGCGACCGGCACGGTCAAGTTCTTCAACGCCATGAAGGGCTTCGGCTTCATCCAGCGCGACGACGGACAGCCCGACGCATTCGTGCACATCAGCGCCGTGGAGCGCGCCGGCATGCCGACGCTCAACGAAGGCGACCGGCTCGAGTTCGAGCTCGAGGTGGACCGCCGCGGCAAATATGCAGCGGTGAACCTCACGCCGGGCAGCTGATCCCAAGCGACCCAATCACGAAGGGGCCGGGCGGAAACGTCCGGCCCTTTTGCTTTGCCCTCAGCGCGTGAGGATCAGCACCGCACCGCCGAGGATGCCGAGTACCGCAACCAGGCGCCCGCGCGTCACCCGCTCCCCGAGCGCGAAGGTGGCGATGGCGAGCGCGGTGACCATGCCCGTCTCGCGCAGGGCGGCGAGGGGCGCGGTCGGGCCCAGCGCGAAGGCCGAAAGCGCCAGTCCGTAGGTGAGGATCGAAAGCGCGCCTGCCACCGCGCCGGCGCGCCACTGCATCCGTGCAGATGCGAAGATCGCACCTTTCGAGAACAGCGCGAACATCGTCACCGTGGCGGTTCCCATCAGCACGAACAGCCAGACGATGAAGCTGAACGGCGTCGGCGCGGCCCGCACGCCATTCGCATCGATCACCGTATAGCCGGCGATGGTGACGCCGGTGAACAGCGCCCAGCCCAGGCCTGCGCGGCTGATGTGCCGACTTGTCACCATCAGGAACATCGCTGTGCCGATCAGTGCGATTCCGGCAAGCTCGCGTGCGCTGGCGGGCTCGCCGAACAGGCCCATCGCAAGCGCGGCGGTCACCAGCGGCGCGGTGCCGCGCATCACCGGATACGCCGCGGAAAAGTCGCTCGTCTCGAACGCCCGCACAAGCGCATAGAGATAGACGCAGTGGAGCAGCGCCGTGGCGATCAGCCATCCCCAGGCGCCGTGCGGCAAGGGCACCAGCAGCGTGGCCGGGAGCAGCAGCAGCGCGCTCGATCCGTCGATCACCGCACGGCCGGCCATCTTGTCCTTGCCGCCCTTGAGGATCGCGTTGACGACCGCGTGGATCGATCCTGACGCGATCATCATCACCGGGGCGAGCGCGGCGGCGTCCATCGGTTCGTCAATCTTCGCCCATGTCCAGCGGAAGCGCGAGGCTGAACTTGCGGCGGCGCTTGACGAAGCTCGATTCGTAGCGCCGCACGACGGGATCGTCGCCGAGCATCGCGTCGGTGAACGCATTATACTCGTCCATGTCACGCACCGTGACGAGCAGCATCAGGTCGAACGCTCCCGACACTTCGAGGAAAAGCTGGACGTTCGGGCTCGCGATCAGGCGGCGCCGCAATGCCTCGACCGCGGCGAGCGCGTGCCGGTCCATCTGCACCTGCACCACTGCCGATAGGAACGGACCCGCCTCCTCCGAGAGCACGGCCACATCGGCTGCGATCACTCCGCTCTCGCGCAGACGACGCACGCGCCGCGCGATTGCTGATGGAGAGAGAGGCACCTGCAACGCGATTGCCTCAGCCGTCATCAGCGCGTTCTGCTGAAGGAGGTTCAGGATGCCTAGGTCCAGCTTATCGATAGCAGCGCCCATTGCCTGCGTTGCGCCCCCTTCTCGTGCCAGAGTTGTGCACAGCCTGACCGAACATTGCCTCCACAGCGCCGCCTCCGCCAGCGCAGATATGTGCAGGGGCGTCGACCGGGACGAAGCCGGTGCGTGGGAGGAACAGGAATGCTGAAGCTCATGTTGCGGGTCGGCGCGGCGGTTGCCGTCGTCGGCTCCCTTTCGATTTCCCCGCCGGCGTCGGCGCAGGCGCAGTACGCCCGTTTCGATTCGCGCGATGCGGTGGAGGCAGTCCGCAAGGCGCTTCGCGAGAATTACGTAGTCAAGGAACGACGCGCGGCGTTGGATGCGGCGCTCGCACGGGGGCTCGCCAGCGGCCGCTATGCGGTCGCCGATCCCCAGGAGTTCGCGCAGCGAATCACCGCGGACATGGCCGCCGTCGCGCATGACAAGCATTTGGGCCTGACGCACAACCCCTCGATGGCGGCCGAGCTCGCCGCGGGCGGCCAGGGCGACGAGATCGCCGACGGCGCCTTCTGGCGCGCGCTTGCCCGCCGCCAAAACGAGGGCGTGCGCGAGCTCAGGGTGCTTCCCGGCAACGTTCGGCTGATGCGCTATGATGGCTTCTTCTGGAACGGGGAAGCGAGCAAGACAGCCCTCGACCAGGCGATGGCCTTCCTGCGCGGAGGCGACGCGATCGTGATCGACATCCGCGCCAATGGCGGTGGCAGCCCGGAGGCGGTCAAGCGGCTGACGAGCTATTTCGTCCCCGCGGGCGCCAAGCTCGTCACCTTCCACATGCGCGATGAGGCCCCGGACATATCCTATGCCGAAGCCGAAGTCCCCGGGGGCCGCATCCAGGGTGTTCCGGTCTACGTCCTCACCAGCGGCGGCAGCGCATCGGCGGCGGAAGAGTTCGCGTCGCATGTCGCCGGATTCGGTTTCGGTACGCTGGTCGGGGAGACGACCGCGGGTGCCGCCTATCGCAACGACTTCTTTCCGATCCCGGGCGGGTTCGCACTGAGCGTCTCGGTGGGCCGCCCCGAGCTGCCGGGTGGCGGCGACTGGGAAGCAAAAGGAGTCGCGCCGAAGATAAAGGTGCCGCAGGATCTCGCGCTCGACAAAGCGCTGCAGGAAGCCCTCACCAGCCTCGCGACCAGGGCGCAGGGGCCTGAGCGTACCGAGCTGGAATGGGCGGCTGCGCTTCACGGCGCCCGCATCGCCCAGGCGGCGCCGGCGCTTCCCGTCACCGCCTATGCCGGCCGCTATGGCGAACGCACGATCTCGGTGGCGGGCACCGGACTCGTCTTCGAGCGCAATGGCGGGGTCAAGTCGCCGCTGGTGCCGCTCGGCGGCGACCTGTTCGCGCTCGAACGCGATCCGCGCAGCCGCATCCGCTTCGTCGCGTCGAACGGCAACGTGACCGGCCTGGTTATCGAACGCGCCGACGGCGGCAGGGTGGAGGCGCCGAAGGCCTAGCTGGCCAGCCGCCGCAGCCCCTCGATCGTATCCGCCTCCTGCGCGGGCTTGTCGGTGCGGATGCGGCTGATCCGCGGGAAGCGCATCGCGAGACCCGATTTGTGGCGTTTCGATTCGTGGATCGAATCGAACGCCACTTCGAGCACCAGGGTCTTCTCGACTTCGCGCACCGGGCCGAAGCGGTTGAGCGTGTGGTTGCGCACGAAGCGGTCGAGCCATTTCAGCTCCTCGTCAGTGAAGCCGAAATAGGCCTTGCCGACGGGAAGCAGCTCGCCGCTGGGGCCCCATGCGCCGAAGGTATAGTCCGAATAGAAGGAGCTGCGTTTGCCGCTGCCGCGCTGTGCGTACATCAGCACACAATCGGCGGTGAGCGGATCGCGCTTCCATTTGTACCAGAGCCCGGCGCGGCGCCCCGCGACATAGGGCGAGTCGCGCCGCTTGAGCATCACACCCTCGATCGCCGCGTCGCGCGCGCCTGCGCGGATTTCCTCCAACGCGGCGAAATCCTTCGCTTCGATCAGGGCGGAGACATCGAAGCGCTCCGGATCGAGCGTGGCCGCGAACGTCTCCAGCCGCTCGCGCCGCACACTCCAGGGCAGTTCGCGCACGTCCTCGGCACCGTCGAACAGTATGTCGTAGAGGCGAACGAAGGCGGGATAATCGGACAGCATCCGCGCCGGCACGATCTTGCGTCCGAGCCGCTGCTGGAGCGCGTTGAAGCTACCGGCGCCGGTCCCCTGCCCCTTGGCCCCGCCTTGCGCTTCGCCCTTCACCAGCAGCTCGCCGTCCAGCACGCCTTGCCGCACGAACGCCGCGGCGACTTCGGGGAAGCTGTGGGTGACGTCGTCGCCCGCTCGGCTGTAAAGCCGGGTCTGTCCGGCGACATGGACGAGCTGGACGCGAATCCCGTCCCACTTCCATTCGGCCGCGTAATCGCCGAGATCGACGCGCGCTTCCTCCAGCGGGTGGGCGAGCATGAAGGGGCGGAACACCGGCACATTGGCAGCGGTCGGCTGCGCACCGCGCCCCTCCGCCCAATCGAACAGCGCCTGATAGGGCGGCATCAGGCCGTGCCACACTTCCTCTACCGCATCGACGTCGAGCGCGAACGCCTGGGCCAGCGCAGTCTTGGCGAGGCGAGCGGAGACACCGACGCGCAGGCCGCCGGTGGCGAGCTTGAGCAGCGCGAACCGCTCGTCCGGTTCGAGCCGGTCGAGCATCGCGGCGAGCACCGCAGGCGCATCGGAGCGCGAGAGCGCGCCCAGCCGCTCGACCACCTGCGCGAGGGTGGGCGGTTCAGGTTCGGCCTCGGCCCTCGGCCGGGCCGGCCAGAGCAGCGCGATCGTCTCGGCCGAATCGCCCACGAAGTCGCGGCTGAGCGCGAACAGCACCGGATCGACGCGTTCCTCGACCATCGCCCGGATCAGCGCTGGCTTGACAGCGGGCAGATCGAGCGTCCCGGTGAGCGCCGCCATCGCCCAGCCGCGATCCGGATCGGGAGTCGCGCGCAGATAGTCGCCGATCAGCTTGAGCTTGGCGTTGCGCGAGCGCGTGTAGACCAGGCTGTCGAGCAGATCGGCGAAGGCGCGCATCGAGCTTCAACGCACGTCCCTGCCGATGCGCTCCCGTTACGATCGGCAGAGAGCAGCGATCATCGCAGCCGGTGCGTGAAACCCACTGATCGGTCCTGCTGCTGGCGGCCTGCTTCGCCGGTGCAATAGTGTTGCCACGAAGTTGCGGTTAGGCTGTCGGCTCGCCGGCAGCAGGTCCGGCCTTGACCAGAAGGTTCGTTCCTATGAAGCTCGTCGTTTCGGCAGCCGCCGCGCTTGCACTCCTCGCGCCGGGCGTCCTTGCCCAGACAGCGCCTGCGCCCGCTACCGCCGCGCCTGCCGCAGCCAAGTTCAATCTCGACACGCCGATCGAAGCGCTGGCGGCGGACCCGCGGGCCAAGGCGGTGCTGGACGCCGATCTGCCGGGCACGACCACGCACCCGGCGTATGAATCGTTCAAGAGCATGAGCCTGCGCTCGGTGCAGCCCTTTTCCGACGGCAAGCTGACCGACGAGATGCTCAAGAAGGTGGAAGCCGACCTCGCCGCGATCAAGTGACGAAAAAAGGGCCGGGAAATCTCCCGGCCCTTTTCGATTCGACGATAATGCCGATCAGCCCTTGCGGCTGGCCTCGAACAGGAACCAGGCGCGCTCCTCGGCTTCGTCGGTCCAGTCGTCGACGATGCCGCTCGTCGCATTGTCGCCCGCATCCTCCGCCGCCTGCTTCACGGCGCGGAAGCTCTCCACGAGCTTGAGGTTGTCGTCGCGCAGCTCGGCCAGCATGTCCGTGGCGGCGACGAACTCGGCGTCGTTGTCGCTGAGCGTCTGGCGGCGCGCGATGTCGCCGATCGAACGCAGCGTGACATTGCCGGTCTTGCGCACGCGCTCGGCGATCGCATCGGTCACGCCCAGGATCTGCGTGGCCTGATCGTCGAGCAGCAGGTGATAGTCGCGGAAGTGCGGGCCCGAGACGTGCCAGTGGAAATTCTTGGTCTTGAGGTAGAGCGCGTAGCAGTCCGCCAGCGCGCTGTTGAGCGCATCGGCGACGCTCTTGGTGTCGTTGCGGTTGAGGTCGGTGGGCGTCTGAAGCGCCGCAGTCTTGTCTGCCATCTAGTCCCTCCAGTGAATCGGTTCGTCAGCACAACGATCCCATATAGGTTCGGGTCCCGCGCTGCCCATCGGGATTTTGCCGATGACGCTGATCGACGCCCTGATATCGCCACCGCAACGCTCCGCGGGGCTCGGCGAGGCACGCCAAGCCTTGACTTTCGGGCGGGACTCGCGCATCGGCCCGCGTCTGACAGCGGTGCGCCAGCGCGCGCCGCTCTTTCTTTTCGCAGTTTCGAGGGTTTTCGGGTCATGGCCAAGCCGACCACTGTCAAGATCAAGCTCGTCAGCTCGGCGGATACGGGCTTCTTCTACGTCACCAAGAAGAATCCGCGCACCCAGACCGAGAAGCTCAGCTTCCGCAAGTACGATCCGGTTGCGCGCAAGCACGTCGAGTTCAAGGAAGCCAAGATCAAGTAATCGGCGCCCGGCGCCGATTGCTGAGACCCCGCACAGGCGGGGATCGCTTTCCGCGAACCCCGCGCCCTTCAGGGCTGCGGGGTTTCTTGCGTCGTGCCTGGCACGAGCGCCCGGACTTCCTCCATGAAGCGCGCGAGCGAAATCGGCTTCGAAACATAAGCGTTGGCGCCGGCCGCGCGGATCCGCTCCTCGTCCTCGCGGCCGGCATAGGCCGTCACCGCCATGATCGGAATCGCGTGAAGCTCGGCGTCGCGCTTCATCTCCTCGATCAGCTCGAGCCCGGTGACGTGCGGCATCTGGATGTCCATCACCACCAGATCCGGTTGGAAGCTGCGCGCCTTGGCCACCGCTTCGCGCCCGTCGCTCACCGGTTCGGTGTCGAAGCCGTGCGCGCGCAGCAGATCGCAGAAGAGCTTGAGATTGAGTTCGTTGTCCTCGACAACGAGCACCCGTTTTGCCACGCGCCATACCCTATGGTTTGCAAGAGTTCCTAGGCGATGCCCACGCAAGAAACAAACGCCGAGGCGATTGCGCTCCAGGCGCTCGTCTGGACGCTCGGCGATCCGGGCCGGGCGAGCCGCCTGCTGGACCTGACGGGGCTCGATCCCGCCGGGCTTCGCGCCCGCGCCGGCGAGCCTGCGCTGCTTGCCGCAACGCTGGGCTTTCTCGAATCCCATGAACCCGACCTCATCGCCTGCGCCGACGCGCTGGAGGTTCCGCCGGCCCGGCTGGTGGCGGCGCGACAGGAGCTCGAACGCGCATGAAACCGCTGCTCATCACCGATTGCGACGAAGTTCTGCTCCACATGGTGCGGCACTTCGGCAGCTGGCTGGACGAGGCGCACGACATCGAATTCGCGCCGACGGGCGGTGACTTCGCCGATTCGATGCGCCGCCGCGCCGACGGAGCGCTGGTGGAGCGCGAAGCGATGTGGGGCTATCTGAACGGCTTCTTCCCCGCCGAGATGGAACGCCAGACGCTGGTGCCGCATGCGCGCGAGGCGCTCGCCGCGCTGGCGGAAGTGGCGGAAATCGTCGTGCTCACCAATCTGGGCGACCATTGCCGCGAGCACCGCATCGCCCAGCTCGCCGCCCACGGCATTGCGCACCGCGTCGAGTGCAACCAGGGCGGCAAGGGCGCGCCCGTCGCGCGGATCGCGGCCGAGTTCGGCAATCCCGTTACGGTGTTCGTCGACGATCTCGAGCATCACCACGAATCGGTCGCTCGCCACGCGCCGCACGTCCACCGGCTGCACATGGTCGCCGAACCCAGCCTTGCGCCGCGTGTGCCGCCGGCGCCGCACGCACATGCCCGGATCGATGATTGGAGGGAAGCACAAGCCTGGATCGCCGCGCGATTCGCCGCGGGGTTGACCGCCGACCGCAGCAGTGGTTGAGCCAGCAGCATGACTGCAGCGATCGACGCGAAGCTGGCCGAGCTCGGCCTCACTCTCCCCGAAGCCGCCGCGCCCGTTGCGGCCTATGTGCCCGCGGTCGAGGCCGGCGGGTTGCTCCACATCTCGGGCCAGCTGCCATTCAAGGACGGCGCGCTGATGACCGGCCGGCTGGGCGAGGATCGCGACCTCGAATTCGGCCGGCAGGCGGCGGAGCGCTGCGGGCTGATGCTGGTGGCGCAGATCAAGAAGGCGCTGGGGGGCGACCTGGGCCGCGTGGAGCGGATCGTGAAGCTGGGCGTGTTCGTGAACAGCGCGGGCAGCTTCACCGACCAGCCGAAGGTGGCGAACGGTGCCTCGGAGCTGATGCAGGCGCTGTTCGGCGACGCGGGCCTGCACGCCCGCAGCGCGGTGGGCGTACCGGTGCTTCCGCTGGGCGCGGCGGTGGAAATCGACGCTGTGGTGGCGGTCCGCTCCGCCTGATTTCTGTTGCAGCGCAGCAACACGCGCCGGGCAACTGCAGCCCGGGCGGCAAATAATATTGTGCAACGGACCTTGTTACGGCAATGATCTTGTGTCGGCCCAACGCTGCGCAGAATAGACGCGGCGACGGCTGACAGCAGGTGGGAACCCTTCACCATTTGATTGAAAGGGATTTCCATGCGCCACTCCATGCTCAGCCTCGGCGCGCTCGCCGTGGCGGCGCTCGCCACACCGGCCTATGCGCAGGACGAAACCGATCCGCCGGCTTCGGAATTCACTGTCTCCGGTAGCGCGACCATTGCCAGCGACTATCGCTTCCGCGGCGTCTCGCAGACCGACAAGGAGCTTGCGGTTCAGGCGGGCGTCACGCTCTCGCACGAAAGCGGCGTCTATGCCGGCGTGTGGGGTTCCAACCTTTCGGGTTGGGGCACCTTCCTCGGCTGCAACTGCGAGCTCGACATCTTCGGCGGGTTCAAGTTCCCGATTGCCGAGGGCGCCACGCTCGACATCGGCGCCACCTGGTACATGTATCCGGGCGGCCTCGACGATACCGATTTCGTCGAGCCCTATGTCAAGCTCTCCGGCACGCTCGGCCCGGCGACGCTGACCGGTGCCGTGTTCTATGCGCCCCAGCAGGAAGCGCTCGGACGGGTCTATTACACCGGCGCTGCCGCTGCGGCGGGGCTTCCGGACGATCCCGGCGACAAGGAGGACAACATCTACCTGTCGGGCGACGCGGTCGTCGGCATTCCGAACTCGCCGGTTAGCCTGCGGGCGCATCTGGGCTATTCGGACGGCAACAGCGGGCTGGGACCCAATGGCACCAGCATTGCGCCGACGGGCAGCTATCTCGACTGGAACCTGGGTGCCGACCTGACCTGGAAGGGCCTGACGCTGGGCGTGTCGTACATCGACACCGACATCAGCGGGGAAGACAGCGCCTATCTGCTGCCCAATTTCCAGAAGACCACCGGCGGCTCGATTGCCGACGGCACGATCGTGGTGTCGCTGACCGCGGCCTTCTGATCCGGACCGAAGAAGCGAAAGGGCGCGGCCACACTGGCCGCGCCCTTTTTCGTGCCCGCGGAAGCGGGGCTTACTGCGGCGTGCTGGCGCGCGCTTCCTGGCCGTCGCCTTCGGGCGCGGCGACGATGTCGCGAGTCGTCTGCCCCTTGTCGACCACGGTCGTGTCCGGGCTGCCGACGGTGCTGCGCGCGCCGGCATCGGCGCTGGTGCGGCCGGCGGCATTGAGCGCGGCATTCTCCGACGCGCTGCGCGCCTGCGAGCCGCCGAACAGCGCATCGAGCGCCTGCTGCTGGGTGCTCGAATCCTGCGGACGCACGGCGGCGGCCTGCGGCGGGGTCAGCGCGAAATCGGGCGGGATGATCAGCGGCGCCTGGCGCGCGACGGCGAACTCGTCGGGCCGGGCACGGTCGTAGCCGTTCTTGCCGCACGCGGAGAGCGAGCCGGCGAGCGCGACGCCCGCAGCGATGACGATGAGCTTACGCATTGACTTCATTCTCCACAGCAGCCGGCCGCGCGGCCGACTTATCGCGCACGAACAGCGCACGGATCAACAGGATCACGACGCCGATGGTAATCGCCGCATCGGCGACATTGAAGACCAAAAAGGGGCGCCACGTCCCGAAATGAAGGTCGGCGAAATCGACGACGTAGCCGTAGCGGGTGCGATCGAGGATATTGCCCAGCGCACCGCCGAGCACGAGCCCCAGCGCCGCCACGTCGGGCGTCTTGCGCTCCTTGAGCATCCACCAGAACACCCCGGCGGCGATCGCGCCGGTGAGCGCGACCAGCGCCCAGCGCATGGCCGCGCCGCTCGCGGGCAGCAGCCCCAGCGACACGCCTACATTCTGGACGAAGCGCAGATCGAAGAAGGGCAGCACCTCCATCGATGCGCCCGGAATGTTCAGCCCGAGCGGGCCGGTCACCCAATATTTGGTGGCCTGATCGATCAGGAACACCAGCACGGCCACGAGCAGGCCGATGGAACGCACAGACTTCATTCGCCAACCACCTCGGCACAGCGTTCGCACAGCGCGCCATCCTGCACAACTTCGGGAAGATGCCGCCAGCACCGGCCGCATTTGAGGCGGTCTGTGGGCGTCACCGTGACGCTCTCGCCCGGCGTCACCGACGCGACGATGAACAGCTCGGCCAGATCGGCGCCGGGGAGCGGCAGACCGGGCGCCGTCACTTCCGCCTCGAGGCTGGAGCGCACCTTCTTCTCGCGGCGATAAGGCTCGATCGCCTCGGTCACCGTCTGCCGGAGCGCGCGGATCGCGGCCCAGTCGGCGGTGGTAGCGGCGCCCTGCGGCAGCTCGGGCCATTCGAGCAGGTGGACCGACCCGCCCTCGCTAGGGAATCGCGCTTGCCACACTTCCTCGGCAGTGAAGGCGAGGATCGGCGCGGCGTAGCGGACCAGCGCGTGGAAGAGGATGTCGAGCACCGTCCGGTACGCGCGGCGCTTCGGATCCGTGGCCGCGTCGCAGTAGAGGCAGTCCTTACGGATATCGAAGAAGAAGGCCGACAGGTCCTCGTTCGCGAAATCGGTGAGCGCGCGGCTGTAGCGGTTGAACTCGAACGCGTCGGCGGCGCTGCGCAGCTCGGCGTCGAGCTCGGCGAGCCGGGCCAGGATGTAGCGCTCTAGCTCGGGCATCTCGGCCACCGGCAGCTTCTCGGAATCCTCGAACCCGTCGAGCGCGCCGAGCAGATAGCGGAAGGTGTTCCTGAGCTTACGATAGGTGTCGCCGGTGCCTGCGAGCACTTCCTTGCCGATGCGGACGTCCTCGAAATAATCGGTCTGCGCGACCCAGAGGCGCAGGATGTCCGCCCCGCTCTCGCCGATGATCTTGAGCGGATCGACGACGTTGCCGAGCGACTTGCTCATCTTCCGGCCGTTGCCGTCGAGCGCGAAGCCGTGGGTGAGCACCGCGTCATAGGGCGCACGACCGCGGGTACCCGAGGATTCGAGCAGCGACGACTGGAACCAGCCGCGATGCTGGTCCGAGCCTTCGAGATAGAGGTTGGCGCGGACGCCCTCGCCATAGCGTGCCTCGATCACGAAGGCGTGAGTCGAGCCCGAATCGAACCAGACGTCGAGGATGTCGTTGACCACCTCATAGTCTTCGAGCCGATGGTCGGGGCCGACCAGCGCCTGGTGATCGGCCTGGAACCACGCATCGGCGCCGCCCGCGCGGAAGGCTTCGAGGATGCGTTCGTTGACCGCGGGATCGCGCAGATAGTCGCCGGTCTGGCGGTGGACGTAGAGCGCGATCGGCACGCCCCAGGCGCGCTGGCGGCTGATCACCCAGTCGGGACGCCCCTCGACCATCGAGCGGATGCGGTTGATCGAGCGCTCGGGCACCCAGCGGGTCTGCTCGATCGCATCGACCGCGAGCTCGCGCAGCGTGGGGCCGTTGCCGGTGGACATGGGCAGGCCGAGGCCGAAGGGGGTTGGCACATCGACCACCGCTTCGCCCGCAGGCTTGTCCATGGGGATGAACCACTGCGGGGTGCAGCGGAAGATGATCTTGGCCTTGGAGCGCCAGCTGTGCGGATAGCTGTGCTGGAAATCCTCCGACGCGGCGAGCAGCGCGCCGGCCGCGCGCAGATCCGAGCAGATCGGGCCTTCGGGGGCGACGAACTTCTTGTTGATGACGCTGCCCTGCCCGCCGAGCCACAGCCAGTCGGGGCGGTACATGCCCGATGCGTCGACGGCGAATACCGGATCGATGCCGTGCGCCTTGCACAGCAGGAAATCGTCCTCGCCGTGGTCGGGCGCCATATGGACGAGCCCGGTGCCCGCGTCGGTGGTGACGAAATCGCCGGCGAGGAACGGGCGCGGCTTGGCGAAGAAGCCGCCGAGGTGGTGCATCGGGTGACGGGCGATGGCGCCTTCGAGCCCCCAACCGCCCTTGAAGTACACAGCGACGGCGTCGCTATTGTCCCACTCGGAGCCGATGCGCTTCAGGAAGGTTGGCACCAGTTCGGTGGCCACCAGAAACTTCTTGCCGGCAAGACCAGCCAAGGCAGGCTCATCGAGCGCGCCAGCTTTCAATTCGAATAGCGAGTAATCGACCCCCGGCCCATAGGCGAGCGCCTGGTTTACCGGGATCGTCCACGGGGTGGTCGTCCAGATAACCGCGTGTGCGCCGACCAGCTCGGGGGCGTTCGGTGCCTCGACGATCTCGAAGGCCACGTCGATCTGGGTCGAGACGATGTCCTCATACTCGACTTCAGCCTCGGCGAGCGCGGTCTTCTCGACCGGGGACCACATCACCGGCTTGGCGCCGCGGTAGAGCTGGCCGCTCTCGGCGAACTTCAAGAGCTCGCCGGCGATGGTCGCCTCGGCCTCGAACTTCATCGTCAGGTACGGATCGTCCCAGTCGCCCATGACGCCCAGCCGCTCGAACTGGCCGCGCTGCACCGCGACCCATTTCTCGGCATAGGCGCGGCATTCGGCGCGGAAGGCGACGGGATCGACTTCGTCCTTGTTGAGCTTCCTGGCGCGGTACGCCTCCTCGACCTTCCATTCGATCGGCAGCCCGTGGCAGTCCCAGCCCGGAACATAGGGCGCGTCCTTGCCCATCAGACTCTGCGAGCGGACGATGATGTCCTTGAGGATCTTGTTCATCGCATGGCCCATGTGAATGTCGCCATTCGCATAGGGCGGGCCATCGTGAAGGATGAAGCGCTCGCGCCCGGCGCGCTCCTCGCGCAGCCGATCGTAGAGGCCGATCTTCGCCCAATGTTCGAGGATCGCCGGCTCCTTCTGCGCCAGGCCGGCCTTCATCGGGAAATCGGTCTTCGGCAGGAAGACGGTGTCGCGCCAGTCGCGCGGTGTATCGGGTGCGTCGTTCATGGAGTGGCGGCAATTAGAGGAAGTGCGGGCGGCGCGAAACCCTTGAGTCGGGACGGCGACAGGGCGGAGCGGACTCCGCTTGACTCGATAGCGCATTTTCCGGGCGATGCGGCGGGCAAGCGGCACGAACGCAGCAGGTACGCGGCAGCAACGCAGCAGTGACGCGGCACCGGCGCGGCGGCGACGCGGCGATCATGCAGCATCGGCGCGGCAGGTACGCGGCGGCGAAGCGGCATCGACGCGGCGGAGAGGCCGCAGCTACGCGGCGCCGAATGGCGAAGGAGTTTTTGCTGATGGCGCATCGCCGGAACGAAAGCAGGCCAAATCCTATTTGGGAAGGGGATTCGGCGGCGTCGCGCCGGTCAATGTCGCGCCTAGCGGCATGCGTTTGATCTGAACCGTCTGCCCTGAGCTTGTCGAAGGGCCTTTTTTTGTAGCGCGGCAGAAGAAGAACGGTGCTTCGACAAGCTCAGCACAGACGGGTTGGGGTGATGCGATTAACGCACCCCGCTCTAGCCCGCGAGGATCGCCCTCGCCCGTTCGGCATCCGCCGCCATCTGCACCTTGAGCGCATCGAGCCCGTCAAACTTCGCTTCGGGGCGAAGATATTCGATCAACGCGACTTCGATCGTCTGGCCGTAGAGATCACCCGAGAAATCGAAGAAATAGCTTTCGAGCAGCTCCTTGGGCGGATCGAACATCGGGCGCACGCCGAGGTTGGCGACGCCGCCGAGGACGCGCCCGTCCGCCAGCCGCCCGCGCACGGCGTAGATTCCGTAGGCAGGGCGCAGATAGTTGGCGAGCGCCATGTTGGCGGTGGGATAGCCGAGCTCGCGCCCCCGCCGGTCGCCCCCCTCGACCACGCCTTCAATCGCGAAGGGCCGCGTGAGCAGCGCCGCGGCTTCGCGCGGGCGGCCCTCGCGCAGGTGTGCGCGAATGCGGGTGGAGGAGACGGTCTCGCCGTCCAGCGTCACCGGCGGGACGACTTCGGCCGAGAAGCCCAGCGCGGCGCCGAGCGCGGCGAGCGTGGCGACGCTGCCCTCGCGCCCCTTGCCGAAGGTGAAGTCGTTGCCGGTGACCACGCCGGCAGCGCCGATCAGCCGGACGAGCTGCTCCTCGGCGAAGGCGCGCGCGCCGAGGCCGGCGAGCGCGGCATCGAAGCCGAATACGAGCATCGCGTCGGCGCCGGCCTCCGCGAACAGCCGCTGGCGCTGATCGAGCGTGGTGAGGCGGAAATGCTCGGCATCGGGCTGGAAGAAGCGCCGCGGGTGCGGATCGAAGGTGGCGACGATCGCCGGGCGCCCCTCGGCATGCGCGCGCGCGATCGCGCGGCCCACCACTGCTTGGTGCCCGAGGTGAAACCCGTCGAAATTGCCGAGCGCGACGATGCCGCCGCGATACGCGGCCGGAACCCCCGAGCCGCTGTCCAGCCGCTCCATGGCCCGGGCTATAGGAGCGTGGAGGAGGCGGGAAAAGCCCGAAGCGGCGGACGGCGAGCTATGTCGTGCGAGATTCTTCCCCTCCCCGAAAAGGAGGGAGCCCGTCCGCCGGCTTCCTATCGCTTGCCGCGGCTGCGGAACGGGACGACTTCGCCGCCCTGCCCGGAAGTGGCGACGGTCTCGTTGAGGGCGAGGGTGAGCTCGTCCTGGCGGAAAGGCTTGGTGAGCCGCGGGAGATCGAGCGGGAGATCGGGGGGAAGCTCGGCATAGCCCGAGACGAGCAGCACCGACAGATCGGGGAACCGGGCGCGCGCCGCATCGATCAGCTGGAGGCCGTTCATCTCGGGCATCGCGAAATCGGTGACCAGCGCATCGATGTGATGCTCTTCGAGCAGCTGGAGCGCCTGCCGCGGCGAGCTTGCCTGAAGCGCGCGGTGGCCGGCATCCTCGAGCATCGCCATGGTGTTGGTGAGGACGAGCGGATCGTCGTCGACCGCGAGCACGGCCAGCCGGGTCTCGGCGGCGACCTGCGCCGGGGCGTCCGCCTCGTCGGCTGCGGGCTTCGTCGCGCTTTCGGAGACGGGGAGCCAGATCTCGACGGTGGTGCCCTCGTCCTTGCGGCTGCGGATCACGAGCTTGCCGCCGCATTGTTCGGCGAAGCCATGCGCCATCGACAGGCCGAGGCCGGTGCCCTTGCCCACGCCCTTGGTGGTGAAGAAGGGTTCGGTGGCGCGGGCGAGCGTCGCTTCGTCCATGCCCTCGCCGCTGTCGGTGATGCTGAGGCAGACATAGGCGCCGGGCGTGAGCGCTTGGCCCTGCTCCACCTGCTCCTCGCGCGCGGCGATCGTCAACTGGCCGCCCTCGGGCATGGCGTCGCGCGCGTTCACCGCGATGTTGAGCATCACGAGCTCGAGCTGCGCGGGATCGGCGTGGACCGGCCGCAGCAGCAGCGGGAACTGGGTGACGATCCGGATTCCGGGACCGATCGTGCGCTGGAGAAGCTCGGCCATGCCGCGGACCAGCGCGGCGGGATCGACGGTCTCGAGCTTGAGCTGCTGGCGCCGCGCGAAGGAAAGCATGCGCTGGGTGAGCGTCGCGCCGCGCTCGGCCGCCTGCATCGCATTGTCGATGAAGCGCGAGACGTCGCCGCCCTCGGCCAGCCGCCGCCGCGCGAGATCGAGGCTGCCGACGATCGCGGCGAGCAGATTGTTGAAATCATGCGCGACGCCGCCGGTGAGCTTGCCCACGGCCTCCATCTTCTGCGCCTGGAAGAAGGATTCCTGCGCCTGTTCGAGCGCGATCTGTGCCTCGCGGCGCTCGGTGAGGTCGCGCGTGATCTTGGCGAAGCCGATCAGCGTGCCGGCGGGATCGCGCACCGGATCGATCACCACGCTCGCCCAGAAGCGCGCCCCGTCCTTGCGGACGCGCCAGCCTTCGGATTCGAAGCGGCCCTGGGTGCGCGCGGCTTCGAGTGCGCGGGCGGGGATGCCGGCGGCGCGATCCTCGTCGGTATAGAAGCGCGAGAAATGCTGGCCGATGATCTCGTCGGCCGAATAGCCCTTGAACCGCTCGGCGCCGGCGTTCCAGCTCACCACCTGGCCCTGCAGATCGAGCATGTAGATCGCATAATCGGTGACGCTCTGGACGAGCAGGCGGAAGCGCTCCTCGCTCCGCCGCAGCGCCTCGTCGGCCTCGCGGCGCTCGGTGAGGTCGCGCGTCACCTTGGCGAAGCCGAGCAGGCCGCCGTCGGGGCCGCGGATCGGATCGATGATGACGCTGGCCCAGAAGCGCGTGCCGTCCTTGCGCACGCGCCAGCCCTCGGCTTCGAACTTGCCTTCGCGTTCGGCGGTCTCGAGCGCGATGCGGGGAATGCCGGCGGCGCGATCCTCGTCGGTGTAGAAGCGGGAGAAATGCTCGCCGATGATCTCTTCGGGCGCATAGCCCTTGAACCGGCGTGCGCCCGGGTTCCAGCTCGCCACCACGCCCGAGGGATCGAGCATGTAGATGGCATAGTCGGTCACGCTCTGAACGAGCAGTTCGATCCGGTTGGTTTCCATGGTATCGGAAGAATCGCCGCTGGTCGTCATCTGGTCCCCGCGGGACCAACGATATGCCCCGGCATCAGCACATAACGAACCCGATTGGCGATCGTTCCCCGGGGACGATCTGTCCTAAAACGGGAGCCAGCGCTGCTTTTCGCTGAACTTCATATAGCCCGCGTTGACTCCCAGCCGCCAGCCGACGCCCATGCGAACGGGAATCAGCACCACGTCGCCGCGGCGCAGATAGCTCGCCGAGAAGCCGCCGACGAAATAGACGCGGCCCTCGCCCTGCGGGAAGCGCTTGTAGAGCTCCTGGCTGTCGTAGAGGTTGTAGACGAGGACGAAGACCTTGTTGGCGTCGCCGCCGATGTCGAAGCCGATCGACGGGCCGGTCCAATAGACCTCCCGTTGCCCCTCGACCTTGTGGAACATCTCGCCCGAGCCGTAGCGCAGCCCGATGCCGATCGCGCCCGAAGCCTCGCGGCCGGCGATATAGGCGTTGGGCTCGCCCTGCTCCTTGAGGATGTCCTCGATGATCCCAGCGAGGCCCGAGGCGCCCTTGCCGAACACTCCCTCGGCCGCGCCGATCAGATCGTCGCGCTGGTAGGTGTTGCTGGCCTGGGTACGCGCGCTGGGCGCGGCGGCCTGCGTCGCCTGGGGCGCGGGCGTGACCGGCTGCGGATCGACGGGCACCTGCTGCTCGGGCGGCAGAGGCGGCGGCGCGGTATCCTGATACGGCCCCTGATCGACGACCGGCGGCGGCGTCTGCTGCTGCTCGGGCGGGGAATTGAGATCCGAATCGATCGCCGTGTTGGGATCGATCGTCGTGATCTGCGCGGAAGCGGGCAACGCGCCGAACCCCAGCATGACGGCAGCAGCCCAGCCCATCCAGTCACGCACGTGCATCGAAACCCCACCCACAGCAAAACGGCCCCCGATACTATGGCCATCGGGCTTTCGCTGCAATGAACGCTCGACAGGGCGAGTCGATTCCGAGCCCGGCAGGTTGGCCGTTGATCCCCGCGAATGCCGTCGCTATAGCGCCGCCTTCGGGCCCTTTTCCGGAGACGTGGGTGAGTGGCTGAAACCAGCGGTTTGCTAAACCGCCGTACGGGGATTACTCGTACCGAGGGTTCGAATCCCTCCGTCTCCGCCACCGCTGCCTAGCCGGGAGCCCGATGACCGCCGCTCCGATCCAGCCCCCCGCAACCGTGCGCAAGCGCCACCGGCCGCCGCGACCGCGCTCACTTCGGCTGCACGGCACGGTCGCGCGCGATCTGGGCATCCGGATCGTCTCGGGCGCAGTGGCCCCCGGCGAAATCCTGGAAGGCGAGATCGCGGCGAGCGAACAGTTCAAGGTTTCGCGCACGGCCTATCGCGAGGCGATCCGCATCCTGGCCGCCAAGGGACTGGTCAGTTCGCGCCCCAAGATCGGCACCCAGGTATCGCCGCGGCGCGAATGGCACCTGCTCGATCCCGACGTGCTCGCCTGGATCTTCGAGGGCGAACCCGACGAAGGGCTGATCGAAGCTCTGTTCGAGCTTCGCCGGATCGTCGAGCCCGACGCCGCGCGGCTCGCGGCGATGCGCCGCAGCGACGAGCAGCTCGCGCGGATGAAGGCGGGGCTCGACGGCGTGGCCCAGCACGGCTTCGATTCGGAGATCGGACGGCGGTGCGACGAGCAGTTCCACTCGGCGCTGCTCGAAGCATCGGACAACGACTTCGTGATCTCGCTCACCAGCGGGGTTGCCGCCGCGATCGCGATCACCACGGCCTTCAAGCAGCACCGCCTTCCCGCCCCGCACGACGCGCTCCCGGTGCATCTGAACGTGCTCGAGGCGATCGAGGCGCAGGATCCGCAAGGCGCGCACGACGCGATGGCGCGGCTGGTCGAGCATGGGCTGCGCGACACGATGGAGGCGCGCGATCCGCAAGGACGATCGAAGATGCGCGCAGTCTGCTGCTGAAATGGGCCACAGCGGTTGAACCGGCGGGCAGCGACGCCTAAGTCCGCCGGGCACGATGTTACCGTTAACTTTTGACCAGGATCGGGAGAGCGAAATGGCGCTGACTGGGGAATTGTTCATCGCATCCAAGCGCGTGAAGCGCGACGGCGAAGGGTTCAGGGCAGTCGCGGCAGCGACCGGCGCCGAGATCGAGCCGAGCTTCAGCGTCGCAACGGCCGAGGACGTCGAAGCCGCCTGCGCCGCCGCCGAGGCCGCCTTCCCGATCTATTCGAACCTGCCGCGCGAGGAACGTGCGAAATTCCTGGAGGCGATCGCCGACGAGATCGAGGCGCTGGGCGACGCGCTGGTAGAGCGTGCGATGCAGGAGAGCGGATTGCCGCAGGCGCGGCTGACCGGCGAGCGCGGCCGCACCGCGGGCCAGCTCCGGCTGTTCGCCAAGGAGCTTCGGCTTGGCGAATATCTGCGCGTCCGCGTCGACCATGCGATTCCCGATCGCCAGCCGGCGCCCAAGCCCGACCTGCGGCTGCGCATGGTGCCGCTGGGGCCTGTGACGGTGTTCGGCGCGTCGAACTTCCCGCTCGCCTTCTCGGTTGCGGGCGGCGACACCGCCGCTGCGCTCGCCGCAGGCTGCCCGGTGATCGTGAAGGGCCATTCGGCGCACCCCGGCACCTCCGAGCTGGTTGCGGGGGCGATCACGCGCGCGGCCGAGAAGACCGGCATGCCCGCCGGAGTCTTCTCGCTGATCAACGGCGCGGGCAACTCGGTCGGATCGGCGCTCGTCACCGATCCGCGGGTCAAGGCCGTGGGCTTCACCGGATCGCGCGGCGGCGGCACCGCGCTGATGAAGCTCGCGCAGAACCGCCCGGTGCCGATCCCCGTCTATGCCGAGATGAGCAGCATCAACCCCGTGTTCCTGATGCCGGGCGCGCTGGCGTCGCGCGCGGAAGCGCTGGGCAAGGCCTTTGTCGCTTCGGTGACGATGGGCGCGGGCCAGTTCTGCACCAATCCCGGCCTCGTGCTTGCGCTCGAGGGTCCCGATCTCGACCGCTTCGTGACTTCGGCCTCCGAGGCGATGTGCGGTGCGCCGTCGCAGGTGATGCTCACCCCGGGCATCCACAAGGCCTATACCAGCGGCGTCGCGCGTTGGGCCTCGGCGCCTGCGCTCAAGCTGCTCGCCGAGGGCCAGGAGCCGCAGGGCCCCACTTCGGGCCGGGCCGCGCTGTTCACGATGACCGGTGCCGACTTCATCGCCGATCCGAGCCATGCCGAGGAAGTGTTCGGCGCGGCATCGCTGCTCGTGCGCTGCGCGAGCATGGACGAGCTGCTCAAGGTCGTCGCGCTGCTCGAGGGCCAGCTCACCGCGACGCTGCACCTCGAGGATTCGGACGTCGAGCTCGCGGCACGACTGCTGCCGGTGCTCGAACGGCTGGCGGGCCGCATCCTGGCGAACGGCTGGCCGACGGGCGTGGAAGTGACCGACGCGATGGTCCACGGCGGCCCCTTCCCGGCGACCTCCGACGGGCGCAGCACTTCGGTGGGCACGCTCGCGATCGACCGTTTCCTGCGGCCGGTGAGCTATCAGGACCTGCCCGAAGCGCTGCTGCCGGCCGAGCTGCGCGAAGCCGGCGCCGGTATCCCGCGCCGGGTGGACGGCAAACCGACGCTCTGAGAGTCTGTTTGAGAATGCGCCTCACGGCGCATTGCGGCGCCGGCCAGAAATGCGCTCTTCCGCGCATTTCCAAACAGACTCTGAGGCGAAACGGTCGATCCCCGGCGCGGCGTCGTCGCGCCGGGGGCGGCGGCCTCAGGCTCGCCGCCGCAGCACGACCGCCGCGACCAGCAGCATCGGGATCGCCGGATTGACGAGCTGGATCGCGATGAGCGCGGTCTCGCCGATCGAACCGGCGAGATAGGCCTTGAGCGACAGCATGAGCACGGCGTGGAGCAGGACCCCGGCGAAGAGCGTCGCGGCCACCGCGCGGACGCCGAGGTCCGGCCGCCGCAATGCCACTCCGAAGGTCCAGAGCGACAGCGGCGCGAACAGCAGGACCGAGGTGACGAGCCCCGGGTTATAGCTGCCGCTGGCCAGCGCCGGACCGATATGCGCGACTGCGTTGACGGCCGGCACGCTGAAATAGCTGAGCGCGATCGCCGGCCACCGCCGCCCGAGCAGGGCCGAAGCCGGCCCCGCCAGCCACACCACTGGAATGTTCACCGCCGTGATGAACGCCGCGGGGATCAGGCATGCGGCCGCATCGGCCATATCGAATGTGGCGCAAAGCGCACCGCGGAAGGCATAGGATGCTCCACGCGCATCGATGCCATGCTCTTCGAACTGGTGGATCAGGTACGCAGCGGTGGCGGCCCAGGCCAGCCAGGCCATGTCCCGGGTGCGCGGCCCGGTGCGCTCGCCCCGCAGGTCGCCGAACAGCAGACCGACGATCACCACGGCGGCGAGGCAGAGGCCGAGCCATGGCCAGAGATGATGGAAGGCCGGCACGGCTCACGCCTCTCCCATGCGGGGGAGAGGGGCAGGGGTCCGCAACCGGGCCCGAATCATTTCGCTCCGGGGCAGGTCGAGCCGTTCGGATCCGACACGATCCGCACGTCGGCGATGGCGAAGCGCAGTGGGCCGCTCGCCTCGACTGCGAAGGGTGCGCTGACCTTGCTCACGTCGACTCCGTTGCTCTGATAGCATTTGAGCAGGATCTTGGCGGTGCGCCACTGGCCGGTCGCGCCGGTGAACAGGCTCGTCGCGTCGATCGCACCCTTGCCCGCGCCGCCGAGCATCGTGAGCTTCACCGGCCCGGCCGCCGCCTGATCGAGCCTGTAGCTGATCTGGAGCGACAGATCGGCGTTGGTCTCACGGCTGAGGTCGAGCGCCATGCCCTGGATGCTGAGCGTGCCGGGCCCCGACCAGGCGAACTGCTGGCCGCCTTCCTGCGTCTGCGGGCCGTCCACCGTGGCGCGGGCGATCCTGCCTTCGGTGACGATGCGCCAGGGCGCCGGGGCGGTGCCCTTTGCGAAGAAGGTGCTGGTGTTGGCGAGCGCCGGATCGACTCCCGCTTCCTCGCTCAGCGTCCCCACCGTGCCGCCCCCGGCGTAGGTCAGGCCGTAGCCGAGCGCGAACAGCGGGTCGTAGCCCGGCTTGCCCTTGTTGAGGGTGAACTGCGCCGCGGTCTTGGGCCAGGAGAAGGAAAGCCTGCCGTGGAAGTCGCGGCGCGGCTTGCCCGCGGCATCGCCGATGAGCACATCCGCCACGCCTGCGCCCTCGCTGCCCGGCAGCCAGGCTGCGACGAAGGCGTCCGACGCGTTGAGCTCGGGATTCACCCATAGCGGACGGCCGGACAGGAAGACCGAGACCACCGGCACGCCCGCACCCTTGAGCTTCTTCAGGAGCGCCAGCGCCTGCTTGTCGCCGGGCTGGAACTCGAGCGTGCGGATGTCGCCGCGCATCTCGGCATAGGGCTGCTCGCCGAACACGACGATCGCAACATCGGGCTTGGCCGTGAAGCTGCCGTCGGCCGAGAGCGTGGCAGTGCCGCCCCCGGCCTCGACCGCCTTCTTGATCCCCGACCAGATCGTCTCGCCGTTGGGGAAGAGCTCGTTGCCGTTGGCGTCGCCCTGCCAGCTCAGCGTCCAGCCGCCGGTCTGGAGCATCATGGAGTCGGCGCCGGGACCCGCGACGAGAACCTTCGCGCTCGCCTTGACGGGGAGAACGCCGCTGTTCTTGAGGAGCACGAGCGACTTGGCCACGGCCTCGCGCGCGACTGCGCGATGCTCGGGCGAGCCGAGGACGCCGGCCTTGCCCTCCACCGGGCGCGCGGGATCGAACAGGCCGAGCTTGACCTTGACGCGCAGGATGCGGCGCACTGCATCGTCGATGCGCGCCATCGGGATGGTGCCGTCCTTGACGTGGCGAACGGTCGATTCGAACAGCCCCTTCCAGCTGTCCGGCGCCATCGCCATGTCGAGCCCGGCGTTGAAGGTCTGCGCGCAATCGGTGTTGGTGCAGCCGGGGATCTGGCCATGGCCGTTCCAGTCGCCGACGACGAAGCCCTGGAAGCCCATCCGCCCCTTGAGCACGTCTGTGAGCAGCGACTTGTTGCCGTGCATCTTGGCGCCGTTCCAGCTGTTGAACGAAGCCATCACGGTCATCGTGCCGGCATCGATCGCATTGGGGTAGCCCGCGGCGTGAATGCGGACCAGCTCCTCCTCGCCGATCTGCGTATCGCCCTGATCGACTCCGCCTGCGGTGCCGCCGTCGCCTAGGAAGTGCTTGGTCGAGGCGGCGACCCGGCCGTCCTGGATGCGCGTGCTGCCCGCCTTGCCCTGGAGCCCCTCGACCATCGGGCCGGCGAGGCCGGCGACGATCGCCGGATCCTCCGAATAGCCTTCATAGGCGCGGCCCCAGCGATCGTCCTGTGGCACCGCGAGCGTCGGTCCGAACGCCCATTCGGGGCCGGTCGCCGCGGTCTCGATCGCGGTGACTTCGCCGATGCGGCGGATCAGGCCCGGATCGTTGGCCGCGCCCAGCCCGACATTGTGCGGGAAGACCACCGCGCCGATCACATTGGCGTTGCCGTGGACCGAATCGATTCCGAAGATCAGCGGGATCCTGAGGTTGCCTGGCCGCTCCTCCATCGCGACGGCGCGGAAGGCGCGCGCAGTGTCGACCCAGGGCTGCTGCGGCGAACGATCGTCGGCACCGAGCGGGGGCGAGTTGCCGCCCGCCAGAATCGAGCCGAGCGGGTATTTGCGCAGATCCTCGGGCTTCATGCTGGCGATGTCGCCCTGGATCATCTGGCCGACCTTCTGCTCGAGCGTCATCTTCGCCATCAGCGCAGCGACGAACTTCTCGGTCTCGGGATCGACGAGGCCCCGGCTCTTCGCGACGGGCCATTTGGCCGGGTCGGCGACCGTCGGCCCTTTAGACAACGCTGTCGGCGCTTGCTGCGCAAAAACCGGTGCAGCCATCAGCGCCGTGCCTGCCAGCAGCAGCTTCATCCCCTTGCCCATCGCATCCTCTCCCTGGTTCTTTGTGTTAGCGATAACCCAAGCGCAGCCCCCGAGTCCACGACCGACGCTGCGTGCCGCCGCTCCGGCAGCTTGCTTACATTTTTGCAAGTAAGCCGCGCCTTTGCTCTGGCATCGCGCCGACTTGTGCGGGATGAGAACGCAAAGGTCAAAAAAGACTCACGGAGGGGACATGGCGGACGAGAAGGCGATCTTCGTCACCGGCGGCGCATCGGGCATCGGGCTGGCGACCGCCAGACTGTTCGCGGCGCGCGGATGGCGCGTGGGACTGGCGGACATCAATGCGGACGGACTGGAGGCTGCCGCGGCCTCGATCGCGGGAGCGCCAGTGACTACCCATGTGATGGACGTTCGCGACCGCGATGCCTGGGCGCAGGCACTCGCCGATTTCGCCGCGGCGAGCGGGGGCAGGCTCGACCTGCTGTTCAACAACGCCGGGATCGCCGTGGGCGGGATGCTCGCTGATGCGAGCGACGCCGATGTCGACCGGATCGTCGGGATCAACCTGACCGGGGTGATCAACGGCGCGCGCGCGGCCTATCCGCTGCTCAAGGCGACGCCCGGATCGTGCCTGGTCAACACCGCGTCGGCGGCAGCGATCTATGGCGGCGCGGGGATGTCGCTCTACGCTGCGGTCAAGTTCGGCGTGCGCGGCTTCTCCGAGGCGCTCGACGGCGAATGGGCGCCCGAGGGCATCCGCGTGCGCGTGCTGATGCCCAGCTTCATCGACACGCCCTTGCTCGATTCGACGATCGCGGGAAGCAATCGCAACGTGCGCGAATCGGTGCTGGCGGCGGGTCTCGAACTCACGCCGCTGGAGACCGTGGCCGAGGCGGTGTGGAACGCCGCGCAAGGCCGCAAGGTGCATGTGATCGTAGGCGCCACCGCACGCCGCCTCGCCTTCGCGGCACGCTGGATGCCGGGGACGCTGCGCAAGCAGATGCGGCGGCGGCTTTCCTGATCCTCAGAGCAGCGCGTCGATCGCGTGCGCGAGTTCGATGTCGCGGCCCGAGAGCCCGCCGGCGTCGTGCGTGGTGAGCAGTATCTCCACCCGGTTCCACACGTTCGACCATTCGGGATGGTGGTCGGCCTTTTCGGCGAGCAGCGCGACGCGGGTCATGAAGCCGAACGCCTCGACGAAGTCGCGGAAGGTGAAGCTGCGCGTGATCGCGTCGCGCGCCTCGTCATAGTCCCAGTCTTCCAGATCATCGAGCGCGTCCGCGCGCTCGGCATCGCTCAATTGCTCGACCATCTGCTGCTCCTTGCCGCAACTCGCCGCTAACGCCTATGGACCTGGGCATGCACGGGCAAGCGCCTTCCGCCGAAGACATCGAGCGCCTCGCGCGCGCCGCGATCGCACGCATCCCCGAGCCGTTCGCCAGCCATCTCGCCGACGTGGTGCTGATCGTCGAGGACTTCGCCGACGACGAGACATTGGACGCGATGGGGATCGAGGACCCGTTCGACCTCACCGGACTCTATCATGGCCGGCCGATCGGCGAGAAATCCTCGTTCGATTCGGGCGCGCTGCCCGACCGCATCCATCTCTATCGCCGCGCGATCCTCGACGAATGGGCGGCGACCGGCGTCGCGCTCGAAGAACTGGTGAGCCATATCGTGGTGCACGAGGTGGGGCATCATTTCGGGCTTTCGGACGACGATATGCACGCGCTGGAGGACAGCGCCGAGTGACGCCCGGCCTCGCCTTCGAGGGCGTGGCGTGCCTGCGCGGCGGATGGCTGCTGTTCGAGGGGCTGCGCTTCGCGCTCGCGCCGGGCGAGGCGGCGCTGGTGACCGGGCCCAACGGCGCGGGCAAGTCGAGCCTGATCCGTATCGCCGCCGGGCTGCTGGCGCCCGCCGCGGGCACGGTGCGCGGCGAAGGGGCACGCGCGCTGCTCGGCGAGGCGGCGGCGCTCGATCCCGAACTGTCGCTGGGCGCCGCACTGGGCTTCTGGGCGCGGCTCGACGGGCAGGCGGCGCACGTGACCGATGCATTGTCGGCCGTTGGGCTCGATTCGCTCGCGCAAGTGCCGGTGCGGCTGCTCTCGACCGGCCAGCGCCGCCGCGCCGCGCTGGCGCGGGTGATCGCGAGCGGCGCGCCGGTCTGGCTGCTCGACGAGCCCGCCAACGGGCTCGACATGGCCTCGGTGGCGATGCTCGAGGCTGCGATCGCGGCGCACCGGGCCGGCGGCGGAATCGTGCTCGCCGCGACACACCTGCCGCTGGCGCTTCCGGGCGCACGAGAGATCGCGCTGTGACTCGCTGCTGCCCCGTTCGCCCTGAGCTTGTCGAAGGGCCGTCTTTGCTTTGGACGAAGAGAAGAACGGTGCTTCGACAAGCTCAGCACGAACGGGAAAGGGCGTGCGGGTGAGCCCCTTCCTTTCGATCGTCTGGCGCGAGCTGCGGCGCGCGTGGAGCACCGGCGGGCTGCTGCTGCCGATCGTCTTCTTCCTGCTCGTCGCGATCCTGTTCCCCTTCGCGATCGGACCCGACGCGCGGCTGCTCGCGCGCGTGGGCGGCGGGGTGATCTGGGCGGCGGCGCTGCTCGCGGCGCTGCTCCCCGTCGAGCGGCTGGTGACTCCCGATGCCGAGAGCGGGGTGCTCGATCAGTTCGCAGTGCGCGGCATCTCCGACGCGACGGTCGCCGCTGCCAAGACGATCGGTCACTGGCTGGGCTTCGCGCCCGCGCTGCTGCTCGCGACGGTGGTCGCCGCGGCGTTGCTCCAGCTTCCGGGCGATGCGTTGGCGGCCATCCTGACTGCGCTCGCGATCGGAACGCCGGGGCTCGCTGCGCTCGGCGTCGCTACCGCCGCGCTGGTCGCCGGGCTGCGCGGCGCAGGGGCGCTCGCGGGGCTGGTGATGCTGCCCTTCGCGGTGCCGCTGCTGATCTTCGGCGCAGGCGCCACTTCGGACCAGCCGGGGGCGCTCAAGCTGCTGGGGGCAGTGAGCCTGCTGCTGGTAGCGGGATGCCCGATGGTGGCGGGCGCTGCGATGCGGATGGGGCGGAGCTAAGCTACCTCTGAGGGAACTTAGCGGCTCCACCTCGCAAAGATCGCGGTCGGCAGCAGCAGCCCCCGCGCTTCTTCGCGCACCGCGAGCTCGCCGCATTCGACCTTGCCGCCGAGATCGGCGAAATGCTGGCGGACGAGCTCGCCGATCGCGAGCGCGGACATGCGCACGGCATAGACGGTGAGGAACAGGAAGCGCGACTCCGCATCGAGCAGCTTCCGCGTGTCGGCGATCAGGCCAGGCAGGCCCTCCTCGATCTTCCACACTTCGCCATTGGGGCCGCGACCCCATTTGGGCGGATCGAGGATGATCCCGTCGTAGCGCCGCCCGCGCCGGACCTCGCGCGCGGTAAACTTGGCGGCGTCGTCGATCATCCAGCGGACGGGCTTGTCTTCCATCCCCGAAAGCGCGGCATTGGCCTTGCCCTCGGCGACCGACTTCTTCGACGCGTCGACATGCGTCACCCGCGCGCCCTTGGCGGCGAGCGCAAGCGTGCCGACGCCGGTATATCCGAACAGGTTCATGCACTCGGGCGCCTCGGCGCCTTCGATCCGCTCGCGCATCCAGCTCCACACCGGCGCCATGTCCGGGAAGAAGCCCAGGTGGCGGAACGGCGTGTTCTGCGCGGTGAAGCGCGCCTCGTTCCACGCGAGCGGCCAGCCTTCGCGCGGAACGGGCTTGTGGAACACCCAGCGGCCGCCGCCTTCCTCGTCCGATCCGGGAAGGAACTCGCCGTGCGCATCCCAGTCTTCCGAAGCGGGCGCCCACATCGCCTGGGGCTCGGGGCGGATGAAGCGATAAGCGCCGTAGCGCTCGAGCTTGCGGCCGTTGCCCGAATCGACGAGCCCGTAATCGGCCCAGGGCTCGCCGGTGAGAGTGATCAGGTCCATGCGCAGCCCCATAGCCCGTTCGCGCCGAGCTTGTCGAAGGGCCAGAGCCGCGAACGGCTGGCGAGTGGATAGCCGCCCGTCGACAGGCTCAGGGCGAAAGGAGACTAGCCGCGGGGGGTGGCGCGCTCGGCGATGTAGCCGGTCACCGCTTCGAAGGTGGCAGGAAGCACGTCGTAGCGCTCCTGCCGCTGGTAGAGGTCCCCTACACGCGGCGGGACGCCGGGGCCGACGCCGGTGGCGCGCTCGACGGCATCGGCGAACTTGGCGGGGTGCGCGGTCGCCAGCGTCACCACCGGCACGTCCGCGGCGATCTCCGCGCGGCGTGCAGCGGCGAGGCCGATCGCGCTGTGGGGATCGAGCACCTGCCCAGCCTCGGCATGAGCCCAGCGCATCGCCTGGTTCATGCCCTCGGCGTCGATCCGGTCGCTGGCGAAGAGCGCTGCGGCGCCCTGACGCTGCGCGTTGGTGAGCTGCATCGCGCGGCTCGCCTCGAACCCGCGCATCTGATCGGCGATGGGCGCTCCGGCGAGGTCGAACAGCAGCCGCTCGAAATTCGAGCTCACCTGGATGTCCATGGAGGGGGCGTCGGTGGGCGTTACGGTGCCGGTCGAATAATCGCCGGAGGAAAGCGCGCGGTGGAGGATGTCGTTGACGTTGGTCGCCACCACCAGCTTCGCCACCGGCAGCCCCATCTTCGCCGCGACATAGCCTGCGAACACGTCGCCGAAATTGCCGGTGGGCACCGAGAAGGCGACCGGACGTTCGGGCGCGCCGAGGCGGACCGCGGCGTAGAAATAATAGACCACCTGCGCCATCAGCCGGGCCCAGTTGATCGAATTGACCGCGGTCACCTGGAAGCGGCCGGCGAAATCCGCGTCGTTGAACATCGCTTTCACCAGCGCCTGGGCGTCGTCGAAACTGCCTTCGATCGCGATGTTGTGGACGTTGGGCGCGAGCACCGTCGTCATCTGGCGACGCTGGACCTCCGAGACGCGGCCCTTGGGGTGGAGCATGAAGATGTCCACGCCGATCCGCCCGGCGACCGCGTCGATCGCCGCCGATCCGGTGTCGCCCGAAGTTGCACCCACGATGGTGAGGTGCTGGCTGCTTCCGGCAAGGAACTTCTCGAAGAGCAGCCCGAGCAGCTGGAGCGCGACGTCCTTGAACGCGAGCGTAGGCCCATGAAACAGCTCGAGCAGCCACTGCCGTTCGTCGAGCTGGACGAGCGGAGTCACCGCGGCGTGCGCAAAGCGGCCATAGGCACGCGTGCACAGGCTGCGCAGCTCGTCTTCGTTCAGGTCGGGGCCGACGAAGGGCAGCATCACCCGCACCGCCGTCTCGACATAGGAGAGGCCGGCCATCGCCGCGATCTGGTCGCGGGTGAAGCCCGGCCAGCTCTGGGGAACGTAGAGTCCGCCGTCGCTTGCGAGACCCGCAAGCGTCACGTCGCGGAAGCCGAGCGAGGGCGCGGCGCCTCGGGTGCTGTGGTAGCGCATGGCGGCGGGTTAGCGGCGCCGGCGCGCCCCGGCAAGCAAGCCGATCTTTACGCGGGCGAAACCCGGCGCCGCCGGAGCGCGAGCACGTATATCACCGACGCCACGATCGCGAAGAAGAACCATTGCCCCGCATAGGCGAGATGGTTGTTCGGCACCGACGAGAAATCGGGCCTGCCGTTGGGCGCGAGGCCGGCGGGCGGCGTATCGGCAACGAGCAGCAGCCGCTGCGGTCTGCGATCGAACAGCGAGGCCAGCATCGATCGGCCGTCGGGCGCATGGCTCAGGAAGCCCTGGACTTCGCCGCCCTTCCACTGTGGCCTGGCATTGGGATCGCGCGTCGTTCCGAGCTGGACGAGCATACCCGGCCCCTCCGCGCCGGTGCGGCACTTGGCGATCGCGCGATACCCCGCGCCGCCCGCACCCACCAGCCGGATCGCGACCGGCTCGACGCAGAAGCCGTGCGCGCGGCGGAACAGGAGGCTTTCGTCCGGAGTGCGGGGAAAGGCGATCTCGGGCTTGGACGGATTGGCCGCGAGCTGCTCGAGCTGCGCGAGCTTCTTCGGCCGCCGATCGAGCAGCTGCCAGAAGCCGAGCCCGATCATCGCGGCGACCGCGAGCGCGACGATCGCGGTGGGGACAACGGGGATGCGCCGGGTCATAGGTCCCTCGCGATCCGGCCTTCGCCGGCGCGATTGCGATATTCGAGCGCGAGCAGCCAGCCCTTGCCGATGCGCAGGAATCCCACCGTGAGCGCCGCCGTCAGCGGGACCCAGAGCAGGACGTGGATCAGCAAGCCGGGCTCGAAAGTGAATTCGACCCACAAGGCCAGCGCCGTGACCAGCGCACCGATGCCGAGCGTCAGGAACACCACCGGCCCGTCGCCGACGTTGAACTGGCGATAGTCGAGCCCACAGCCGGGGCAGCGATCGGCGAAGGCTACGACGTTGCGGAACAAGGTCTTCGCGCCGCAACGCGGACAGCAGCCATGGAGCCCGGAAAAGATCGGGGGAGGCAGCGCGGCGCTGCCTCCCCCGATCGGATCCCTGGATTGTCCGGGCACGTCAGCCGTGCACCGGTGCGCCCCAGCCGCCCCAGACGTAGATCGAGGCGAAGAGGAACAGCCACACCACGTCGACGAAGTGCCAGTACCAGGCAGCGGCTTCGAAGCCGAAGTGCTGCCGCGGGGTGAAGTGGCCCTTGTAGAGGCGCACGAGGTTCACGATCAGGAAGATCGTGCCGACGATCACGTGGAAGCCGTGGAAGCCGGTCGCCATGAAGAAGGCGCCGCCATAGCTCGATCCGCCCTCGCTGCCCGCCTTGAAGGGGAAAGGCGCGTGCATGTATTCATAAGCTTGGATCGCAGTGAAGATCAGGCCGAGGATGATCGTGAGCCACAGGCCCTTCTTGACGTTGTCGTCCTCGCCCACGCCGAGCAGGCCCCACACGCCCTTGAGCGCGCCGCCGCGCTGGTTGTGGATCAGCGCATGGTGCGACCAGGTGAGCGTGCAGCCCGAGCAGAGCAGGATCAGCGTGTTGAGGAGCGGGAACTCCCAGGCGCTGATCACTTCCATGCCCTTGGGGGGCCACTGCCCGCCCACCGCATCGACCGCCGAGGGGAAGAGCGCGAAATCGAACCAGGCCCAGAACCAGCCGACGAAGAACATGACTTCGGAGGCGATGAACAGGATCATGCCGTAGCGCAGGTGAAGCTGGACCACCGGGGTATGATCGCCGGCATGCGCCTCGGCGATCACGTTGGACCACCAGCCGAAGAAGGTGATCAGGATGAGCGCGAGCCCGGCGAAGAACACGAGGTTGCCGCTCGGCATGTCGTGCATCCACATGATGCCGCCCGACGCGAGCACCAGCGCCGCCATCGAGCCGAAGAGCGGCCAGATGCTGGGCGGCAGAATATGATAGGGGTGGTTCTTGGCTCCGGCCATCGGCTCGTCCCTGTGTCCTTGGTTTGGCGCTGCTTTAGGGCTCGAATCCGCATCCCGCAACGGGGGGATTCGAGTCTGTTTCAGCAAAGCTGAAACGATGCGGAGGCCTTAGCTCCCGGTCTTCTCGCCGTCCGACGGGTAGAAGGTGTACGACAGCGTGATCTCCTCGACGTCCTTGGTGTCGGGATCGTCGAGGATCCCGGGATCGACGTAGAAGAGCACGGGCATGCGCACCGTCTCGCCCGGCTCCAGCGTCTGCTGGGTGAAGCAGAAGCACTGGATCTTGGTGAAATACTTGCCCGCGACTGCCGGCGTGACATTGTAGGTCGCGGTGCCGGTGACGGGTTTGTCCGAAAGATTGGTAGCGGTGTAGAACGCCATATCGCGCCCACCGATGTCGATCACGTCCTCGCGGCGCTCAGGCGCGAACTTCCACGGCAGCTTGGCGCTGACGTTGCTGTCGAACGCGACGGTGATCTTCTGCCCCGTGGCCCCCGGGGCGCGGTCGCCGCGCTGGGTGGTACCGTTGAGGCCGGTCACTTCGCAGAAGATGCGGTAGAGCGGTACGCTGGCGAAGCCGACCCCGGTCATCGTGCAGACGCCGAGCGCAGCGAGCAGCGCGGTGCGCAGGTTGCGAGTCATCCGCCGTGCCCCAGCTGGATCTTCACGATCGAGATCGCGAAGATCAGGATCACGAACACGCCGAGCAGCACCGCCATCAGCCGCGCGCGATCGCGCTGGCGCCGCCGGATCAGTTCCTGGGAATCGTCGCCGTTCATGCAAGCCACCGGTCGGCGACCAACGCGCCGAAAACGAGGAAGAGATAGAGGATCGAATATTTGAACAGCCGCTTCTCGGGCACCATCCGGTCGCCCTCGGCGGAGCGGCGGAACGCCACTTGCGCGGCGAACAGCGCGAACACGCCGCTCAGCGCCACCGCGGCGATGCCGTAGATCGCGCCGGTGAGGCCCAGCGGCCAGGGCGCGATCGCGGCGGCGACCATGGGAATCGTGTAGAGCCCGATCTGGTGGCGCGTGATGCGCTCGCCCGCCACCACGGGCAGCATCGGCACGCCGGCGTTGGCGTAATCGGTCTTCACGAACAGCGCGAGCGCCCAAAAATGCGGCGGCGTCCACAGGAAGATCAGCGCGAACAGCAGCACGGGCAGCAGCACGACGTCCCCCGTCGCCGCGGCCCAGCCGATCACCGGCGGGAAAGCGCCGGCCGCGCCGCCGATCACGATGTTCTGCGGCGTGCGGCGCTTGAGCCAGATCGTGTAGACGAAGACGTAGAACAGGATCGAGGCGGCGAGGATCACCGTCGCCGTCAGGTTGATCGCGAAATACATGAGCGCGAGGCTGAAACCGGCGAGCCCGACTCCGAAATGGAGCGCCGACTGGCGGTCCATCCGGCCCGCGGGGAGCGGCCGGCCCTGGGTGCGGCGCATCTTCGCATCGAGATCGGCCTCGTACCATTGGTTGAGCGCGCCCGCCGCGCCTGCGCCGAGCGCGATGCACAGGATCGCCGTGAAGCCCAGCACCGGATGGATCGCGACCGGCGCCGCAAGCATCCCGCACAGCGCGGTGAACACCACGAGCGTCATCACCCGCGGCTTGGTGAGCGCGAGAAAGTCCCGCCAGTCGGCAGGCAGCGTGGTCGGAGTCGCGGTGGTCGTGGTCATGGCTTGGCGGCGCTATAGGCGCCTGCGCGGTGCGGGAAAAGGCCCAGCATCTGCATGGCTTGGCATTCGTCGCAGGAATGCGGGCCACGCCCGGCCCTTTGCATGCGCCGCCGGGCCAAGATAGGAGCGCCGTGTGACTCGCCGGCTCCGCCTCGACTTCCTCGCGACTCGCCGGATCGCGCGCGTGCTGCCGCTGGCGCTGCTCGCGTCGATCCTGCTCCATGCGCTTGCCCCGGCATCCGCCGCGCCCGCTTTGCCCCACGGCTCGACCTTCCGGGCGGACACCGCGAACGTCTGCGTCGCGGCGGCTTCGGGACCCCAGCTCGCCCAGCTTCCGATCAAGCGGACGCCGACGCCGCTTCCGATCGACGATCCCGCGGTCTGCGGCATCGCACCTGCGGCTGTTCTCCCGCTCGCGATCACGCCTGCGCCCGCGGTGCCGCCGATGCCTGCCGCGGCACCGTCGCATCATCGCGGCGGAACCGCTCCGCGCGCACCGCCGCAAGGCTGACTCGCTCCAATCGCTGATCGGATGGCTCCCCGATGGAGCCAGGCTGCGCCCGTGCGGCGCATCGCGGCCGCGCGCGCGGTCGAGGGAGATATTCTCATGGACATCGAAAACCCCCGCCTGCCAGGCCAGGGGACAATGAACTGATCGAGCACATGGCGGGCCTGCTGGCACGCTACCCGGCGGTCTCTGACGGGGAGCGCGATACGCTGGTGGCGTTCCTGACGCGCGGGCCGCTGATCGAGCGCGGAACCCTGATGGGACGACCGGGGATGCCCGAGCAGCTCGACTTGCTGAAACGCAGCCATCGGCGCGAGTTCGGAATGTCGCTTCAGGGGCTGCTGGTAGTCATAGGCCTGGTCGCGGCGCTTGTCGGCGCGGGCATCCTGCTCTGGGACTTCGGCCTCTGAGGGAAAGTGCAGGGCGGCGGCACGGCGCGTCGCCCTGCGTCACGCCCGGGCACCCCGCAAAGCAAAGCGCCCCGGAGTTTCCTCCGGGGCGCTTCAGTTCAGCCTTGCGGGCGGTCTCAGTGGTGGCTGCCGCTATCGATCACCGGCAGCGTTTCGAACTGGTGGAACGGCGGCGGGCTCGACAGCGTCCATTCGAGCGTCGTCGCGCCTTCGCCCCACGGATTGGCTTCCGCCTTCTTCCCCGCGACCAGCGACCAGATCACGTTGACGAAGAAGAACACCATGCCGAGCAGCATGATCGCATAGCCGGCGCTCGAAACATGGTTCCAATAGGCATAGGCGTCCGGATAGTCCGGATAGCGGCGCGGCATGCCCTGCAGGCCCAGGAAGTGCTGCGGGAAGAACAGCACGTTCACGCCGATGAAGAACACCCAGAAGTGGAGCTGGCCCAGCACTTCGCTGTACATCCGGCCCGACATCTTCGGGAACCAGTAGTAGAAGCCCGCGAAGAGCCCGAACACCGCACCCAGCGACAGCACATAGTGGAAGTGCGCCACCACATAATAGGTGTCGTGCATGTAATCGTCGACGCCGCCGTTGGCGAGCACGACGCCGGTCACGCCGCCTACGGTGAACATGAAGATGAAGCCCAGCGCCCACACCATCGGCGTACGGAAGCTGATCGAGCCGCCCCACATGGTGGCGATCCACGAGAAGATCTTCACGCCGGTGGGCACCGCGATCACCATCGTCGCGGCAGTGAAGTACATCTTCACCGTCACCGACAGGCCGGTGGTGAACATGTGGTGCGCCCAGACGACGAAGCCGATCAGGCCGATCGCGACCATGGCATAGGCCATGCCGAGATAGCCGAACACCGGCTTGCGGCTGAAGGTCGCGACGATCTGGCTGACGATGCCGAAGCCCGGCAGGATCATGATGTACACTTCGGGGTGGCCGAAGAACCAGAAGAGGTGCTGGTAGAGCACCGGATCGCCGCCGCCGGCCGCGTCGTAGAACGCCGTGCCGAAGTTGCGATCGGTGAGCAGCATCGTGATCGCCGCCGCGAGCACCGGAAGCGCGAGCAGCAGCAGGAAGGCAGTGATCAGCACCGACCACACGAACAGCGGCATCTTGTGCAGGGTCATGCCCGGCGCGCGCATGTTGAAGATGGTGGTGATGAAGTTGATCGCGCCCAGGATCGAGCTGGCGCCCGCGATGTGGAGCGAGAGGATCGCCATGTCCACGCTCGGCCCCGGCTCGCCATAGGTCGAGAGCGGCGCATAGACGGTCCAGCCGGTGCCCGCGCCCGAGCCCACGAAGGGCGAGGCGAGCAGCAGCAGGAACGCGGGGATCAGCAGCCAGAACGAGATGTTGTTCATGCGCGGGAACGCCATGTCCGGCGCACCGATCATGATCGGCACGAACCAGTTGCCAAAGCCGCCGATCATTGCCGGCATGACCATGAAGAACACCATGATCAGGCCGTGCGCGGTGATCAGCACGTTCCAGAAATGGAGCGCCTGATCGAAGCTCTGTTCGCCGCCGTGGAGCAGCGAGGCCATCCATTGCAGATGCTGGATGCCCGGCTCGGCGAGCTCCCAGCGCATCAGACCCGAGATACCGCCGCCGATGATGCCGGCGACGATCGCGAAGATCAGATAGAGCGTGCCGATGTCCTTGTGGTTCGTCGACATGAACCAGCGGGCGAAGAAGCCCGGCTTGTGATCGGCATCGTGGTGGTCGTGCGCATGATCGGCATGCGCGGCGTAGGGAACGGCGGTATCGGTCATCTTACTGGTCCGCTTGTCCGAGGCCGGCGGGATTCTGAGTCGCAGGCTGGTTGGTGACCGCCGGGGCGGCGGTGGCGTTGACGGTGGGGGCGCCTTCGTCGGCCGTGCCGTTCGCCGTATCGTCCGCAGTGTCGTTGGCGAGCGCGCCGGCAGGCTCGGTCGCAGCGGCTGGCATCGTGCCGCCCTTCGAGGCGACCCACTGCGCGAACACCTCGGGGCTCACTGCCTCGACTGCGATCGGCATATAGGCATGGCGCGCGCCGCAGAGCTCCGAGCACTGGCCGAAATAGAGGCCCGGCTTCTCGATCGTGAAGCTCAGCTCGTTGATCTTGCCCGGCACCGCGTCGAGCTTGAGCGCGAAGGCAGGGATCGCCCAGCTGTGGATCACGTCCTGCGCGGTGGTCTGGAGCCGGATCGGAACGCCGACCGGAAGCACGACGCGCTGATCGACCGCGAGCAGGCGCGGGCCGTCCGCATCGGTGCGGTAGCGCTGGCCGGCTGCGACCTCACCCTGCTCCTTGAGCATGTTGGAAGTCAGCTGGACGCCGTGATCGGGATATTCATAGGTCCAGAACCATTGATTGCCGATCGCCTTGAGCGTCACCGCTTCCTTGGGCGCCGGCTTGAACTGCGCGGCGAGCAGGCGAATCGAGGGCACCGCGATCGCGATCAGGATCAGCACCGGAACGAGCGTCCAGATGATCTCGATGAAGGTGTTGTGGCTGGTGCGCGACGGCTCGGGATTGGCGGCGCGGCGATAGCGGATGATCACCCAGATCAGCAGCGCCAGCACGAACAGCGAGATGGCGACGATCAGCGGCAGCAGCACCTTGTTGTGGAACCAGTGCAGCTCGCGACCCGTGGGGGTCACCTGATCGAGCATGGTGATACCGCCCGGCGCGGCATAGCCGACGCCCGGCTCGGCCTTGAGCAGCGGCTGGCCGCTGGCGTCGAGCGTCGGGTCGGCAACGGCGGGCGTTGCAGCTGCCGCGGGCGTCGTCGCCTCGGCACCGGCCGGCTGCGGCGCGGCGGCTGCGGCGGGCGCGGCCTCGGGCGCCGCCACATTCTGGGCGTGGCCCGGCGCCGCCAGCGCCAGTCCCGCTGCCAGGACAATCGAAGTCAACCCAAGCATGCGCATCGTCTGTAATCACCCTGTTCGCGAAAGGCGCCGTAGGCGTGAGATAAGGAAGTTACCCAATGGCAGGCGCCTATACGCGGCTCAAGTCCATTCTCAACCCCTTTTGCGCGCGGTTGCGGCGGATCGGCACCGCGCTTAAGAGCGGTTTCCGCCTCATCACACAGGAGCGAAGCGTTGACCGGCGACGAGATTCTGGACGAGTTCCGCGACGCGGGCGCGCTGCTAGAGGGGCATTTCGTCCTCTCGTCCGGGCTTCGCTCGCCGCTGTTCCTCCAGAAGATGCGGATATTCGAGGATCCGGCGCGCACCGCACGCGTGTGCGGCGCGCTGGGCGCGCTGATCCGCGAACGCTTCGGACCGATCGACATCGTCGTCTCGCCCGCGATCGGCGGAATCATCCCCGGCTATGAGACGGCGCGCGCGCTGGGCTGCAAGGCAATGTTCGTCGAGCGCGAGGACGGCGAGTTCCAGCTGCGCCGCAGCTTCGAGATTCCGGTGGGCGCACGTGTGGTGATGGTGGAGGACATCGTCACCACCGGGCTCTCGTCGCGCGAATGCATCGCCGCCATCCGCAAGCATCCGGGCGAGCTCGTCGGCGCAGCGTGCATCGTCGATCGCTCGAACGGCACCGCCGACGTCGGCGTGCCGCTGATCTCGCTGCTCCAGATGGACATCCCCGCCTATCGCGCCGACCAGCTCCCGCCCGAGCTGGCGGCGATCCCGGCGATCAAGCCGGGGAGCCGCGCGCTCGCATGAGCGGTGCTCCCTGCAAGCTGCGCCTGGGCGTAAACATCGACCATGTCGCCACGGTGCGAAACGCGCGCGGATCGGGCTATCCCGATCCGGTGCGCGCCGCGCTGCTCGCGGCCAAGGCCGGCGCCGACGGGATCACCGCACATCTGCGCGAGGACCGGCGCCACATCACCGACGACGACATCGCCCGGCTTGTCGCCGAGTTGACCGTGCCGCTCAACCTGGAGATGGCAGCGACCGAGGAGATGCTAGCGATCGCGCTCCGCCATCGCCCGCATGCCGTGTGCATCGTCCCCGAGAAGCGCGAGGAGCGCACCACCGAGGGCGGGCTCGACGCTGCGGGGCAGCACAACCATCTCGCGCCGATCGTCGCCCGGCTGCGAGACGCCGGCAGCCGCGTCTCGCTGTTCATCGAGCCCGACGAGCGCCAGATCGACGCCGCACTGCGGCTGGGAGCGCCGGTGGTGGAAATCCACACCGGCCGTTATTGCGAGCTCGCAGAGGACGCGCGCGAAGCGGAGCTCAGGCGCATCGCCGACGCCGCCGCGCTCGCCGCCAAGGCCGGGCTCGAGCCGCACGCCGGGCATGGGCTGACCTTCGACAACGTCGTGCCGATCGCAGCGATTCCGCAGATCGCGGAGCTCAACATCGGCCATTTCCTGATCGGCGAGGCGATCTTCGACGGGCTTGCTCCGGTGGTGCAGCGCATGCGCGCGCTGATGGACGAGGCGCGGTGAGAGGGTTCCCTCTATCCTCCCCGGCACGGGGAGGGGGACCGACGCCGAAGGCGGTGGTGGAGGGGGCCCTCCACACAGCGATTCCCCCGCGGCGCTCCCCCTCCACCATGCTGCGCATGGTCCCTCTCCCCGTGCCGGGGAGGATCATATGATCCTCGGTCTGGGCTCGGACCTGTGCAACATCGAGCGGATCCAGTCTTCGCTCGACCGCTTCGGCTCTCGATTCGAAGCGCGCGCCTTCACCGATGTCGAGCTCGCCAAGGCTGCCCGGCGCCCGCACAATTATGCCGCGACGCTCGCCAAGCGCTTCGCCGCCAAGGAAGCTTTTTCCAAGGCGGTCGGAACCGGCTTCAAGCAGGGCGTGTTCCTGAAGGACATCGGTGTCGTCAACGCTCCCTCGGGCGCGCCCACGCTGGCGCTGACCGGCGGCGCCAGGGCGCGGCTTGACGCCATCACCCCGCCCGGCCACGTCGCCAAGGTGCATCTGACGTTGACGGACGATCATCCCTGGGCCTTCGCCATGGTGATGATCGAGGCAGTGGCGGTCGGGAAGGACGATTGATGGCGGCCGCGGACGAACTGGCGTTGAGGCAAGAGGGTATCGAGCAGGAGCAGGGCGAGGCGAAGCGCCAGGGCACCGACTGGTGGGCCGAGGCGCGCGGCCTGCTGTGGCTGGTACTCGCGGTGCTGGGCTTCCACAGCTTCGTCGCCAAGCCCTTCTACATCCCGTCCGAATCGATGATGCCCGGGTTGCTGGTGGGCGACCGGCTGGTCGTCTCCAAATATCCCTATGGCTATTCCTTCGTCACGCCGACCTTCCACGTCCTGCCGTTCATCCCGGGCCGGCTGTTCGGCCGAATGCCCGAGCGGGGCGACGTGGTGATCGTCACGCCGCCGGGATCGCGCACCGACTATATCAAGCGCGTGATCGCGCTGCCGGGCGACCGGATCGCCGTGCAGGACGGCATCGTCTATCTGAACGGCACCGCGGTGCCGCGGCGCAGCGCTGGCGAGCGGCTCGTGCCGGTCGACGCCAACACGCGCTGCGACCCGATCCAGTATCCGCGCCGGCTCTATCGCGCGCCCGACGGTCGCGCCTATTGCCGCCTGCCGATCTTCCGCGAGACGCTGCCGAACGGCCGCTCCTACGACACAGTCGACAGCGGCTGGAGCCCGGGCGACGATTATCCCGAGATCAAGGTGCCCGAGGGCAGAGTGTTCCTGATGGGCGACAATCGCGACAACAGCGCCGACAGCCGCTATCCAGTGGCAGCGGGCAACGGGCTGGGCGGACCGGTGCCGTGGGAGAATATCGGCGGGCGCGCCGAATTCATCACCTTCTCGCTCGACGGCAGCGCCACCTGGAACCCGCTGAGCTGGGCGCGATCGTTCCGCGCCGGGCGCGCCGGCACCTCGCTTCACCCTGACCGGGAGGTCCGATGAACGCGAACTCGCCCGAATCCGAAGGCATCCGCGTCGTCCACGAGCCCGGCCCCAACGAGATGCGCGACCCGATGGTGCGCGCCGAGCTCAAGCGCGCCTCGGTCTGGTTCGGACTGGCGATCGGCGTGGCGCTGGTGGTGCTGCTGATCCAGCCGCTGCTGATCATCTTCGGGGCGCTGGTCTTCGCATCGATGCTCGACGGCGGCGTGCGGCTGCTGGGCCGCGTGCTGCCGCTCCCGCGCGGTATCCGGCTGCTGCTGGTGGTGCTGCTCGTGATCGCTTTCATCGGTGGGACCTTCTATCTTACCGGCGTCCAGATCGCGATCCAGGCCGAGCAGCTCCGCACCACGCTCGAAGTGCAGGGCGATCGCGTCATGAGCTGGATCGCCAGCCTGGGGCTGATGCCCGGCCGCGCCGACCTGGCCGGCATGGCGCAGCAGGCACTGGGATCGATCGGGCGGCTCACCTCGGCAGTGGGATCGGTGCTGGGCGCGGGCGCAAGCCTGCTGATGGTGATGTCGATCGGCCTGTTCATCGCGATCGAGCCGCGGATCTACGAGCGCGGGCTGCAGTGGATGGTCCCGGTGGAGGCCCGCGACCAGTTCTCCGTCACGATCGGACGGATGGCGCGGACGCTTCGGGTGCTGCTAGCGGGGCGGCTGCTCGGCATGGTCTTCGAGGGCCTGCTGACCTGGATCCTGCTGTCGATCGCGGGCGTGCCGATGGCGCTGCTGCTCGGGATCATCACCGGCATCCTCGCCTTCATCCCGAACATCGGGGCTTTCATCAGCGGCGTGCTGATGGTCTCGGTGGGGTTCAGCGCGGGAGTCAACGAAGGGCTGTGGGCAATCGCGATCTATTTCGGCGTGCAGACCTTCGACGGCTATGTCCTCATCCCCATCGTCGCCAAGCGCACCGTCGATCTGCCGCCCGCGCTCACGCTTTCGGCGCAGATCCTCGCGAGCACCCTGTTCGGCGTGATGGGGCTGGCGCTCGCCGATCCGATGGTGGCGATGATCAAGGTTGCGCTCGAAAGCGAGGCCGAGCGCGCCGCCCGGGCCGGCGCCGGGACAAACCAGCGGCGCGGCTTCAGCTGGCGGCTCGGGCATCGCCAGGCGCTCGTCCCCGGCGCGCCCGCGGCCGGGGAACCCTTGCCGCCGCCGCAGCTTTAGCCCGCACCGGGAGGGTTACCGATGCTGCTCTACGATTATTTCCGCTCGTCCGCCGCCTATCGGGTGCGCATCGCGCTCAATCTCAAGCGGCTCGCCTACGAGCGGCGCGACGTGATGCTGCTCGAGGACCAGCAGCGCTCGCCCGATCATCTCGCGCGCAACCCGCAGGGCTTCGTCCCGGCGCTCGAAGTCGACGGCAAGGTGCTGACGCAGAGCCTCGCGATCATCGACTGGCTCGACGCGCGCTACCCCGAGCCGCGACTGATTCCCGCCGATCCCGACGCACGCGCAGCGGCACTGGCCCGGGCCCTGGTGGTTGCAGCCGACATCCACCCCCTCAACAATCTGCGCGTGATGCGCTGGCTCAAGCACGAGCTCGACGCGGACGACGCCAGGCGCGACGAATGGACGCGCCACTGGATGGCCGAGGGGTTCGCCGCGCTCGAGGCGATGGCGGGCGAAGGCCCCTTCCTTGGCGGCGGCGCGCCCAACGTCGCCGACGTGTTCCTGGTGCCACAGATGTTCAACGCGCGGCGCTTCGGCGTCCCGCTCGACGCTTTCCCCAAGCTGGTGCGCGCCGACGCGGCGGCGCAGGAGATCGAAGCCTTCGCGGCGGCGCATCCGGACCGGGTCGCGCCCAAGTGAGGCTGGCGGGACTGGCCGCCGGCCTGCTGCTCGCGGGCCCGGCGCTCGCACAGGAACAGCGCGAGATCGTCGTCACCGGCCGCGGGCTCGATGCCCCGCCCGGGGACGCCGCCTATGACGTGGTGACGATCGAACGCGACCGGCTGACGAACACCGCGAGCGGAAGGCTGGAGGACGTGCTGCGCGATGCCGCGGGCCTCGCCCAGTTCCGCCGCTCGGATTCGCGCTCGGCACATCCGACGGCGCAGGGAATCACGCTGCGCGGGATCGGCGGCAATGCCTCCAGCCGGGCGCTGCTGCTGCTCGACGGCGTGCCGCAGGCCGATCCGTTCGGCGGCTGGGTGGCGTTCCCCGCCTATCTGCCCGACCGGCTGGCCTCGGCCCGCATCACGCGCGGCGGGGGGAGCGGCTATTGGGGCGCGGGCGCGCTCGCCGGCACGGTGGAGCTGACGAGCGGCGGGCCCGAGGATCTGGGCAGGCTCGGGCTGCGCGCAGCCTATGGCAGCCGCGATTCGATCGACACCGCCGCAACCGCTGCGGCGCGCCTGGGCAGCGGCTTCGTGACCATTGCCGGCCAATATGCGCGCGGCGACGGCTTCATACCCGTGGTCGAGGAAGACCGCGGCCCCGCCGACCGGCCCGCGCCATACGAGCAGATGAGCCTTGCCCTGCGGGGCGTGGCGGAGGTCGGCAGCGGGACCGAGCTTCAGGCGAACCTTTCGGGTTTCCGCGACCGGCGCGACCGCGGCGTCGACTATACGCCGGTGAAGAGCGATGGCGCCGACGCGAGCCTTCGCCTCGTCGGGCGTGGGCGCTGGGGCTGGTCGGCGCTCGCCTATCTCCAGACGCGCGCCTTCGCGAGCGGCTTCGCCAGTGTCGACGAGGCGCGCACCACGGCCTCCCCGACGCTCGACCAGTACAACGTGCCCTCCACCGGCGTCGGCGCGCGCTTCGAGCTCCAGCCGCCGCTGGGTGACGTCATGACGCTGCGCATCGGCGGCGACGTCCGGCGCGTGTCGGGACGGACGCAGGAGCTGTACAGCTATGCGAACGGCGCCCCCACCCGTCGCCGCGTCGCGGGCGGCGCGAGCACCACCTTCGGCGGCTTCGCGGATCTCAGCGCCGAGACCGGCGCGCTGACGCTGAACGCGAGCGGAAGGCTGGATCGGTGGGAGATCGGCTCGGGCCGGCTCGAGGAGCGCCCGCTGGCCGGCGGCCTGGTGCTCACCGACACGCAGTTCGCCGATCGGAGCGGATGGGAGGCGACCGGGCGGCTCGGCGCAGCGCTCGCGCTCGGGCCCGTATCGCTGCGCGCTGCCGGCTATCGCGGCTGGCGGCTGCCCACGCTCAACGAGCTTTACCGTCCCTTCCGCGTCGGCCCCGACGCCACTGCCGCCAACGCCGGTCTCGCGCCCGAGCGGCTGACCGGGGCCGAGCTGGGGCTCGACTGGCGCCCCGCCGAGCCGCTGACGCTTCGCCTGACCGGCTATTGGAACCGGCTCGAAGACGCGATAGCCAATGTGACGATCGCGAACGGCCCGGGCACCTTTCCCGGCGTCGGCTTCGTCTCGGCGGCAGGCGTCTATCGCCGCCGCGAGAACATCGACGCAGTCGAGGCGCGCGGCGTCGAGTTCGATGCACACTTCGAGCGCGGCCCCTTCGCGCTTTCGGCTTCCTATGCCTTCATCGACGCCCGCGTCGAGGCGAGCGGCATCGCCGCGCCGCTCGACGGGTTGCGGCCGGCGCAGACCGCGCAGCACCAGGCCTCCGCCACCGCGGCATGGCACCGCGGCGATGCCGGACTGTCGCTCACCGCGCGCTATGCCGGGGCCCAGTTCGAGGACGACCAGAACAGCCGGCGTCTCGACGATGCCGTCACGCTCGATGCCGTCGCCGCCGCCCCGATCGGCGCCGGACTGGTGGCCGAGCTGCGCGCCGAGAATCTGGCGGACACGCGCATCGAAGCGGGGATCAGCGGGCCCGGCGTGGTCGAACGCGCGACGCCGCGGACGCTTTGGCTGGGGCTGCGCTACCGGCTGCGCTGAGCGACGAGCCGGTCGAACAACGCCAGATATTCCGCAATCGGATCGCCGCTCGCCGCGACGGGCTCCGGGCGAACCCGGCCCGGCGCCAGCCAGTGATCGAGCGCAGCCACCAGCCCCTTCGCATCCTCGCGCGCCACGACCGTGCCGTGGCCAGGCTCGGCGACGATCTCGCGCACCGCGACGCTCGATTCGGTCGAGACGACCGGCGTCCCGACTGAAAGCGCCTCGCGCAACACGCCGGGCACGCCTTCATAGTCCGACGTGAGCACCGCCACCGCCGCCCCTGCGATCGCCGGCAGCGGATCGCCGGCATGGCCGGGCATGTGCACCCGCTCCGAAAGGCCCAGCGCACGCACCTGCGCCTCCAGCGTCCCGCGCTGGCTCCCCTCACCCAGGATCAGCAGCGATACCGCGCGATCCGCGAGCTGCGGGAGCGCGGCGATCGCCCGGTCCCAGCGCTTCTGCGGCTCGAGCCTGCCGACGCCGACGATGTAGCGGCCCACCGGGAGCCTCACCGGTGCCGCTTCCGGGCGCGGCGCGGCGGGCGGATTGGCGATCACGCTCACACGATCCACCGGCATCCCCGTCTCGGCCATCGCCTCCGCCGCCATCGCCGGAGTCATTGCCACCAGATGATCGACGAAGCGCGGGTGCATCCTGAGCCAGCGCCGATAGCCCCAGGCCGCGACCGGGCCGAGCTCGGGCCGCACCAATGCGTTGGAAACCTTGGCGACCAGCGGCGGGCATGCACTTCCGAGCCGCAGCCGGGTGAAAGCGGCCACCCCGCTATAATGGTTGCCGGGGCAGAACAGCGCGTCGGGCGCGAGTGCCCGGACATGCGCGGGAAGCGCCAGCATCGCGCGGTAGCGGGAGTCAAGCAGGTCGATCCGCTCGATGCCCGGTGGCAGTTCCGCCGCCAGCGGCCCTTCCACCGAGCCCAGCACCAGCGACACGCGCCGCCCCTCGCGCAGCCAGCCCGCGGCGAGCCGCAGCAGCGCGCGTTCCACCCCGCCGCCGCGCAGAGTCTGGGCGTAGGCGAGGATGTGCTCGGCGGTTCGGGGCTGGGTGCGTTGCAACATGGAACCTTGCGGTTTGCCATGCTAAAGCCCAAATCGCCCCCGGAATAAACCGCAATCTGCTGTCACCCGCATCTCTCCGCACAGCGGCCGGACGACGGGAAACCGGCAAAGACGCGGAAGCGGTAGTGATTGCGTCTTTGTCGGCAGCGGAAAACGAACCAGTGAACGAACGAGCTGTGGAGGCTTCGGTGAACACCAGCGTTGTCGAAGCCGCCCCCTTGCCGGGTGCGCCCGACCTCGCCGGGCTGGAGCCCGTCGAAAAGATCAAGCGGCGCTGGCCGATGCTGCTCGGCGGCGCGCTGACGCTGCTGATGATCGGCGCGCTCGCGCACGAGCTGTTCGGATCGGGGCTGGGTGCGCTTTCCAAGAGCGTGCCGACCAACCCGCTCTTCTACCTCGCCTTCGCGCTCTATTATCTGGGCCCGCCGACCTTCGACTATGTCATCTTCCGCCGGCTGTGGCAGATCCCCCTTTCGGGCATGGCGGCGCTCCACAAGAAGCGCATCTCGAACGAAGTGCTGCTCGGCTATTCGGGCGAGGCCTATTTCTACGCCTGGGCACGCCAGCGCACCAAGATGGTCGCCGCTCCGTTCGGCGCGGTGAAGGACGTGATGATCCTCTCCGCGATCGCGGGCAACGGCATCACCTTCCTGGGCATCTCGCTCGCGCTGCCGTTCGGGATCAACCTGCTCACTGCGGTCCAGCAGAAGCTGGTGCTCGGCTCGCTGGGGCTGATCATCCTCACGTCGCTGCCCTTCCTGATCTTCTCGCGCCGCGTCTTCTCGCTGCCGCGGCCGACGCTCTGGTGGATCTTCGGCATCCACTGCACCCGCCTGGTGCTCGGCTCGTTCTTCATCGCGCTCGCCTGGCATGCGGCGATGCCGCAGGTCTCGCTGGTGGTGTGGCTGTTCCTCGCCGCCGCCCGCCTGCTCGCGTGGCGCCTGCCGCTCGTACCCAACAAGGAGCTGGTCTTCGCCACCTTCGCGATCATGCTGATCGGCCAGGGCGAGGCGCTTTCGGATCTGATGGCGCTGATCGCCGCAATGAGCCTGCTCGTCCATGTCGCGCTGATCGCCGCCTTCAGCCTCCATTCGCTGCTCACGAGGAACAAGACGCAATGATCCGTAAGCTCGTTTCGGCCGCCGCGGCAATCGGCGCGGGGGCGCTCGCCTTTGCGGCCCTTCCCGCTTCCGCCGCCGATCCGATCGACGGTTCGTGCGCGCTGCCGGGCGGCCCGCGCGTCCACGTCAATGTCGAGGGTCTCAAGGATCGTACCGGGCGGCTCAAGGTCGAGCTTTATCCCGCGACCGAGGCCGATTTCCTGAAGGACGACCGCGATCTGGTGCGCGAGGGCAAGCCCTTCCGCCGCGTCTGGGCGCCGATGCCAGCCTCGGGCCCGGTAACGATCTGCATCCGCGCGCCGAGCGCCGGCCAATGGGCGCTGCTTTTCACGCATGACCGCGACGGCAAGAACAAGTTCAACTTCTGGCAGGACGGCGCCGGCTTCCCGAGCAACCAGCGGCTCGGCCGCAGCCGCCCCAAGCTCCGCCAGGCGCTGCTCAACGTTGCGCCCAGCGGCGGTTCGGTCACCATCCAGGCGCAATATCTGCGCGGGCTGGGCGGCTTCGGCCCGATGGACTAGGATCGCACGCCATGCGCGTGGTCGACGTCAACGAATTCTATTCGCCCACCGGCGGGGGGGTACGCACGTATCTCGACCGCAAGATGGGCATCATGGCCGACATGGGCCATGAGCTGATCGTCGTCGCCCCCGCGCTCGAAAGCTCGATCGAGGACCGGCCCGGCGGCGGGCGCATCTATTGGCTCAAGGCGCCGCCGCTGATCCTCGATCGCAACTACTGCATTTTCGTGCGCGACGAGCCGATCTGGGAGCTGCTCGACGATCTCCAGCCCGACGTGGTCGAGACGAGCTCGCCCTGGCGCCCGGCATGGACGGTGGCGCAGTGGAAGGGCGACGCGCTCAAGGTCTTCTTCGCGCACGGCGACAATATCGGCGCCTATCCGCAGCGCTGGCTCGACAGCGTGGCGACTCCGATCCAGGTCGAGCAGGCCTTCGCCTGGTACACGCGCTACATGGACCGGTTCCTCGCGCATTACGACGCCTTCGTCACCAACGGCCCTGCGCTCGCCAAGCGATTCCGCCGGCGGGGGCTGCACGTCCACGCCTCGGTGCCGCTGGGGATCGAGCGGCGCTGGTTCTCGCCCGACCTTCGCGACGAGAAGCTGCGCGTGGCGCTGCTCGAGCAATGCGGGCTTCCCGCCGACGCGCATCTGCTGCTCGGGCTCGGCCGCCATCACAAGGAGAAGCGCTGGCCGCTGGTGATCGACGCAGTCGAATCGGCGGCGACCGACATTCCGGTCGGGCTCGTGCTGATCGGCGACGGTCCCGAGCGCCGGCACTTGGAGCAGCGCATCGCCGACAGCCCGCACATCCGCATCTTCCGCCCGGTCTATGATCGCGTGCGCCTGTCGCGGATCATGGCGAGCTGCGACGCGCTGATCCACGGGTCCGATGCCGAGCCGTTCGGGCTGGTGGCGTCAGAGGCGCTCGCCTCGGGCCTGCCGCTGATCGGCCCCGACGAAGGCGGTTTCGCCGAGATCGCCGATCCGCTGTTCGCCGAGACCTATGCCGCGCGCGACGCGCATTCGGCCGCCGACGCGATCCGCCGCATGTGCGCGCGCGAGCCCGCGATCCTGCGCGCCGCCGCGCGCCACGCCGCCGGGCTGGTCCGCAGCGACGAGGATCACGCCGCGGAGCTGATGGCAGTCTATTCCGACCTGCTCGACAAGCGCGCCCGCGCCGCCGCCTGAAGCGGGGGCCGGAGCAGCAACAGCCTGAGCGGGCCGTCGCCGATCGTCAGCCGCCGCGCGGTGCGCGGCGCCGCGGCGCGCTCGATCTGCGCATCGAGCCGCGCCTCGCCGCCCGACCAGGGCGCCTCTCCGCCCAGCAGCACCACCGAAGGAAGTTCGTTGGCGCCCAGCCGCTCGCCCGAGATCAGGTGGAAGCGTTGCTCGTCGGCTTCGGAGATCAGCCCGCGGCTGCGGAAGTAGAAGGGCCCGGCCGCGAAGCGCTTGTCCGGGAGCCGGCCTGCCGCGGGGAGCAGCTGGGGGGCGATCGAAGCGACGGGCCCATGCGCGCCGACCGCATCGAGTGCGCGGTCGATCGCCCGGCCCTGTGCGACCACGCGCACCATCGGGATCCCCTCCAGCGTCGCGCGGCCGAACGCGATCACCGTCGGCGCGAGTCCGGCGAGCGCGAAGACGGCAAAGCCGATCTTCTGCCACTGCGGCAGCGCCGCGCCGCGGCAGGCGCGCGCGAGCTGCACGAACAGTGGCGGCAGCATCGGCAGCAGATACTGGCGCCAGGTCGGCTCGGGCAGCACGGCCGAGAGCAGCCCCACGACGATCAGCAGGTCGAGCAGCCAGTCGAGCTTCTCGCGCTCGCCGCCGCTGCGGCGCAGCCGCGCCACCACCAGCACCAGCGCCGGAAGCGCGGCGCCGAGCGCGAGGAATTTGGTGAGGTCGATCAGCCGGAAGGCGAGCGTCAGCTTGTAGGCACGCCCGCCGCTCGCGAAATATTGCTCGGGGGCGTCGGCCGGAAAGGTGAAGGCGCCGAACCAGAAGGCTTCGGGCGCCAGGCTCGCGAGCCACAGGACGAAAGCTGTGGGCAACGCCGCGCCGGCCGCGACCCACAGCGGCCGATGCTCGCGATCGAGCAGCGCCCAGGCGCCATAGGCGGCCGCGGGCAGCACATAGCTCGCCTTGGCCGCGGCCGCGGCGGCGAGCAGCAGCCCGACGCAGAAAGCGGCGGCGGGCGTGCGCGGCCTGCCCTCGCCCGCGGCGATCAGCCACAGCGCGCCGGCCAGCAGCGCCACCGGCAATGCGTCGTTGCGCGCGATGCCGGTGCCGAACAGCAGGATGTCGGTAGTGGCGAACAGCCCGGCGGCGATCAGCGCCCCCCGAAGCGAAACCCCGCCCGCGCGCGCCGCGCCGAACACGAAGAACACCGCGAGCGCGCCCAGCAGCGCATTGGCGAGCCGCAGCCCCGGGTAGGCAAGCGCACCCAGCGCCTTGGCCATCCAGCCGAACAGCAACGGCTGCAGCGGAGTCTGCAGATAGGCATAGTCGCGGTACGGCAGCAGCCCCTCGCCCGATAGCACCGCGGCGGCGACATATTGGCTCTCGTCGTGATCGATCGGCCGCGCCATCGCGAACAGCGCGAGCAGCAGGAAAAGAGCAGCAAAGGCCGCGAAACGGCCGAGCGCCGCGCTTGGGAGCGGAATCGAATTGGTCATGGCACGCGAAATGGCAAGGCGAATGGCGGTCCCGGGTCCAGTCGTCGTCGCCTCTATGCCCGATTCGCAGGGGCTGTCACAGTAATTCCATCTCGGCCGGGCAGGAGCCGCGACGGACCGGGCAGGAGGGACTTGCATGACGCTGACGATCGACCGCCGCACGCTGCTGCTCACGGGCAGCCTGGGACTGGGCGCACTTGCGGTTCCCGGCTTCGCGCTCGCGCAGGCAGCGGCGCGCGGCTTCACCCATTCGGTGGCCTCAGGCGAGCCGGCGCAGGATTCTATCCTGCTGTGGACGCGCTACGTACCCGCCGACGGCGGCGCAGCGCGCCTGCGCGCCGAGCTTTCGGAGACGCAGGACTTCGCCCGCATCGCGGCAGGCGGCGAGATCGTCACCGGCCCCTGGCGCGACCATACCGCCAAGATCACCGTCGCCGGTCTCCGCCCCGGCACGCGCTATTTCTACCGCTTCGTCGGCCCGGACGGCAGCTTTTCGCCGATCGGCCGCACCCAGACCCTGCCAGAGGGAGACGCGGCCCGCTTCGGCATCGCGGTCTTCTCCTGCTCGAACCTGCCGTTCGGCTATTTCAACGCCTATGCCCATGCGGCGGCGCGCGACGACATCGACCTGTGGGTCCATCTCGGCGACTATATCTACGAGTATCACAAGGGCGGCTATGCGCCGAAGTCCGGCGCGGTGGACGGCCGCTGGCCGCAGCCCGAGGGCGAGATCTCCCACCTCGCCGATTATCGGCTGCGCTACGCCAGCTATCGCAGCGATCCCGACCTTCAGGCGCTCCACGCGATGAAGCCGATGCTCGTCCAGTGGGACGATCACGAATCGGCGAACAACAGCTGGGAAGGCGGCGCGCAGAACCATCAGGCGAACGAAGGCGACTGGAATGCGCGCCGCGCCGCGGCGATCCAGGTGTTCCGCGAGTGGATGCCGATCTCCGACGAGCCCTGGGCGAGCTACGACATCGGCACGCTCGCGACGCTGTTCCGCACCGAGAGCCGGTTGCTCGGCCGTACCCGGGGGCCCGAGATCGCGCCGCTGTTCAAGGAAGCCGATCCGGCGCGGGCGCTGGCCGCCTTCCGTGACGGGCCCTGGCAGGATCCGGCAGCGACGATGCTTGGCACCACGCAGGAGAACTGGCTGTCGCACGGCCTCGCACGGTCGGTCCGCGCGGGCCAGCGCTGGCAGGTCGTCGGCTTCGGCACGATCATGGGCACGATGCGCGCGCCCGCCGAAGCGCTGAGCTGGCTCAAGCCCGACGCGAGCGCGAGCGAGCGCCAGTATGTCGGCGCCGCCGTGATGGCCGCCAAGGCCGGGCTCCCGACCGACCTCGACAATTGGGGCGGCTATCCGGCGGCACGCGCGCGCTTCCTCAAGTCCGCGCAGGCAGCCGGCGCGAACCTGCTCGTCCTGTGCGGCGACAGCCACAATGCCTGGGCATTCGATCTCGCGCAGGACGACCGGCCCGCAGGCGTCGAGTTCGCGGGCCACAGCGTCACGTCACCCGGCTATGAGAATGCCGTTTCGATCGATCCCAGGCAGGTGGCCGCGGCGCTGGTCGCCGCCAGCCCGGAGCTCAAATGGTGCGACACCAGCCATCGCGGCTATATGGCGCTCACGCTCACTCCCGATCGCGCGACCAACGACTGGGTGTTCGTCGATACCATCCTGCAGCGCTCGGCCAACGCGCGCACGGGCCACACTGCCACGGTGGAGCGCGGGCGCAACGTGATGGCGTGATGCGAAGGTCGTTTTCGGTTTCGCTGGATCGGCACCGTTTTAGCGCTGCTGAAACGAACTCCAGCCGCTCGGCTCAGAGCGCGCCCTCCAGCCCGAGCAGATAGGCCTTCGCTTCCAGCCCGCCGGCGAACCCGGTCAGCTTGCCGTTCGATCCCACCACTCGGTGGCACGGTGCGATGATCGAGATCGGGTTGCGGCCGTTCGCCGCGCCTACTGCGCGCGAAGCGGCCGGCCGGTCGAGCTCGGCCGCGATCGCGCCATAGGAGCGCGTCTCGCCGAAGGGGATCGCGAGCAGCCTTGCCCAGACGCGCTTCTGGAAATCGGTGCCCCGCAAATCGAGCGGGACATCGAAGTGCCTGCGACTTCCCGCGAAATATTCGCGCAGCTGCTCCTCGGTCCGCACCAGCACGGGATGCTCCGCATCCTCCACCATCGTGCCGAGCCGCACGCGCGCGGGATCGTCGTTCTCCCACAGGATCGCGACGAGACCGATATCGCTCGCGACGAGCTTGAGCGCGCCGACCGGCGAGGCGATGGTCTTGTACGACAAAGTCATGGTCCTCTCCTCTTCAGGGGATCCATGGCGATATGCCCCATCGCCCCGGGCGCGGCTTCCCGGCGCTTCCGTTCAAAGCGGAATCAGTCCAGCGACTTCGATGCCTGCTCGAACATGTCCTTGCTGAGGCCCGGTGTGGCGACGATCCGCTCGAGCTCGGCGCGCATCTTGCCCGCGCGCTCGGCATCGAAGCGCTTCCAGCGGCCGAGCGGCGGGACCAGCCTGGCCGCGGTTTGCGGGTTCAGCTTGTCGAGCGCGATCAGCTGATCGGCGACGAAGCGGTAGCCGCGTCCCGATGCTTCGTGGAAGGCGCGCTGGTTGACGCTGAAGGCGCCGAGCAGCGCACGCGCGCGATTGGGATTGGCGAGCGTGAAGTCGGGATGTGCCGCCAGCCGCTCGACGACTTCGGCGGTGTCGTCGCGCGTCGAGAGCGCTTGCGTCTGGAACCATTTGTCGAGCACCAGCCCGTTGCCGGCATAGCGCTGGTAGAAGGCATCGAGCGCCCGCTCGCGCAGCGGCGAGCCGCCGTTGGCGAGCGTGGTGAGCGCCCCCTGCCGGTCGGTCATGTTGTCCGCGCCCTCGAACTGGCCGAACGCCAGCTCGGCGGCATCCCCGGCGCCGCTCGCCGCGATATAGCCGAGCGCAACGTTCTTGAGCCGCCGCGCGCCCTTGGCGGCGGGTGAATATTCAAAGCGGTTGGCGCGGACCGCCTCATAGGCGCTGCGCCACACATCGCCGAGCTCGCGCCCGAGATCGGCCCGGAGCGCCTCGCGGGCGCGGAAGATCGCTTCGGGATCGACCAGCGCCATCTGGTCGCCGATGAAGCTGTCCGATGGGAGCAGCACCGCCTCGGCAATGAAGGCGTGGTCGAGCTTGGGATCGGTGAGCGTGCCGCGCACCGCATCGATCACCGGCCCGTGATCGGCGCTGCCGGTCGCGACTGCTGCCACCAGCGTGTCGAGCATCAGCTGCTGCATCGCCTCGTAGCGCGCGAAGGGATCGTCGTCGTGGCCCGAGAGGAAGGCCAGGTCGGCCGCGGTGCGGTTGGTCTCGACGATCACCGGCGCGGAGAAGCCGCGGTTGATCGAAAGCACCGGCTGCTCGGTGAGATTCTCGAAAACGATCTCGGTCGCCGGGTCCTTGAGCAGCACGAGCTGCTCTTCGCACATCGCGCGCCCGGTGAAATTGCCGAACAGCTTGAGCCTGAGCGGAAGCACCATCGGTTCCTTGACCGGCTGGCCGGGCGTCGGCGGCACGGACTGCTCCAGCTTGAGCCGCGCCTTGCCGCCCTCGCGCGTGAGCGTCGCGGAAACGCGCGGCGTGCCCGCCTGGCTGTACCAGCGACGGAACTGGCTGAGATCCACCTCGCCCGCTTCCTCCATGCACTGGACGAAGTCCTCGCACGTGGCGGCGGTGCCGTCGAACCGTTGGAAATAGAGGTCGGTCGCGGCGCGGAACTTCTCGGGGCCCAGGATGGTGTGCATCATCCGGATCAGCTCGGCGCCCTTGTTGTAGATCGTCGCCGTGTAGAAGTTCGATATCTCGATATATTCGTCCGGACGCACCGGATGCGCGAGCGGGCCGGCGTCCTCGGGGAACTGGCTGGCGCGCAGCCCGCGCACATCCTCGATCCGCTTGACCGCCGCGCTGCCCTGGTCGGCCGAGAAGCTCTGGTCGCGGAAGACGGTGAAGCCTTCCTTGAGGCTCAGCTGGAACCAGTCGCGGCAAGTGACGCGGTTGCCAGACCAGTTGTGGAAATATTCGTGCGCGACCACCGCGGCGATCGCGTCATAGTCGTAATCGGTCGCGGTGTCGGGGTCGGCGAGGATGTAGCGGCTGTTGAAAACGTTCAGCCCCTTGTTCTCCATCGCCCCGAAGTTGAAGTCGTCCACCGCGACGATGTTGAACACGTCGAGGTCGTACTCGCGGCCATAGACTTTCTCGTCCCACGCCATCGAGAGCTTCAAGGCATGGAGCGCATGGTCGGTCTTGGGCAGGTCGGGCGAGCGCACCCAGATGCCGAGCGGCACCTCGCGGCCGCTCATCGTGGTAAAGGTCCCGCGGTTGGCGACCAGGTCGCCGGCCACCAGCGCGAACAGATAGCTCGGCTTGGGGAAGGGATCGTGCCACTCGGCCCAGTGCCTCCCATCCTCCGCGTCGCCCTGGCCGACCGGATCGCCGTTCGCGAGCAGCACCGGGAAGCGCGCCTTGTCCGCCGTCATCCGCACGCGATATTTCGAAAGCACGTCGGGGCGGTCGGGGAAGAAGGTGATACGCCGGAAGCCCTCGGCCTCGCACTGGGTGCAGAGCATCCCGCCCGAGGCATAGAGGCCCTGCAGCTGAGTGTTGCGTTCGGGCGCGATGACGACTTCGGTCTCCACCCTGTGCGCGTCACCGCTCAGGGGGATGAGCAGGTCGGGCCCGTCCATGCTCCAGTCCGCCGCCTCGGCGCCGTCTACGCGGACCGCGACCGGCGTCAGCCCGTCGCCCAGCAGCCGCAGCGGCGCCTGGTTCGTGCCGTTGCGCTCCACCTCGAGCGTCGCGCGGACGCGAGTCTCGGCGGGGTCGAGTTCGAAATCGAGCGCGATCTCGGGGACGTTCCACTCGGGCGCGCGATAGTCTTCGCGGCGCGTGATCCGGGGTGCCTGGGGTGCGATCTGAGCGTCTGCCATCATGTCCGCGATATAGGACGGTCGCGCCGGGCCGCCATCAGATTCTGCCGCGCAAGATTCTTCCATTGCCTGCCAGTCGCGAAATGCTACCGATACATGATCTCCCGATCATGAGGGTTCCTTGATGCTTCGTTCGACCGCGCCGTACCTCCTCGCCCTGCTCGCCTCTACGGCGGCAAGCGCCCAGGAAACGCCCGCTCCCGCCCCGGCACCCGCCCTCACGCCCGCCCAGAAGAATGCCATCGTCAACGCCGAGCTCCCCGAGGAGCAGGCGGCGTTCAAGAGCCATGTGATGTTCCTGGCATCGGACCAGCTGCGCGGGCGCGACGCGGGTTCGCCCGAATATGACATCGCCGCGCAGTATGTCGCGTCGCAATTCTATGCGCAGGGGCTGCGCCCCGCGGGCGACGACGGCTCGTATCTGCAGAAGGTGCCGCTCGTCAGCTACAAGCCCGCCGACAAGGGCAGCATGGCGATCACCCGCAAGGGCGCCGCGCCGGTCGCGCTCGAATTCGGCAAGGATTATGTCCCGGCGGGCAACCCGAACAAGACCGAATACAGCGTCACTGCGCCGGTCGTCTTCGTCGGCTATGGCATCGCCGGGCTGGGCCGCGACGACTACAAGGGCGTCGATGTGAAGGGCAAGATCGTCGCCTTCTTCGGCGGCGCGCCCACTGCCTTCCCCAGCGAGGAGCGCGCGCACTTCTCCAACCCCGCCACCAAGGCCGAGATCGCGATGAAGAAAGGCGCCGTGGGCTATATCAGCCTCGAGAGCCCCCGCGCCGGCCGCGGCAACTATCCCTTTGCGATGATCGCTGCCAACTATGACCGTCCGCGCGTAACCTGGGCCGGCAAGGATGGCGTCGCCTATATTCCGACGCCCGCCGCCCCCGGCCTCGGCATGCTCAGCCAGGCGGGTGCGGCCAAGCTGTTCGAAGGCGCCAAGGTCTCCTGGGCCGAGGTCGTCAAGCTCGCGCAGGACGACAACGCCAGGTTCAAGCCCGTCCAGCTTCCCGCGACGCTGACCGTCGGGCTCAAGACCGCCAACACCCCGATCACCAGCTACAACGTCGCCGGCATGCTGCCGGGCAGCGATCCCCGGCTCGGCCAGGAAGTCGTCGTCCTCTCGGCCCACCTCGACCATGTCGGCGTCGGCAAGGCCGATGCCTCGGGCGACACGATCTACAACGGCGCGATGGACAATGCCGTGGGCATTGCCTCGCTGATCGAAGAGGCCAAGCGCTTCAAGACGTCGGGCAAGGCACCGCGCCGCTCGATCCTGTTCCTCGCCGTCACTGCCGAGGAGAAGGGCCTCGTCGGCGCCGATTATTTCGCGCACAACCCGACGGTGCCGAAGGGCAACATGGTCGCCAACGTTAACCTCGACATGCCGATCATCACCTACAAGTTCGAGGACGTGACTCCGTTCGGCGCGGCGCACTCGACGATCGGCGAGATCGCGACCAAGGCCGCGGCGGAAATCGGCGTGGGCGTCTCGGGCGATCCGCGCCCCGACGAAGCCTTCTTCGTCCGCTCGGACCATTATCGCTTCGTCCAGCAGGGCATTCCTTCGGTCTTCCTCTGGCCGGGCGAGAAGGGCCCGGGCAAGGCGGCGACCGACGCCTTCCTCAACAACAACTACCACAAGCCGTCGGACGAAGTCGCGCAGACGGCGCCGATCGACTGGGAATCGGGCGTGCGCTTCGTCGACGTCAACTATCGCATCGCCCGCGCGATCGCCGACGGCGACCAGCGCCCGATGTGGAAGAAGGGCGACTTCTTCGGCACCACCTTCGGCGGGCCGATGGAGAAATGATGCGCCGTTTCCTCTACGCGCTCCCCCTGCTCGCCGCGGTTCCCGCAGCGGCGCAAGGGCTGACTCCGGAAGAAGCCTCGCTCAAGGCGCACGTGCAGTTCCTCGCGTCGGACGCGATGCGCGGCCGCGACACCGGCTCGCCCGAGCTGGCGGTGGCCGAGCAATATGTCGCCGCGCAGATGCTCGCGGCGGGGCTGAAGCCGGGTGGTTCCAACGGCAGCTGGCTCCAGCCGGTCCCCCTCGTCTCGTACAGGAGCGCGGGCAAGGGCAGCCTGACGCTCCAACGCGGTGCCGCCGCGACTCCGCTCGAATGGGGCAAGGACTATCTGGCACGCGCTAGCGCGAATGCTCCCTCGGTCTCGCTCGCCGCGCCGGTGGTCTTCGCCGGCTACGGTGTGGTCGACCGGACGAGCGGATACGACGACTACAAGGGCCTCGACGTCCGCGGGAAGATCGTCGCGGTGCTTCGCGACGCGCCGCATTCGCTCAACAGTGAAGTCCGCGCGCACCTCGGCCAGCCGGACGAGCAGGCACGCACCGCCGCCGAGCATGGCGCAGTGGGGGTCATCCTGATCGAAGGCCACGCGCGCCGCGCCGTCTTTCCGTTCGAAGCGAGCATCGACTACTGGGACTCTCCGGCGATGACCTGGGCCGGTGCCGACGGCAAGGCGCATTCGGAAGGGCCGAGCGCGCCCGCCTTCGCCTATCTGAGCATGGCCGGTGCGGCCAAGCTGTTCGCCGGTTCGAAGCTCGACTGGGCCGCCGTGCTCGCCGCCGACAAGGCCGGCACGAAGCTGCCCACCGGCGATCTCGGCGTCACGGCCGAGGGCACCGCCAAGACCGAGATCAAGACCCTCACTGCCAGCAACGTCGTCGGCGTGCTCGAAGGCAGCGACCCCGCGCTCAGGGGTGAGTATGTCGTCCTCTCCGCGCACCTCGACCATGTCGGCGTCGGCAAGCCCGATGCCGCGGGGGACGCGATCTACAACGGCGCGATGGACAATGCGGTGGGCACCGCGGCGATGCTCGAAGTCGCGCGTGCGCTCCAGGAATCGGGCAAGCGCCCGCGCCGATCGATCCTTTTCGTCGCAGTGACCGCCGAGGAGAAGGGGCTGGTCGGCTCCGACTATTTCGCCGCCAACCCGACCGTGCCCAAGGGCAGCATCGTCGCCAACGTCAATCTCGACATGCCGATCCTCACCTACAGGTTCGAGGACCTGGTGGCCTATGGCGCCGACCGCAGCAGCATCGGCACGGTGGTGGCGGACGTCGCGGCCAAGGAAGGCGTCAAGCTCGTCCCCGATCCCGCACCCGAGCAGGCGAGCTTCGTGCGCACCGATCACTACAGCTTCGTCCGCGCTGGCGTTCCCGCGGTCTCGCTCGAGCCCGGCCCCGGCGGCCCGGGCAAGGCGGCGACCGACGAGTTCATCGAAAAACACTATCACCAGCCCTCCGACGAGGTCGGGCTGGTCGACTTCACCCAGGGCGTGCGGTTCGTGCGGATCAACGCCGCGATCGCCCGCGCGATCGCCGACGCCGATGCGCGGCCGCTGTGGAACAAGGGAGATTTCTTCGGCACGCTTTATCGCGGACCGATGGCGAGATAGGCTTGGAGGCCTCCATTCCCGAATGACGATGCGCCCGCTGGCCCTGCTCGCCCTGCTGCTTCTCGCGTTTCCGGCGCGGGCGCAGCAGCTCCCGCCCGAACAGGCGGCGTTGAAGGCGCATGTCCAGTTCCTCGCGTCGGACGCGCTGCGCGGGCGCGAGGCGGGAACGCGCGACTATGATCGCGCTGCCGAATATGTCGCCGCGCAGATGCTCGCCGTGGGCCTCGCTCCGGCAGGCGAGAAGGGCAGCTGGTTCCAGCCGGTCAAGCTCACCCATTACCGCCCTTCGGAGAAGGCGCGCTGGACGCTCACGCGCGGGGGCGCTGCGATCCCGCTCCAGTTCGGAATCGATTTCGTCAACGGCGCGGTCCCGGCCTCGCCCGATTTCACTGCCGACGGCGGAATCGTCTTCGCCGGCTATGGCGTGGTCTATCCCGAGGCGCAGATCGACGATTATCGCGGGCTCGACGTGCGCGGAAAGATCGTCGCGATCCTGGGCGGGCTTCCGCCGGGCATCTCCAGCGACGTCGCCGCGCACCTCTCGGACGACGAGCAGAAGGCCCGCTTCGCCGAGGCGCGCGGCGCCAAGGCAGTGATCGTGCTCGAATCCGCCGCCGCCCGCGCGGAAATGCCGTTCGAGACGATCGTGCCCTTCTGGAACTATGCACGCTCGGGATGGGCAGGCCCGGACGGCCGCGCCAACATGATCTCGCCGGGCGCGCCGGTGGTCGGCTATGTCGGCCCGGCGGGCGCGGAGAAGCTGTTCGCCGGATCTGCGATCCGCTGGCGCGACGTGCTGGCGGCCGAACGCCAGGCCAAGCCGCTTCCGCGCGGGCCGCTGACCGGCACGCTCCGCGTCGCCAGCAAGACCCGCGTGACGATGCGCGAGACGCGCAACGTGATCGGCATGATCGAAGGCAGCGATCCCGCGCTCAAGAACCAGTATCTCGTCCTCTCCGCGCACCTCGACCATGTCGGCGTCGGCGAGGCGGTGAACGGCGACGCGATCTACAACGGCGCTATGGACAATGCCGTCGGCGTGGGAATGATCCTGGAGATCGCGCGCGCCTTCCAGAAGTCCGGCAAGCGCCCGCGCCGATCGATCCTGTTCATCGCGCTCACTGCCGAGGAGAAGGGGCTGATCGGCTCCGACTATTTCGCGCGCCATCCCACCGTCCCGCACGAGGGGCTGGTCGCCGACCTCAACATCGACATGCCGATCTTCACCTACCCGCTTCAGGACCTGGTGATCCTGGGCGGCGAACGCTCGACGCTCGGCCCCGCCCTCGCCGCCGCAGCCGCGACCGAGGGGCTGAAGACCGTACCGGACCCCGAACCCGAGGAGATGTTCTTCGTCCGCTCGGATCATTACAGCTTCGTCCAGTCGGGCATCCCGGCAGTGTCGATCGACACCGGCCCGGGCGGGACCGGCGCGGTGGACCAGCGCGCGTTCCTCGATCAGCATTACCACAAGCCTTCGGACGACCTGTCGCTGCCCTTCGACTGGGCCTCCGCCGCCAGATACCTGCGTGTCGCCTGCACCGCAGCGCGCTCGATCGCCGACGCCCCGGAGCGCCCGCGCTGGAACAAGGGCGATTTCTTCGGAACCCAGTTCAAGGGCTATGGCGCGGAATAGCCTCGATCCTCCCCGGAACGGGGAGGGGGACCATGCGAAGCATGGTGGAGGGGGAGTGCCACAAGCGATTCCGGTGTGGAGGGCCCCCTCCACCACTCGCCTTGGGCGAGCGGTCCCCCTCACCGTTCCGGGGAGGATCTAGATGCGCCTCTTCATCTTCGGCCTGGGCTACACCGCCTCGCGCATCGCCACGCGGCTGGAGCGTCGCGGCTGGCGTGTCTCCGGAACCACGCGCGAAAGCTTCGCTGACCGCGAACGCACCGGCTTCGAGATCGCGCACGCCACGCACATCCTCTCCTCCGTCCCCCCGGGCGAAGACGACCCCGTCCTTACCGCCTATGGCGCGGAGATCGCGGCGAGCGGCGCCGCACTCGCCTATCTCTCCTCAACCGGCGTCTATGGCGACACCGGCGGCGCCTGGGTCGACGAGAGCGCGCCGGTGGGGCTCGGCCGTCGCAGCGCGCGTGCCGCCGCCGACACCGCCTGGCTGGCGATGGGCGCGCGCGTATTTCGCCTGCCCGGGATCTACGGCCCCGCCCGCTCGCCGCTCGATCGGGTCCGCGAAGGCAGCGCGCAGCGGATCGACGTGCCGGGCCAGGTGTTCAGCCGGATCCATGTCGACGACATCGTCGAAGGCGTGGTCGCCGGTCTCGATGCGCCGTCCGGCGCCTACAACCTCGCCGACGACAGGCCCGCGCCCCAGTCCGACGCGATCGCCTATGCCTGCGCGCTGCTCGGCCTTCCCGTCCCGCCGCTGGTGCCAATCGAGGCGGCACGCCTCAGCCCGCAGGCGCGCGCCTTCTATTCGGAGAACCGCCGCGTCGCGAACTTGAAGGCGAAGCGCGTGCTCGGCTGGCGGCCGCGCTACCCCGATTACCGGTTGGGCCTGCGCGCCCTCAGCGCGATCACGAGTCCCACCAGCACGAGCACGCCGCCCGCGCCCGCGAGCCACGACCAGCGATAGCCTTCGAACAGCGTCGAGAGCAGCATCGCGATCACCGGGATCAGCACGCTCGTATAGGCCGCCTTGGCCGGCCCGATCGCGCGGATCAGCTGGTAATAGATGGTGAAGGTCAGCGCCGACCCGAGCACGCCCAGATAGAGCGTCCCCGCGATATAGCCCCAGCGGGCCTCGAACACCGGCGGCCCCACGGTGGCCAATGCGAACGCCGCATCGGCGGTGGCGCCGATCAGCATGGCCCAGGCGAGCACGGTCGCCATCGGATAGGCCTTGGCGGTATCGGTCGCCTGCATCACATTGGCGATCGAGGCCGAAAGCACGCCCGCCAACGCGATCCCGATTCCGAGCAGCGCTTGGTGCGGCCCCACCGGGCTCAGCCGCGCCTCGTGAATGAACAGCAGCGCGATGCCGGCCATTGCCACTGCCGATCCGATCAGCAGCGCGCGCCCCATCCGCTGGCCGAGGAAGATCCGCGCGAGCAGCGCATTGGGCACCAGCAGCAACGCATAGACGATCGCCACCACGCCCGAGGTGATGTGCTGCTCGGCGCGATAGACGAAGTTGAAATTGAGCACGAACTGGGCGAACCCCAGCCCCGCTGCGAACACCCAGCCGCGCAGGTCGAGCAGCAGCCGGTCACGCCGGATCGCCGCCCAGACGAGGATAACCAGCCCCGCCACCCAGAATCGATAGGCCACCGACCAGCTCGGCGGCACCACCGCAAGCTGGTCGCGGATCACCAGCCAGGTCGATCCCCAGATCAACGTCACCACCGCGAAGGGAATCAGCACGTCGAGCCGTGCCGAGCGCGGGGGGATGCGCTCGATCGGGGCCGGATCCTTCGGCGGCGCGATGGGAGTGATCCGCCTCACAGCCGTGCGATCGCCTCGGCCAGCGGGCGGATCGCGTCTTCGGACTGGTGCCATGACGTCACCAGCCGCACTTCCCCTGGAGCCCAGTCATAGAAATCGAAGCCCGGCGCACGCAGCGCCGCCGCCTCCTGGGGGGTCACGCGCAGGAACACTTCGTTCGCCTCGACCGGGTACACCAGCCGCTCGCCCGCGGCCTCGCCGAGCAGCCGCGCCCCGGAATTCGCCGCGCGCGCATTGGCGAGCCACAGGTCACCGTCGAGCATCGCTAGGATCTGCGCGGCGAGATAGCGGCCCTTGGAGAGCAGCAGCCCCGCGCGCTTGCGGCGGTAGAGCGTCGCTTCGGCGAGCCCCGGCTTGAAGAACACCAGCGCCTCGGCGCTCATCCCACCGTTCTTGACGAAGCCGAAGCTCAGCACGTCGACACCCGCGCGCCACGTCACCTCGCCGGGATCGCAGCCGAGGTGCGCGACGGCATTGGCGAAGCGAGCGCCGTCCATGTGCAGCCCCAGCCCGCGGCGCTTCGCCAGCGCGCCGATGGCCGCGACTTCGTCGGGGGTGTAGACCAGTCCGTACTCGGTCGCGTTGGTGATCGAGATCGCATGCGGCTGGACCTGATGGACGTCGTCGCGGATCCCCGCGAGCGTCGCCTCCAGCGCTTCGGGCGTCAGCTTGGCTCCCGGGCCCTCGACCAGCACGAGCTTGGCGCCGTGCGTGTAGAATTCGGGCGCGCCGCATTCGTCGTTCTGGATGTGCGCGTCGCGATGGCAGACCACGCTGCCGTGCGGGGGGCAGAGCGCCGCCAGCGCCAGCGCATTGGCCGAAGTGCCCGAAGGCACCCACAGCGCCCGCACCGCCCTCCCGAACAGATCGGAGAAGGCGCCGTCGAGCCGCTTCGACCAGCCGTCGCCGTCATAGGCGGTGTCGAGCACGTTGGCGTCGACCATCGCCTGGAGCACCTGCGGGCAAACGGGAGCGGCGTTGTCGGAGAAGAAGCGCATGTCCGCGCATTGCGAGCCTGCGCCGCCGAGGTCAACCGAGCGGGCGCCGGGCCGAGCCTATTCGCGCGGTTCGCCGCGGCGCGGGCCCTCGCCGCGGCCGGGCGGCGGAAGGCTCTCGCCCTCCATCGGCACCGGCACCGGGAACTCGTCTTCGGGGAAAACTTCGCGCGGGCGGATCACGTCGGTGTCGATCTCCGAGCCGTCGATGAACATCCCGACGCCGTTGAGCACTTCGTCGAGCGTCATCGCATTATCCTCCGGCTCTTCGACCGCCGGCGGCGGCGGCAGCTTGAGGTCGAGCGCGCGAACCATGAAGTCGCGCCAGATGCGCGCCGGAATGCCGCTCCCCGACAGCCCCGGATTGGGCGAATTGTCGTCGTTGCCCAGCCACACGCCAACCACCAAATCGCCCGCATAGCCGACGAACAGCGCGTCGCGGCTGTCCTGGGTCGTGCCGGTCTTGCCGAACGCCGGCACCGGCAGCCGCGCGCTGCGCCCGGTGCCGCCTTCAATCACCGAAGCGAGCATCGAGCGCATGTCGTCGAGCTCGCGCGCGCTGAAGCGCGTCGCTCCGCCCAATTGCAGCGCGAGCCAGTCGTCCGCCGCCTCCTCGTCGCTCAGCCCCTTGGGGCGCACCGGATAGCTGCCGTTGGCAACCGCGGCATAGGCGGCGGTGAGCTCGAGCAGCGACACGCCCGACGTGCCGAGCGCGATCGAAGCCTCGTTGGCGATTGGCGTCGAGATGCCCAGGTCGCGCGCGGCACGGATCACGCGCCCGACGCCGATCTCCGCCGTCAGCCGCGCCGCGACGACGTTGCTCGATTTGGCGAAGGCCTGGCGCAGCGTGATCTTGCCGGCATAGCGCCCGTCGCTGTTCGCCGGGGTCCATTCGCCGATCGTCACCGGCGAATCGTCGACGATCGTATCGGGGCTCATCCCCGATCGCAGCGCCGCGAGATAGACGAACAGCTTGAAGGTCGATCCCGGCTGGCGGCGTGCCTGGGTGGCGCGGTTGAACGGACTCTGGCGATAGTTCCTGCCGCCCACCATCGCGACCACGCGCCCGTCGGGCCGCATCGCCACCAGCGCGACTTGCGACTGGCGCAGCCCCGCTGCGGCCACCGCACGCTCGGCAGCGCGCTGGATGCCGCTGTCGAGCGTGGTGCGCACCGTCTGCTCGGTCGATACGCCGCCTGCCCGGTCGCGCGCCTGGGGCAGCACCCAGTCGGCGAAATAGGTGCCGTTGGGCAGCTCCTTGCTCCTGGCCACCTTGAGCACCGCCGGCCGCACGCGATCGCCCTCGGCCTCGCTCAGCAGCCCGGCGTCGACCATCGCGCCCACCACCAGTTTCTGCCGCTCGCGCGCGCCTTTCAGGTTGCCCGTCGGCGCGAGCCGGCTCGGCGCCTGCACCAGCCCGGCGAGCAGGGTCGCCTGGCTGATCGTCAGCTCCTCGGGATCGGTGCTGAAATAGTGCCGCGCGGCTGCGCGCAGCCCATAGACGTTGTCGCCGAAATAGACGTTCGACAAATAGCGCGAGAGGATCTCCTCCTTCGACAGCCACGCCTCGAGCCAGAAGGCGATCAGCACCTCCCGCATCTTCCGCGTGATCGTCCGGTCCTGCGTCAGGAAGGCGTTCTTGGCGAGCTGCTGGGTGATCGTGCTCCCGCCCTGCGATCCGCCGTCCGAAGTCACATTGTGGATCATCGCGCGCAGGATTCCGCGCGGATCGACGCCAAGGTGGCCGTAGAATCGCCGGTCCTCGATCGCAATGAACGCATCGCGGACGTGATCGGGCAGCTTCGCGGCATCGACCGGATCGGCGATCACCGCGCCGCGCCGCGCGATCGGCGTGCCGTCGGACGCGAGCAAGGTGATCGAGGGTGGTGCGGGCGGCTGGAGCGACTTGGAGAGCGGTGCGGTGAGCGCCAGCCACGCGACCGCGAGCACGAACAGCACGATCAGCGCGCCGATCCCGCGCGTCACCCAGCGCCAATAGTTCCTCGGCGCCCGCGGCGGCGGACCCGCGTCGCCTGCAAGCTCGGGCTCTTCCGGTTCCTGCGGCGGAGGCGGCGGGCTTCGCCGGAAGAAGCTTCGCGCGCGTTCGGGCTCGGCCGGATGACCCGCGCTCCGCGCCTCGATCGCGGGTTCGGGGACCATTCCGCGCCACTGCGCAGCGACGCGCACGTCTCCCGCGTCCAATCTGGGCGCGGGCTCGAACCCGGCCTGCCGGCGGAGGGGAAAGCGACCGTCGCTGGGGCCGGGTTCGCGGGACATCTGCTGCAACTCTAACGCGTTGAAGGGGCTCGGGGAAGCGTGCCCCCTTACACGCCATACCGTCGTTCGGGCCGATTAACCCAAAGACTGTATTAGTGCAATAACACAGATGGCCTCAAGCTTCCAGCTCGACGTCCCAGTAGAGCCAGTCGCGCCAGGTTTCGTGGAGATGGTTGGGCGGAAAGCGCCGGCCATGCTCCTGGAGCTGCCAGCTGGTCGGACGGATCGGCTGGATGTGGAGCGGCATCGCCGCCTGCTTGGGAGTGCGCCCGCCCTTGCGGAGGTTGCACGGCGCGCAGGCAGTCGCGACATTCTCCCATGTGGTGCGCCCGCCCTGGGCGCGGGGAATGACATGGTCGAAGGTGAGGTCGCGCAGGCTTCCGCAATATTGGCAGGCGAACTTGTCGCGGAGGAAGAGATTGAAGCGCGTGAAGGCGGGGAATTGCGAGGGTCTTACATATTGTTTGAGCGCGATCACCGAAGGAAGCTTCAGTGTCGCGCTGGGACTTCGCACTTCCCGCTCGTAATAGGAGACGACGTCGACCCGGTCGAGGAAGAGCGCCTTGATCGCGGTCTGCCACGGCCACACGCTCAGGGGATAATAGCTGAGCGGCGTGTAATCGGCGTTCAGCACCAGCGCCGGGCAGCCGTCCGGATGTCGGATCAGATCGGGATGGTACATACGCGCCCTCGCCCTCTCTTTGCTGCCCCGCCTCTCGCCGAGAAGCGTGACAAGGGCATGACAGCACAGGCCGCGACTCGTGGTCAAGGGCCGGCTTCGTGAATGTGACCACCCGATTCGCGCCGAGCCCCACCGGTCGGCTCCACCTCGGCCACGCCTGGTCGGCGATCCGCGCCCATGATTTCGCGCGGGCGCAGGATGGCCGTTTCCTGCTGCGCATCGAGGATATCGACGGCACCCGCAGCCGCCCCGAGCATGTCGAAGCGATTTTCCGCGATCTCGAATGGCTCGGCCTCGGGTGGGACGGCGAAGTCGTGTTCCAGTCGCAGCGGCTGGGCCTGTACGCCGAAGCGCTCGACCGGCTCCGCGCCATGGGCCTGCTCTACCCCTGCTTCTGCACCCGCGCCGACATCGCCGCGAGCCTCAGCGCGCCGCACGGTCCCGAAGGCGCGTTGTACCCGGGGACGTGCCGGGCGCTGGATGCGCCGGATTTGTCGAAACCCCACAGCTGGCGGCTGGATGTGGCGAAGGCGCTCTCGATCCTCCCCGGAACCGGGAGGGGGACCGCGGTGCGAAGCGCCGTGGTGGAGGGGGAGCACGACAACGGAATCGCTCGTGGCAGCCCCACCTCCACCATCCGCTGCGCGGATGGGCCCTCTCCCGGTTCCGGGGAGGATCTATATTGGCACGACGCCTTCGCCGGCTGGGTCCGCGCCGACCCGCTCTCCCACGGCGACGTGATCCTCGCGCGCAAGGACGCTCCCGCTTCCTACCATCTCGCCGTCACCGTCGATGACGCCGGCCAGGGCGTCACGCACGTCGTCCGCGGCGTGGACCTGTTCGCCGCCACCCACGTCCACCGCCTGCTCCAAAGGCTGCTCGACTTGCCAACCCCCGAATACCGCCACCACCCGCTGCTCCTCGGCCCCAACGGGCAGCGCCTCGCCAAGCGGCACGGCGCCCCGACGATCGAAGCGCTGCGCCTCGCCGGCGAAGACGGTCGCGCGCTCGCCGACGCGCTTCGCGCCGGCCGGCTCCCGGTTGGCTTCGCCGCGGCAAAGGAGTAGGCGTCCCCCATGAACCTCTTCCTCGTCCTGCTTCTCGTCGCCGCGATGATCGCCACGGTCGTCGCGCTTGTCCGCGGCGTGGTGATCTTCCTGCGCACCACCGAAGCCGATCTGAAGGGCGAGGGGCCCAGCACCCCCAGCCTGCGTTCGAACAAGATGATGCAGCAGCGCATCCTGTGGCAGGCCGTCGCGATCGGCATCATCATGGTGATGCTGCTCTTCGCCTCGGCGAGGGGATGATCCGCGCGGGTGCCCCCTCTTCTTCCCTCCCGGCAAGCAAGGAGGGGAGTTGGCGATGGTAAAGCTCAACAAGATCTACACCCGCACCGGCGACGACGGCACCACCGGCCTGGTAGACGGGTCGCGCGTCTCCAAGGGGGACGCGCTGATGGCCGCTATCGGAGATGTCGACGAAGCGAACAGCGCGATCGGCGTCGCCCGCGCGGCGCTCCGCGCAGGCCCACTCGAACCGATCCTCGCACGCATCCAGAACGACCTGTTCGATCTCGGCGCCGATCTCGCCACGCCTGCTTCGATCGAAGGGGCGCTTCGCATCGTCCCCGGCCAGGTTGAATGGCTCGAAGCGCAGATCGACTCGCTGAACGCCAGGCTCGCGCCGCTCACCAGCTTCATCCTTCCCGCCGGCGATCCGGGTACCGCCGCGCTCCACCTCGCCCGCGCCGTCACCCGCCGCGCCGAGCGCGCCGCAGTCGCTGCACAGGCCGGCGCGCAACCGCTTGCCTATCTCAACCGGCTGTCCGACCTTCTGTTCGTCGCCGCCCGCGCCGCGAGTCAGGACAGCTCCGGCGAAGTGCTCTGGGTCCCGGGGGCCTCGCGCTGAAAATAGGGCTTGTTCCGATTGACGGAGGCGGCGCGCGCGCCTAGAGGAACATAATGCGAACGGAAACTGGTCCGGCCCCGGCTTCCCGCGCGCTCGCCGCGCAGCTCGCGCGCACGCGCGCGCTCAGCGAGGCGCTGGTCCGCCCGCTTTCCGATGCCGATGCGACGATCCAGTCGATGGACGACGCCTCGCCCGCCAAATGGCACCTGGCGCACACCACATGGTTCTTCGAAACTTTCGTGCTGCGCGACCATGTTCCGGGCTATCGGCTGTTCGACGAGCGCTGGCCCTTCCTGTTCAACAGCTATTATGAGGCGGAGGGGGAGCGCCACGCGCGTCCGCGCCGCGGCATGCTGTCACGCCCGAGCCTCGATGAAATTCTCGCCTATCGCGCGCATGTAACCGCGGCGCTGATCGACGCGCTGCCGGACCTGCCCGAAGCCGCGCAGGCGCTGGTGGTGCTCGGCTGCAACCACGAGCAGCAGCATCAGGAACTGCTGCTCACCGACATCCTCCACCATTTCTCGGTCAATCCGATCGAGCCCGCAGTGTGGCAGGGGGCGCCCAAGGTGCCAGTCGCGATGCCCGGCCCGATCGGCTGGATCGAGGGGGCGGCGGGCGTGGTCGAGATCGGCCATCGGCCCGAGTCAACCGCAGCCGAAAAACGGCGAATCGAATCAAGCAAGTCAACCATTGGCTCGACCGATCGGTTGAACTTCGCCTTCGATTGCGAAGGGCCGCGCCACCACGCGCTGCTCACGCCGCACGCGCTCGCCGACCGCACCGTCACCAACGGCGAATGGGCCGCCTTCATCGCCCACGGCGGCTATCGCGATCCCCGGCTGTGGCTGGCGGACGGCTGGGCATGGGTGCAGGCCGAGGGAATCGAGGCCCCGCTCTACTGGCGGCAGGAAGATGGCGCCTGGACGCGCTTCGGCCTCGACGGCCGCCGCCCGATCGATCCCGCCGCCCCGGTCACGCATGTCAGCTTCTACGAGGCCGACGCCTATGCCAGCTGGGCCGGTGCGCGGCTCCCCACCGAGTTCGAATGGGAAGCCGCCGCCGCCGCGCACGATCCGCATTCGGGCAACCAGCTCGACGTCGCGGGCCCGGTCGAGCCGCGGCCGTCGTGTTCGGGGCCGGCCTTCTTCGGCGATGTGTGGGAATGGACCGGTAGCGCCTATCGCCCCTATCCGGGCTTCCGCGCTGCCGAGGGTGCCGTCGGCGAATACAACGGCAAGTTCATGAGCGGCCAGTTCGTGCTGCGCGGCGGCAGCTGCGCGAGCCCGCGCGGCCATCTGCGCGCAAGCTACCGCAACTTCTTCTATCCGCACCAGCGCTGGCAGTTCACCGGCGTACGCCTGGCAAAGGATCTGTGATGCTCAAGCAGGAAGCCGAGGACGGCCAGTCGGGAATCGCCGACCCCAATTTCCGCGCCGACGTTCTGAACGGACTCGCCGCGCATCCGCGCGCGATCCCGGCGCGCTGGTTCTACGATCGCCGCGGCTCGGAGCTGTTCGAAGCGATCACCAGGCTTCCCGAATATTATCCCACGCGCACCGAAACTGCGCTGCTCCTCCAGATCTCGCGTGCGCTCGCGGAGGCCGTTCCGCCGGGCGCCGCAGTGATCGAGTTCGGCTCGGGCTCCTCCGCCAAGACGCCGATCCTGCTGCGCAGCGTCGCGCCGGCCGCCTATGTGCCGATCGACATTTCGGGTGCCTTCCTGCGCCAGTCGGCGCGTGCGCTTTCGGCCAGCTTCCCTGCCCTGCCGGTGCACCCGGTCGAAGCCGATTTCCTCCGCCCGGTGCCGCTGCCGGCCGAAGTTTCCGCCCTTCCCAAGCTCGGCTTCTTCCCGGGCTCGACGATCGGCAACATGCAGGCATTCCACGCGGTCGATCTGCTCCGGGCGATGCGCGAATGGCTCGGCGAAGGCGCGCGGCTGCTGATCGGAATGGACCGGGTCAAGTCGCCCGAGATATTGATCCCGGCCTATGACGACGCCCAGGGCGTCACCGCCGCGTTCAACCTGAACCTGCTCGAGCGGATCAACCGCGAGCTCGGCGGCACCGTGCCGGTGGACGCGTTCCGCCACCGCGCGATCTGGAATGCGGACGCCGCCCGGATCGAAATGCATCTCGAAGCGACGCGCGACGTGGATTTTCAGGTCGACGGGCGCGCCTTCGCGATGACCGCGGGCGAGACGATCCACACCGAGAATAGCCACAAATACGGCCCCAACGGCGGCCGGATGCTGCTGCGCGCTGGCGGCTGGACGCCGGTCCATGAATGGACCGACCCGCAGGGCTGGTTCACGCTGATGCTGTGCGAGGCGCAGCCGATCCGCACCGCTCCCTGAGCCCCTATCCCACCGCCCGGCGAGGCGATAGGAGAGCGGCGACGATGGGAGAGACGGCATGAAGACAATCGGCGTGATCGGTGCGGGGCAGATGGGCGCGGGGATCGCGCAGGTCTCGACGCAGGCCGGCTATGCCGTGCTGCTCTCCGATATGGATCTCGCGCGGGCCGAGACCGGAAAAGCCGGCATCGCCAGGCAGCTCGCCCGTGCGGTGGAGAAAGAGAAGATCACCGCTGCCGACGCCGAGGCCGCGCTCGCCCGGCTCCAGCCCGTAGCGGATGTGTCGGCGATGGCGCCTTGCGATCTGGTGATCGAAGCCGCGACCGAGCGTGAAACGATCAAACGCCAGATCTTCGAGAATGTCGGCAAGGTGCTCGGGCCCGCGGCGATCCTTGCCAGCAACACCTCGTCGATCCCGATCACGCGCCTCGCCCAGGCCGCACCCGACCCGAGCCGCTTCATGGGCGTCCATTTCTTCAATCCCGTGCCGGTGATGGGCCTCATCGAGCTGATCCGCGGCCTCGCCACTTCGGACGCCACCGTCGCCGCCGTCGAGGCGTTCGGCCAGTCCCTGGGCAAGCGCATCGTCCACGCCAACGACGCGCCGGGCTTCATCGTCAACCGCGTGCTGATGCCGATGCTCAACGAAGCGTGTTTCGCGCTGGGTGAAGGCGTCGCGACGATTCCCGACATCGATGCCGCGTGCCAGCTCGGGCTCAACCACCCGATGGGTCCGTTCACGCTCGCCGACTTCATCGGGCTCGACACCTGTCTGGAGATCACTCGCGTGCTGTTCGAGGGCACCGGCGATCCCAAGTTCCGCCCGGCGCCGCTGCTCGTGAAATATGTCGAGGCCGGCTGGTACGGCCGCAAGACCAAGCGCGGCTTCTACGATTATTCGGGGCCCGAGCCCGTCCCCACCCGCTGAGGCGTCAGCGCTTCGGCTCGGCCAGCACGATCAGCGACAGCCCCGGCGGCAGCGGCATCCGCCCCACCAGGTGCCGCTCGAGCTCGAAGATCTTCTCGAACGCCGTGTTGAGCGGCTTGGCCGGCGGCGAATCGTCGCTGTCGTCCTTGCCCATCAGCTTGCCGGCGAAGCGCGCCGCCACCGCGACCGGAAACAGCAGCGAATTGAAATAGCCGAGCTTGCGCCACTCCAGCCCCGCTGCACGCAGCGCCGCGGTGAGCGTCGCCTTGGAGTAGCGCCGCTTGTGGTGGTTCACCACGTCGTGCGCGCTCCACATCCACTGGTGCGCGGGCACGGTGATCAGGATCTTGCCGCCGGGCTTCAACGCCCTGGCGATCGCCTTCAGCGCGCCGACATCGTCCTCGACATGCTCGACCACGTCGAGCACCGCGACGAGGTCGTAGCTGCCGGGCTCGACTCCGGTGAGCTCGGGCAGCGGCGAGGTGCCCACGGGTTTGCCCAGCCGCTCGCTTGCCTTGGCGCGTGCGGTCTCGTCGATCTCGATCGCATCCACCTGCCCGAACTGCGCGAGCATCGGCAGATTGTGCCCGGTGCCGCAGCCGATCTCGAGGATGCGCGCCTGTCCCGGCAGCGTCCCGAAGCGCGTCAGATAGTCCGAAAGGATCTCCCGCCGGGCCCGGTACCACCAGTGGGTGGTGTCATGCGCGGCCATGCGCTCGTAGACGACGCGGTCCATTATTTGAAAACCCAGACACGATTGAGCGCGAAGGTGGCGAGCGGCGTCACGAACAGGATCGGGATCAGCGGCCACCACCAGTCGCCGTTGAGCATCGAATCCTCGGTGAGCACCCACACGAACAGGCTGTTGAGCCCCAGGCTCACCAGGCTGACGACGAAGAAGCGGCTTCCCGTCCTGGCAACGTTGCCGCGCTCGCCGTGCCCGCGGAAGCTCCATCGGCTGTGGAGGAAATAGCCGGTCACCATCGCGAAGAAATAGCCGGCGAGATTGGCGAGCGAGGGCGAGACGATCTCGTACTTCGCGAGCGGCGAATAGACGACGGCATAGACCGCCGTCGCGATCCCGCCGCTGATGCCGAAGCGCACCAGCTGGCCGATCAGCCCGTCCGTCACCATCGATTCCACTCGTTGCAGGAACGCCGTCACTGTAGCTTGCCCTCGCGCAAGGCGTCGCCCTAATGCGGAGCGCGAAGCGAGGGAAGCGATTTTGAAGCTCAAGGCGATCCGCGGTTTCCGTCTGGACCAGGAACTCGATCGGCATTGGCTGGCATGGATGCTGGTCTGCTGGGCGGCGATCGTCGTCTGGTATCTGGTCCAGCGCCACGGCAACATCTACTGGCTCGTCCTCGGCGATACTGACGACAATATGCGGCTGATGCAGGTTCGCGCGCTGCTGGCGGGGCAGGGCTGGTACGATCTGCGCCAGTATCGCCTCGATCCGGCGCTCGGCGGGTTCGATATCCACTGGTCGCGCATCCCCGATCTGCCGATCGCCGGCCTGATATTGCTGCTCAAGCCCTTCATCGGCACGACGGCGGCGGAGAAATGGGCATGCGGAATAGCGCCGCTGTTGCCCCTCACTCTGGCGATGACCGGGCTCACGCTCACCGTCCGCCGCCTCGTCGCGCCTTATGCCTGGCCGCTGGCGATCCTGGTCCTGCTCGGCTGCGCCTCGACGCTGGGCATGTTCACACCGATGCGCATCGACCATCACAACTGGCAACTCGCCTGCCTGGCGATGACCGTCGCCGGCCTTGCGGATCCCAAGCGCGCGCGTGGCGGCGCCACGGTGGGGGTTTCGAGCGCCGTCTCGCTGGCCATCGGGCTTGAGATGCTGCCCTATTGCGCGATGGCGGGCGCCATCATCGCGCTGCGCTGGGTTTGGGATGCCGGAGACGCGCAGCGGATGCGCGCCTATGGCCTCACGCTCGGCGGCGGATCGGCGCTCGGCTTCGCGCTGTTCGCATCGAACGCCAACCAGGTCGCGCGGTGCGACGCGCTCACGCCCGTGTGGCTCTCGGTGATGGTGGCGGCCGGGGCTCTGCTCTTCGGCCTCTCGCTTCTCGGTTCGCGACAGCGCTGGGCCAGGCTGCTGCTCGCCGGGCTTGCCGGCGGCGCGATCGTCGTCGGCTTCGTTCTGCTCTTCCCGCAATGCCTCGGCCGTCCCGAGCAGGTGTCGGACGAGCTCGCGCGCACCTGGCTCAACAATGTTCGCGAGGCGCGGCCGATCTACCGCCATCCGCTCAAGACCGGAATCCCGCTCGCGGTGCTCCCGGCGATCGGCTTGATCGGTGCTATGATCGCTGCCTGGCGTGCGCGGCGGAGCCCACAGGCGGTCGCCTGGGCGGCTATCGCGCTGTTCACTGCGTTCGCCGGCGCGATGCTGTTCTGGCAGGTGCGCGCCGGGCCCGCTGCGCAGATGCTGAGCGTGCCCGGTGCGGTGGCGCTGCTGTGGCTGGTGGTGCCGTGGTTCCTCTCGCGCCGCTCGCCGCTGGTCCGCGTACTCGGAGCGGTCGCCGCCTTCCTGATCCTCTCGGGGCTCTTCGCCGGCTTCTTGATCCGCTATCTTCCCGGCGACAAATCGGGTGGCGGAGGTCCCAACCATGTCGCGCAAGCCAACGCCGCCTGCGCGCGCATGAGCTCGCTGCTCCCGCTCAACGCCGTGCCCCGCGCGACTCTGTTCACGCATGTGGACATGGGGCCGCGGCTGATCGCGATCACCCACCACAATGGCGTCGCGGGCCCCTATCACCGCAACGGTGCGGCCATTCTGGACGTGCACCATGCCTTCACCGGCCCGGCGAGCGGATTCCGCGCGATCGCGGCACGGCACGGCGCGTCCTATCTGCTGATCTGTCCCAACATGGCCGAGACGACGGTCTATCGCGCGCGCAGTGCCAAGGGCTTCTATGCCCAGCTTCACCGCGGGCAGGTGCCCAAATGGCTGGAACCAGTCGAACTGCCCAGGAACTCGCCGTTCCGGCTGTGGCGGATCCGCTACGATCTGCCCGATGCGGCGGTCAGTGCCCGCCCATCGCCTGCCCGGCCACCAGCGAAGCCCTGATTCCGTCGATCACGAACTGAACAGCGAGCGCCCCCAGCAGCACGCCCAGCAGGCGCGATACCACTGCCTCGATCCTCGCCCCTACCAGCCGCATCAGCGGCCCGGCGGCGAGCAGCGCGGCGAGCGTGAGCAGCAGGATCGCGAACATCGCCGCGAGCACCACCAGCGTGCGCTCGGCACCATGGCTCTGCGACATAAGCAGCATCACCGATGCGATCGACCCCGGACCGGCGATCATCGGCATCGCCATCGGGAAGATCGAGATGTCGGTGACTTCGTCGGCCTTGATCTTCTCCGCCCGGTCCTCGCGCCGCTCGGTGCGCTTCTCGAACACCATCTCGAGCGCGATCAGGAACAACATGATGCCGCCCGCGATGCGGAAAGCGTTGAGGCTGATCCCCAGCGCGCCGAGCAGTGCTTCGCCGAACAGCGCGAAGCCGAGCAGGATCACCGCAGCGACGACCACCGCGCGCACCGCCATCGCGCGCCGGTGGACCGCGCTCGCGCCGCTGGTCAGCCCCGCGAAGATCGGCGCGCAGCCAGGCGGGTCGATCACCACGAAGAAGGTGACGAAGGCGGAGACGAAGAGCTCGATCATCTGGCTGCCGGCTCGACACGCTGACTCAGCACGACGGCAAAGGACTTACCGTTCCACTGAAGGGCTTTGAAGTGGCGCGCGCCGAACGAATCGACCTTCCACTCCCACAACAAGGTGGCATCGCGCGCATTGCCCCGGTCGGAGACAGGCCCTCCCCATTCCGGAATGAACGTGGGAGCCTTGATCACACAATCGGGCCGAACGACCTTCGGCTGCTCCGGCACGGGAAGCGGCGCGGGAAGCGTGTCGCCGCCATCGACCAGCCATTTGAACTGACCGTCGGCCTGCCGAATCCAGACGGTGGTGAAATAGCCCGCCGATCCGTCCGGCCGCTTCCACCCGCCGGTGTTCACTGCAAGGTTACCGTCGCATGAAACATAGCTCTCGGTCGGCCACCACTCGATCGACTTGGGCGGATCCTTCCGGTCCTTGAGCCACTCATGAGCCTTGATCGGCTCCGGCACGAACATCACGCCGGTGTCCGCGGCAAATGCTCGGAATGCCGTCCACTGCCCCTTCTCCTGCGCCGCGGCATTGAACGCACGCTCGGCATCGAGGGCCGTCTGCGGTGCAGCCGCCTGGAGGAGCAGCGCCGCGAGGATCAAAGCGCGTCTTCGTCCAGTGCCACGCCTTCGCGCCGGTGCGCCGCCACCAGCGTGTTGCGGAGCAGGCAGGCGATCGTCATGGGACCGACGCCGCCGGGGACAGGGGTGACCGCACCCGCGACCGACGCAGTGCTGTCGAAATCCACGTCGCCGACCAGTCCCTCCTCGGTGCGGTTGATGCCCACGTCGATCACGGTCGCGCCGGGCTTGAGCCATTCGCCCTTCACGAATCCCGGCCGGCCCACCGCCGCCACGACGATGTCGGCGTGGAGCAGATAGTGCGGCAGGTTCTTCGTCCGCGAGTGCGCAACGGTGACGGTGCAGTTCCTCGCCGTGAGCAGCGCCGCCATCGGCTTGCCGACGATGTTCGAGCGGCCGATCACCACGGCATCGAGCCCCGAGAGGTCGCCCAGCCGGTCTTCGAGCAGCATCAGGCAGCCGAGCGGTGTGCAGGGTACGAAGCCGGCGAGCCCCGTCGCGAGCCGCCCGGCGTTGACCGGGTGGAACCCGTCGACGTCCTTGTCCGGATCGATCCGCAGCAGCACCTCCTGCGCGTCGAGATGCGCGGGAAGCGGGAGCTGGACGAGGATACCATCCACCGCCGGATCGGCATTCAGCTGATCCACCAGCGCAATCAGCGTCGCCTGGTCGACATCGGCGGACAGGCGGTGCTCGAAGCTCTCCATCCCGGCCTCGCGGGTCGCCTTGCCCTTGCTTCGGACATAGACCGCCGATGCGGGGTCCTCCCCCACCAGCACCACCGCCAGCCCGGGCGCACGCCCCGCCGCCGCGCGGAACGCAGGGACGCGCTCCTCCACTCGGGCCCGCAGCCCTGCCGCAAATGCCTTGCCGTCGATCAATGCCGCGCTCATGGCGCGCTTCCATAGAGCCTCGCGGCGATCTCTTCCAGCGTCCTCGTTTCGCCCGCGATCCGCAGCCGCTTGATCCGCGCAGCCTCGCCCCCGATCAGCGTCACCGCCCGTTTCGCGACGCCGAACTGCCTCGCCACCAAGGCCAGCAGTGCGTCGTTGGCTGCGCCTTCGACCGGCGGCGCCGTGAGCCGCGCGGCGAAATGTTCGGCGGTGCCCGGTAGCAGCGCTTCGCGCGACGCGCGCGGCGTCACGCGCACCGCTATCTCGATCCCGTCGCTGCGCGCGGCCCAGGCGGCGCCGGATCGGCTCAGATCGAGCCGCCCATGGCGACACGATAGAGCGCGGGCATCACCGCCTGCTGGATGATCAGCAGGATCACCAGCACCACCATCGGCGAGAGGTCGAGCCCCCCGAAATCGGGCAGGATGCGCCGGATCGGCCGGTAGAGCGGTTCGGTGAGCGTCCTGAGCGCGCGCCAGATCGAACCGACGAACTCGTTGTAGGTGTTGATCACGTTGAACGCGATGAGCCAGGACAGGATCGCCTGGACGATGATGATCCACCAGAGCACGTTGAGCAGGATCTGGAGGATGTCGAGGATCAGGATCAAACCCGGTTCTCCGCTGAAGGGAATTTACGACTAGATAGCGTGGCGGTCAGGCGTGGACCAGCGTGCCCGCGCCGCGCCGCGTGAAGATTTCGAGCAGCATCGCATGCGGCACGCGTCCGTCGAGGATCACCGCGGCGTCGACCCCGGCCTGGACCGCCGCTACGCAGGTCTCGACCTTGGGGATCATCCCGCCCGATATGGTGCCGTCGGCCTGAAGCTCCGAAATGCGCGCGGGGTCGAGGTCGGTGAGCAGCTCGCCCGACTTGTCGAGCACCCCCGCGACATCGGTGAGCAGGAAAAAACGCTTGGCACCGCACGCCCCCGCGATCGCCCCGGCCATCGTGTCCGCATTGATGTTGTAGGTGTGGCCGTCGGCGCCGAGCGCAATCGGCGCGACCACCGGGATGAAGCCCTGCGCCGAAAGCGACCGAAGCAGCGAGGGATCGACCGCGACGGGCTCGCCGACGAAGCCCAGGTCGACGTGACGCTCGATGCCCTGGAGCGGATCGGGCTCGCGGCCCTGCACCTTCTCGGCAGTCACCAGCCCCGAGTCCTTGCCCGAGATGCCTACGGCCTTGCCGCCCGCCTGGCCGATCCAGCCGACGATCTCCTTGTTGATCGAACCCGCCAGGACCATCTCCGCGATCCGCGCGGTCTCCGCATCGGTGACGCGCAGCCCCCCCACGAACTTGGATTCGACGCCCAGCCGCTTGAGCATCGCGCCGATCTGCGGTCCGCCGCCGTGGACGACGATCGGGTTGATGCCCACAGCCTGGAGCAGCACCATGTCCTCGGCGAAATCGCGCGCGAGCTCGGGGTCGCCCATGGCGTGCCCGCCGTACTTCACGACGAAGGTCGCGCCGGCGTAGCGCTGCAGATAGGGCAGCGCCTCGACGAGCGTTTCAGCCTTGGCGAGCATCGCCGGATCGGGTGCGTTGTCGGTCATGCGCGCGCCTTTAGGGCAAAGTTGCGCCCAGCGCGAGCCCGGCGCCTGGAGCCAGCCCTAGAGTGGACGTCGCCCGTCCAGAGCGCGGCCGAGCGCCACGAACAGATAGATGAGAACGGGCACCAGCACCGCGCTGAGCACCACCTTGGCGAGCATCTGCCCCACCAGCAGCGGCCCGATCGGAAACTCGCCCGCAAAAGCCAGCGTCACGAAGATCAGCGTGTCGACGATCTGGCTCAGCACCCCCGCCACGCCGGCCCGCAGCCACAGCAGCTTGCCCTGGCCCGATTTCATCGCGCTGAAGATCGTCACGTTCAGCGTCTGCGAAACACCGTACGCGACGATGCCCGCACCCCAGATCCTCCAGGTGGTTCCCAGCACGAGCTGGATCGAATCGCGATATTGCGGCTGCATCTCGGACGAGGCCGGAAGCGCCCAGACCAGATAGGACAGCGCCATCGAAGCGATGAGCGGGACGAAGCCGAACTGCACCAGCCGATTGGCGGTCGGGCGGCCGTGGAGCTCGGCGACTGCGCTCGATACCGCCACCAGCAGCAGGAAGGCGAAGATCCCCGCCTCCACTGCGAGCGGGCCCACCCCCACCCAGGTGCCGATCGCCGAGACCGGTCCCAGAGATACCTGCTTGTTGCCGAGCACGCCGGCAATGCAGACCATGCCGCCGTAGAAGATGGAAAGGAAGAAGAGCGAGCGCGTGATCTGGGGGCGGATTTCCATCGGCGGACGCTAGCTGGAAAGTTGAGGTCTAGAAAGGGCCCGTGCCTCCGTACGAAACCCGCGCTGGCATGCCGCGGCGCAGCGTGTATGGTCCCGCTTTCGCCGGCTGAAGATCCGGTACTGGGGCGCGACTGAAATCCGGATGACTCACTTTCCGATCGGCATTTTCGGCATCTTGGCGATTCTCGGCATCGCCTTCCTGCTTTCCAGCAACAAGCGCGCGATCCGGCTGCGCGTGGTCGGCGCGGCCTTTGCGCTTCAAGCCGGAATCGCGCTGCTCGTGCTGCGCACCGGCTGGGGCCAGGCCGCGCTTCACGGCATGTCCAACGGTGTCTCGGCCCTGCTCGGCTATGCAGGCGCGGGCACCAGCTTCCTGTTCGGCCCGCTCGCCAAGCCCGAGCTCGGCGGCCAGAGCTTCGCCATCGCCGCGCTGCCGGTGATCATCTTCTTCGCGGCGCTGGTTTCGATCCTCTATCACCTCGGGGTGATGCAGTTCGTGATCCGCTGGATCGGCGGCGGCATCGAGAAGGTCGTGGGCACGACCAAGGTCGAGTCGCTGTGCGCGGCTGCGAACATCTTCGTCGGCCAGAGCGAATCGCCGCTCGTCATCCGCCCCTATCTCGCGCGTCTCACGCCTTCGCAGCTCTTTGCAGTGATGAGTGTGGGCATGGCGGGCGTCGCAGGCACGATCCTGGCCGCCTATGCCAGCCTGCTCGGTCCGGCATCGCTCCCCTATCTGCTGGCTGCATCGTTCATGGCCGCGCCGGGCGGATTGCTGATGGCCAAGATCATCATGCCCGACGAGCCCGCGCCGGCGGACGGCACGCTCCCGCTCGGCGACGACGCGGAGGAAGAAGCGATCAGGATCGCCGAGCACGACCTGGAAGGGGAACGCGCGGCCAACCTGATCATGGCCGCAGCCAGCGGTGCTTCGATCGGCGTCAAGATCGCCGTCGCGGTGGGCGCAATGGTACTCGCCTTCGTCGCGCTGGTTGCGCTCGCCAACGGACTGCTCGGCGGGCTGGGCAACTGGATCTACGACGTGAGCGGCCATGCCGCCTGGGCGCAATGGTTCGCCGGCCTCAGCTTCCAGAAGATCATCGGTTCGCTGTTCGCGCCGGTGATGTATCTCCTCGGAATTCCCTGGCGCGAGGCTATCGGCGCCGGCGGCCTGTTCGGCACCAAGGTGGTGCTGAACGAGTTCGTGGCGTTCATCGAACTCGGACAGATGACCGACCTTGCGCCAAGGACGGTCGCGATCGTCACCTTCGCGCTGTGTGGCTTCGCCAATTTCAGCTCGATCGCGATCCAGATGGCGGCGACCGGGAGCCTCGCGCCCAACCAGCGGCCGATGATCGCAAAACTGGGCATCCGCGCGCTGATCGCCGGCAGCCTCGCCAATCTGATGAGCGCTGCGCTCGCAGGCTTGCTGCTTCCCTGAAAAGCCAAGCGGGGCTCCAGGGACCCGCTCGCCCCTCAGCCTGTCGAAGGCCCTGCTGGAGCAAGAGCGATCGGTCTGCGGAAAACGCCCTTCGACAAGCTCAGGGCAGACGGAGAGGAACGATCCGAGGCGGGAACCTCAGTCCTCCGCGGCCTCGTGCCGGATCGTCTGGGGTGAGACGCTGACCTCGCCCGAATCCTCGAAGCGATAGCCGAGCGAGGCATGACCCTTCACCGGCCCCGCCACATCGGCGACGATGTAGAGCGGACGCCGCTTCGATTCGACGTACAGCCGGCCGAGATACTCGCCGATCAGCCCGAGCACGAACATCTGCACCGCGCCGAGCACCACCACGACGAGCATCAGCGAGGTCCAGCCGGGGATCGCGCGGCCGAACAGCCAGCCGACGAGGATATAGAGCACGAGCAGCGCCGATGCGCCGGTGAGAAGCAGCCCGACATGGCTCGCGAAGCGGAGCGGTGCAGTCGAGAAGCCGGTGATCGCATCCAGCGCGAAGCGGATCATCTTGCCGAGCGGATATTTGCTCTCGCCCGCATGCCGCTCGTGCCGGTCATAGACGAAGGGCACCTGCTTGAACCCGACCCATGCCACCATGCCGCGGATGAACCGCGCCTGCTCGGGAAGCGACAGGAAGGCGTCAAGTGCCCGCCGGGTCATCAGCCGGAAATCACCGGTGTCGAGCGGGATCGGCGTGTCGGTGATCCGGTCGAGCATGCGATAGAAGAAGGCAGCGGTGATCTTCTTGAAGATCGTCTCGCCGTCGCGCTTGCGCCGTACGGCATAGACCACGTCCGCCCCCTGCGAGCGCATCGCCGCGCGCATGTCGGTCAGCAGCTCGGGCGGATCCTGCAGGTCCGCGTCGATGATCAGGATTTCTTCGCCCGCGCACAGGTCCAATCCGGCGGTGAGCGCGAGCTGGTGGCCGTGATTGCGCGACAGGTTGATCGCAATCAAGTGCGGATCGCTCGCCGAGAGCTGCTGCATCACCTTCCAGCTCGCGTCGCGCGAGCCGTCGTTGATCAGCACGATCTCGTAATCCTCCCCTACCGCCGCCTTCGCGGCTGCCGAGACGCGCGCATGGAGCAATTCCAGGCATGCCTCTTCATTGTAGCAGGGGATGACGATCGAGAGCTTGGGCCGCTTCATAGAGCGGGCTGTCTAGCGCCGCGCGCGGGCGCAGTCGAGGAGCAGCCTCAGCCGGCTTCGGAAGGCTGGGTGGTCCAGCCGAGCCGCGGGATGGTGATCGAGCGCTTGCCGGCCAGGTCGACGCGGGTCACGAACAACTCGCGGCTCTCGATATAGCTGAGCAGGCGGCGAACGCGGCCGAGCGAGCTGGTGCCGTAGGTGGCGGCGATCTCGGCGTCGCTGGGGCACGGCTCGCCTTCGCGCGCGGCGCGGGCGATCAGCAGGAACGGGCCCAGCATATCGTCGGGAAGCGCGCGCGCCGCTTCCAGCGCCTGCGACCATTCTGCGTCGGGATCGCCGTGGATCCCTGCGCGCGCTGCCGAAAGCCGCCGGACGAAGGCGGAGAGGTCGAGCGGCGGGCGCGCCAGCCCCACCATCCGGCAGCGCACCAGAAAGTCCTGATAGAGCACCGAAGGGGAGCGATAGGTCGATTCCGAATCCTCGACGATGTCGCGCAGCACGTCGGCGATCCGCGCCGCTGCTTCCTCGGGCTCGATTTCCGGAATCGCCTCGGCTGGCTCGGGCACCGATCGCGCCAGCGCCTCGATCAAACGTTCGGAAGCAGTCTGGGTCGGTACCGGCGCGGTGGGCGGCGCAGGTGGCGTCCAGCTCGGCTCGGCGGGTGCGAGCAGCAGGTCCTTGAGATCTTCGGTCGGAGCCTCGGGGAGCGGCGTCAGCTTCGGGCTCGAGCTGCGCGCGCTGGTCTCGACCGCGCCGATCTGCACTGCGATCGGACGCCGCGAGACCGCCGGGCCGAGCGCAAGGAAATGCCCGCGCTGCAAGTCGCGGATCGATTCGGCCTGGCGACGCTCCATGCCCAGCAGATCGGCGGCGCGCGCCATGTCGATGTCGAGGAAGGTGCGCCCCATCAGGAAGTTCGAGGCTTCGGCAGCGACATTCTTGGCGAGCTTGGCGAGCCGCTGCGTCGCGATCACCCCTGCAAGGCCGCGCTTGCGCCCGCGGCACATGAGGTTGGTCATCGCCGAGAGCGACGCGCGCCGCACGTCCTCGGCCACTTCGCCGCCCCCCGCGGGCGCGAAGAGCTGCGCCTCGTCGACCACCACGAGCGCGGGATACCAATGGTCGCGCGGCGCATCGAACAGGCCGTTGAGGAACGCCGCGGCGCATTTCATCTGGCCTTCGGCCTCGAGCCCCTCGAGGCTCAGCACCACCGAGGCGCGGTGCTCCCGGATCCGCGAAGCGAAACGCGTCACGTCGCGCTCGCTGTGCTCGGACGCTTCGATCGCGAGGTGCCCGTAGCGGTCTCCCAGCGTGACGAAATCGCCTTCGGGATCGATCACCACCTGCTGGACGTGCCCCGCCGCCTGTTCGAGCAGCCGGCGTAGCAGGTGCGACTTTCCCGAACCCGAATTGCCCTGGACGAGCAGACGGGTGGCGAGCAATTCCTCGAGATCCATCGACACGGCTGCCCCGCCCGTGTCTTTCCCCATTTCAACCCGGACCGTCATTCACCCCTGCTTTGGCGGATCGAGGGGCTTTGCCGCAAGGCTGTCGTGCCGCGATTGGCCGCAAGCCTGTGGATGAGCTTGCCGCAGCGCGTCCGGAAGGGGATAGGGGCGCAGTGACCGATCCGCTACACATCCTCCACAAGACCTTTGGATTCGCCGATTTTCGCGGCGTGCAGCGCCAGGTGGTCGATCGGGTGATGGCAGGCGCCAATACGCTCGCGGTGATGCCCACGGGCGCTGGCAAATCGCTCTGCTATCAGGTGCCCGCCCAGGCGCTCGACGGCACCTGCGTCGTCGTCTCGCCGCTGATCGCGTTGATGCACGACCAACTCCGCGCTGCCGAGGCGGTGGGCATCCGTGCCGCGACGCTGACCAGCGTAGACGAGAATCGCGAGGAGACGATCGCCCGTTTCCGCGCCGGCGCGCTCGATCTGCTCTACGTGGCGCCAGAGCGTGCATCGAACGACAGCTTCCGCCGGCTGCTGGAAAACACGCGGCTGGCGCTGTTCGCGATCGACGAAGCGCATTGCGTCTCCGAATGGGGCCACGACTTTCGCCCCGACTACCGCTTGCTTCGGCCGCTGCTCGATCATTTCGCGCATGTGCCGCGGCTCGCGCTCACCGCCACGGCCGACGCGCACACCCGCGCCGACATCCTCGAGCAGCTCGGCATCCCGCGGGACGGACTGATCGTCGCGGGGTTCGACCGGCCCAACATCCGCTACGCGATCAGCCCACGCGAGAACACGACGCGCCAGATCCTCGATCTGGTCGCCGAGCAGCCGGGTCCCGGCATCGTCTATGCCCAGACCCGCGCCGCGGTGGAGAGGCTCGCCGAGCGGCTCGCCGCCGAGACCGGCCGTCCGGTGCTCGCCTATCACGCCGGGCTCGATCCAGCGGTGCGCCGCCGCAACCAGGCGGCGTTCGTCGCGTCCGAAGAGATGGTGATGGTCGCCACCGTCGCCTTCGGCATGGGAATCGACAAGCCCGACGTCCGCTTCGTCGCCCACGCCGGCCTGCCCAAGTCGATCGAGGCCTATTATCAGGAGACCGGCCGCGCCGGCCGCGACGGCGATCCTTCCGTCGCGCATCTCTTCTGGGGCGCCGACGATTTCGCCCGTGCCCGCCAGCGGATCGGTGAAGTGGAACCAGGTCGACAGGCAGGCGAGCGCACCCGCCTGACTGCGCTCGGCGCGCTCGTCGAGACAGCGGGGTGCCGCCGCCGGATCCTGCTCCGCCACTTCGGCGAGGATGCCCCCGAGACCTGCGGCAATTGCGACAATTGCCTGCGCCCGCCCGCAGCGATCGACGCGAGCGTCACTGCGCAGAAGTTCTTGTCGGCGGTGTTCCGCACCGGCATGTCCTTCGGAATCGGCTATATCGAATCGATCCTGCTAGGCCAGTCGAGCGAGCGCAGCCTGATGAACGGGCACGAGAAGCTGTCGGTGTTCGGAATCGTCGACGGCGAAGAAGCGGCACTGCTCAAGCCCGTCGCGCGCGCGCTGCTGCTGCGCGACGCGCTGCGGACCAACCCGCACGGCGGGCTCGAGTTCGGACCCGAAGCACGCCCGATCCTCAAGGGCGAGGCCGAGCTAAAGCTGGTGCTCCCGCCCAAGCGCGAGCGCCGCGCGCGCCGCGGCCGGGCGGGCGGCGAGAATCCCGTGGGCAATCCGCTGTTCGAGGCATTGCGCGCAAAGCGCCGCGAGATCGCGCAGGAGACCGGCCTCCCGCCCTATGTGATCTTCCACGATTCGGTGCTGCGCGACATGGCGCTCGGCCGTCCGGCCTCCCTTGCCGAGCTGGGCCGGATCTCGGGCGTGGGCGCGCGCAAGCTCGAGGCCTATGGCACCGATTTCCTCCAGGTGATCCGCGAGGCTCCGCCGCAAACGTGACGGGGCCTCGCGCGGGGTTACATCGCGTTGCCGAGCTGGTTCTCGATCCGCGCGTCGTCGTTGTCGTCGGCGCGGTCGGCCGCGGCCTCGGCGGCATCCTCGATATTGTCTGCCCGGCTTTCGAGCGCGTCGTGGAGCTGGTCGTTGCTCGTTGCATCGGCCTGCGCTTCAAGCGCGTCGGCCTGGTTCTCGCCCATGGCCTCGATGTTCTCGGCAGCCTGATCATCGGCATTGCCGCCGCACGCAGCGAGCGCCAGCAGCCCCGCCGCACAGGCGGCCCTCATCATGAACTTCATCGCATTCCCCTTTTTCGCGCGAACCGGCGTGGTGGTGCCGGAGCCGCACCAATCGCCGGCAGCGCGAGAAGTTCCCGCGACGCGTCAGAAGGCGCCGGGGACCTCGCGCTGGAAGGTGGACGGCCGTTCGGGCGCAAGCAGCTCGCGCGGAGTCTCGCCCAGGGCCACCGCGTCGCGCAGCGCCGCCGTCCGAGCCGCACCGCTCACCGGCGTGCAGCTCCGCCCGGCAAGGAAATCGAGCGCGGCCTTTGTCGAGGATTCGCGCGGATCCCCCATCGGATAGTTGATGTCGTCGCCCGCGCGGCAGCTCGCTTCCACCGTGTTCGCCAGCCCGGTATAATAGCCGCCCTGGTTGGCGGCATTATGCACCGCCAGTGCCACCACGCGCAGCCGATCGTCGCAGGCCGCCTTGTCGAGCGCGATCTGCCCCACCGGCTTGCCATAGGTGTTGGTCCCCACCAGCGCGGCATTGGCGTGAAGGTAGGGAATGAAGGCGTTGATCACGAGCTCGCTGGCCGATGCCGTGCCGCCCGTGCCGATGAAGGCGATGCGGGTGGGCGCAATCGATTCGGGCTGCGGGCTGAAATAGCGCGTCTCGTTGTTCGAAGCCTTCGACGCACGGAACACGGTGTGGCTGAATACGTCGGAGATCGTGCGATTGGCGCCCAGCAGGTCACCCATCCGCTCCGCGATCGAGATGAGCCCGCCACCGTTATAGCGGAAATCGACGATCACCTGGGTCACGCCCTGCGCCTTGAACTGCGCAAAGGCCGCACGCAGCGCCGGATCGGCGGTGTTGATGAAGGTGCGAAGATTGACATAGCCTACCTTGCGCCCGCCGTCGTCGATCACCTTGGCGCCGTAGCGGCTCGAAACCGGCGTGAGCGCATAATCTGCCATCGAGACGGAGACGTCGCGCGTGCCTGCAGCGTCACGGATGCGGAACACGCGCGTGGTACCCACTGCCTCGGTGCCGAGCGCATTGCTCACCGCGGCGAGCCCTCCCGACGCGATCAGCGAATCCACCGTGCGAAGGTTCGCCGCGCTCGTACCGAGCGCCAGGATTTCGGTGCCCCGGTCCAGCCCGGCGGCGAGCGCCGGCGCGCCCTCGAAGCTCTCCGACACCCATACGCGCCGCGCCGCGCTGTCGCCGGTCAGCCGAAAGCCGTATCCCGCGCTCGACCCGGAGGCGTAATAGGCATTCTCCTCCGCGATCGAGGTCAGATAGGTGAAATAGCGGTCCTTCTGCTGCGCGCGCGCCGTGGCGGTGAGCGCGTCGATATAGGCATCGACGCTCGCATAGGGCGCCGGGTCGAGGTTCGTCGGCAGCGTCTCGGGGAAGAGATACCATTCGTTGAGCTGGGCAGCCGCCCAGTTCTGCCGGTCGCGCAGCGAGCAGCCTGCGGTCGCGGGCGGCGTCGGGGTCGGCGTCGGCGTCGTCGTTCCGCCGCCTGCCGTCGGGGGAGCGTTGACCGCGCCGCCACCGCCACCGCTGCACGCCTCCAACATCGCAACCAGCGCCAGCGCGGTACCGAAACGCATCTGCTTCATTATCGCCCTCCCAACGAATTCAATCGTTTACCTGCCTTCTCCCGCGGCCGCCAGCTCCCCTTCGCGGTGCACTTGCTCCGGCAGCGCCCAGTCGATCGGCTTCTGCCCATGCGCCTTCAAGAATTCGTTAGCTTTCGAAAAATGCCGGCAGCCGAAAAAGCCGCTGTGCGCGGAAAGCGGCGAGGGGTGCGGTGCCTTGAGCACCAGATGCCGGCCCCCGCGCTCGATCGAATCGACGAACGCCGCCTTCTTCTGTGCGTGGCTGCCCCAGAGCATGAACACCACCGGCTCGGCACGCGCGTTGACGAGCCGGATCACGGCGTCGGTGAACCGCTCCCACCCGCGCCCCTGGTGCGATGCCGCCATGCTCATCTGAACGGTGAGCACTGCGTTGAGCAGCAGCACGCCCTGCTCCGCCCAATGCTCCAGGAATCCGTGGCGCGCCGGCGGGATGCCGAGGTCGCTCTGCAATTCCTTGTGGATGTTGACCAGGCTCGGCGGCACGCGCACGCCCGGCCGTACCGAGAAGCACAGGCCATGCGCCTGGCCCGGTCCGTGATAAGGGTCCTGCCCCAGGATCACGACCTTCACCTGCTCGAGCGGCGTCAGGTCGAGCGCGCGGAACCACTCGCTGCCGGCCGGGAAGATACGCTTTCCCGCGGCCTTCTCGGCAACCAGAAACGCCTTGAGCGTTTCCATGTACGCGCTGGCGAATTCCTCTTTCAGCGGATCGAGCCAGCTCGGATGCAGCTTGACGTTGCCCATGCCGCTGCTGTCCGAAACGCGCGTGCCCGTGTCAACGGGCAGGATCGGAAACCCCGCGTGCGGTTTCCCAAAGGAGGAAGCAAAGCCATGCCGTTCACCGGAAGCTGCCACTGCGGCCGCATCGCCTATAGCGTCGACGAGGATCCGCCCGCCCAGGCGATCCAGTGCAACTGCTCGATCTGCCGGCGCAAGGCGCCGCTCCACCATTTCACCACGCCCGACAAGTTCCGGCTCGAGGGCAGCCGCGACGACATCGCCACTTATCGCTTCAACCACCACGTCATCGCGCATCATTTCTGCAAGACGTGCGGCGTCGCGCCGTTCGCCGAAGGGACCACGCCCGACGGGAGCGCGATGGTGGAGATCAACCTGCGCTGCGCCGACGGGATCGATCTCGACGCACTCCAGATCCAGCCATACGACGGCGCGAGCAGATGATCGCTCCTGGGCTCGAACCGATGGAAGCCAAGCTCGTCGAGGCATTGCCCGACGGGCCCGGCTGGCAGTTCGAGCCCAAATGGGACGGTTTCCGCTGCCTCGTCTTCAAGCAGGGCGGCGAAGTCGCGCTCCAGTCCAAGTCAGGCAAGCCGCTGGCGCGCTATTTCCCCGAAGTCGCCGCGGGTATCGCCGCGATGCCTGTCGAGCAGGTGGTGCTCGACGGCGAGCTGCTCATCCCGGTCGGCGACGCGCTCTCGTTCGAGGCGCTTCAGATGCGCCTCCACCCGGCCGAAAGCCGCGTCCGCAAGCTCGCCGCGGAGACGCCCGCACAGCTGATGCTGTTCGACTGCCTCTGGTCCCCCGATGCGGGTGAACTCGCAGACAAGCCGCTCGCGGAACGCCGCACCGCGCTCGAGCGCTTTCATGCCGCCCACGGGTCGCCCGATCTGCGCCTATCCCCCGCGACGGAGGACCCGGCCGCCGCGCAAGCCTGGCTTGACGCCGCGGGCGCGGCCCTGGACGGCGTGGTCGCGAAGCGATTGGACGAGCCCTATCGGCCGGGCGAGCGCGCGATGCTCAAGATCAAGCGGCTGCGCACCGCAGACTGCGTCGTCGGCGGCTTCCGCTATGCCGCGAAGAAGCGCGAGGTCGGCTCGCTGCTGCTCGGCCTCTACGACGATGCCGGGCTGCTGCATCATGTGGGCTTCACGTCGGCAATCCCCGCCGCCGACCGGCCCGCACTGACGTCAAAACTGGAGGCGCGGATCGAGCCCCCCGGCTTCACCGGCGATGCGCCAGGCGGACCCAGCCGCTGGTCGACCGAGCGCAGCGGCGAGTGGCAGCCGCTGCGCTCCGAACTGGTGGTCGAGGTCCGCTACGACCATGTCACTGGCCGCCGCTTCCGCCACGGCACCGGCTTCCTGCGCTGGCGCCCCGACAAGGCTCCGCGTCAGTGCACGATGGAGCAGCTGGAAGGCGAGACGCGCCCGGCGCTGATCGAATCGGCGCTGGCGAGAGCCTGAACGCTCAGCCGGCCCTGCGCAGCCGGGCGATGAAGAAGCCGTCGAGGCCGCCCTGCTCCGCGAGTACGCCGGGAAGGAGGCGAAGCGTTCCGTCCTGGCGCGGGCTCACCCCTTCCGGCAGTTCCTCGGCACGCACGGGATCGATTGCATAGTCTCGATGCGCGGCGAGGAAGCGTTCGAGCTGCGCCTCACCTTCCTCAGGCTCCAGCGAGCACGTCGAAAAGACGAGCACGCCGCCCGGTTTCACCCATTCCGCCGTCCGGTCGAGCAGCCGCGACTGGAGCTCGGCCATCTCGGCGATCAGAGACGGACGGACGCGGTGGAGCACATCGGGGTGGCGGCGGAAGATGCCTGTGGCGCTGCACGGCGCGTCGAGCAACACCGCGCCGGCGGACGCATGCGGGCGCCACTTCAACAGATCCGCTACTATCACGCGCGCGCTGAGGCCGGTGCGCTCCAGATTCTCATGAAGCCGCGCGAGGCGGTTCTCGGACACGTCCACCGCAGTCACGTCCCAGCCCGCCGCCGCGAGCTGGAGCGTCTTGCCCCCCGGCGCGGCGCACAAGTCGAGCGCATGCCCCGCACCCGCGCCGATCAGCCGCGCGGGAATCGAGGCGGCGAGATCCTGCACCCACCAATCGCCTTCGCCATAGCCTTCGATGCTAGGGACGGAGGCCCTCTCGTCGAGGCGGAGATGGCCCGGGAGCAGGCTGACGCCTGCAAGATCGGGCACACGGGCCGGATTGCGCAGCGTCAGGTCGAGCGGCGGCGGCACTGCGATCGCGCGCTCCGCATCCTCGATCATCTGGTCGCCCCAGGCAGCATGCCAGCGCAGCGCCACGGCGCCGGGCAAGGTTGGGGGTTCGGGTAGCGTGACGCCTTGGCGCATCAGCGTGCCGAACACGCCATGCACCAGCTTGCGCGGTCCGCCGTCGACCAGCGGGAGCACGGTAGCGATTGCGGCGTGACCGGGTGTACCGAGCGCGAGCGCCTGGACCAGCGCGATGCGCAATGCGAAGCGCGCCTTGGCGTCGTCGGGAAGATCGCGCTGGGTGGCCGAATCGATCAGCGCGTCGAGATCGGGCAGCCGCCGCAGCGCCTCGGCGGCAATCGCGTGCGCGAGCCCGCGGTCGTTGGGCGCGAGCCCCTGCGCGGCATTGTCCAGCGCCTGCTCCAACGCGAGCCCGCGGCGGAGCACTGCGTCGAGCAGCCGGAGCGCGGCGCGGCGCGCGGGGACGCCGGGCGCATCGGCCTCGGAGCGGCGGGGTCGTGAAGGCCTGGGCATGTACTCCCCCCTAGTCCCTCATCCGCGGGGAGGGAAAGGGTCAGCGGCGGCCGTACGGATCGAGAGCGCTCGCGCGGCGGGGCTTGCGCGTCACCGGCACGCTGGCAGCGCGGGGCACGGCCGCGATGGACGATGCGGTCGCAGGGGCCCCGATGCCGCCCATCTCGGCCGCGATCGCCTCCAGCGCGGCAATGCGGTTGCCGGTGTCCGGGTGGGTCGAGAACATGTTGTCGCGCCCGCCGCCGAGGCCGGGCACGATGTAGAGCTGCGCCGCCGCGGGCACGCGCTCGGCGACCGGATTGGGAATATGCGCAGCACCGCGCGCGAGCTTGGCAAGCGCCGAAGCGAGCGCGCGCGGGTTGCCCGAGATTTCGGCTCCCGCGCGATCGGCGCCATATTCGCGCGTGCGGCTGATCGCCATCTGGACGATCATCGCCGCAAAGGGCGCGACGAACACCGCGGCGATTCCGGCGAGCCCCGGCCCGCGCCCTTCCGAATCGCGGAAGAACAGCCCGAAATTGGCGATCATCGAGATCGCCCCCGCGATCGTCGCCACCATCGTCATGATCAGCGTGTCGCGGTTCCGGACATGGCCCAGCTCGTGCGCCATCACCCCCGCCACTTCCTCGCGCGTCAGCATGTCGAGCAAGCCCGTCGTCGCGGCGACTGCGGCGTGCTGCGGGTCCCGACCGGTGGCAAAAGCGTTGGGGTGCGGCGAATCGATCACATAGACCTTGGGCATCGGCAGCGCGGCACGGCGGCTCAGCTCCTCGACGATCCCCACCAGCTCGGGCGCCGTGCGCGCATCGACTTCGCGTGCATGGTGCATCGACAGCACGATCTTGTCGGCATTCCAGAAGGTGATCAGGTTCATCCCTGCCGCGACAACCAGCGCTATCAGCGCTCCGCCGCTGCCGCCTAGCGTGTAGCCCAGCGCCATGAACAGCGCGGTGAGCGCCGCGAGCAGCATCACTGTCTTCAAACCGTTCACTTGAACCCACTCCTTGCCCACCCGATTTGGGAAGCGAACCGCCAGGAAGCAATGCCATGGGCAAGCGCCCCGAACATGTGAAACCGCCCGAATATCTCTCGAAGAGCCCGCCGGTGCCGCAGCCTGAGCCCGCAAGGGAGAGCCAGGACCCGCTCGGCAAGGACCCAACGCGCTACGGTGACTGGGAGCGCAAGGGCGTCGCAGTCGACTTCTAGTCCGCCAGCGCGGCCTGCAGCTTGAGCACAGTGTTCCAGTTGCGGCCGGTATTGCCCTGCGCGAGCTTGGCCTTCTGCATCGCCGGGGCCAAGTTCGATCGTCCTTGGCCGTCGGGAAAATCGGTGAACAGCTCGCGACCGATCGCCACCATCCGCTCGGGACCCTCATAGCTCGCGGCCAGCCGTTCGATCGCCGCCTTGTCGACAGGTTCGCGGTGGAAGCTGACGAGCAGGAAGCTCGGCCGTTCGCGCGCCTCCTGGGGGAACGGATTAGCCTTCACTAGTGCATCGAGATCGGCGCGATTGCGCACGAACACTTCGGACTTTAGCCCGGTTGCCTTCTCCAAGGCGAGGTGCAGATCGCGCTCGAGCGCCGCAGGCGCGGCATCGCCGGCTTCGAACACGACGTTCCCGGAGGCGAGGATCGTCTTCACCTCGGTGAAGTCCATGTCCTCCACCACGGCCTTGAGTTCCGCCGACTTGAGCTGGCGCTTGCCGAGATTGATGCCCCGGAGCATCGCCGCCCATTTCATTGCGCTTCCTCTCGCAGGGGCCGGCTGAGCAGCGCCTCCATCACCTGAGCGATTCCCGCGCCCTCCAGCAGCGCATTGACTGCGGCGGTCACCGGCATGTCGACGCCCGCCTGCGCCGCCGCCTCACGCAGCACCGGTGCCGTGAACGCACCCTCGGCCACCGTCTTGCGGTCGGCCAGCAGCTCGCCGGCGCTGCGACCTTGGCCCAGTCCGACCCCCAGCGAAAAGTTACGCGAATTGGTCGAGGTGCAGGTGAGCACCAGGTCGCCAAGCCCCGAAAGCCCGCCCAGTGTTTCCGCCTGCGCCCCGCGCGCCACGCCGAAGCGCGTCATCTCGGCGAATCCCCGCGCGATCACCGCCGCGCGGGCGTTGAGGCCCAGCCCGGCGCCCTCGACAACGCCGCACGCGATCGCGAGCACATTCTTGACTGCGCCGCCGATCTCCGCGCCGGCGACATCGGTGGAAGCGTAAGGGCGGAACGCGGGCCGCGCGATCAACTCGGCAAGCGAGCGGGCGGTCTCGACGTCCTCGGCTGCAAGCGTCACCGCCGTCGGCAGCCCCGCGGCGACTTCGTGTGCGAAGGTCGGGCCGGAGAGCACCGCTATCGGCGAACCGGGATGCACCTCGTGCGCGACTTCGTGGAGCAGCTTGAGGCTTCCCGCCTCGATCCCCTTCGAGCAGAGGATCAGCGGCTGTCCCTCCGCGGGCAATTGGCCGAGCACCGCGCGCATATGCTGCGCCGGCGTCACCACCAGCACCGCGGCGGTTCCTGCCAGGGCCGTCAAATCGCCGGTCGCGACGATCGCCTCCGAGAGCGCCCGCCGCGGGAGGAAGACGCTGTTCTGGTGCGATGCATTGATGCTTTCGACCACCTCGGGCTCGCGCGCCCACAGCCGGACCGTCCGCCCGCCGCTCGCTATCACCTGCGCCAGCGCGGTTCCCCAGGCGCCCCCCCCGATTACGCCGATCGCCGCGTGGTTCATGCCTTCACTCCTGCCCCGCGGACCTTCTCCGCATCCGGATCGAGCGGCCAGCGCGCGCGTGCCGGCGTGTCGAGCGGATCGGTGCGCCCGGCGGCGAACAGCTCGGCGCCCGCCCAACCGATCATCGCGGCATTGTCGGTGCACAGCCACAGCGGCGGCGCCACGAAGCGCAACCCGTGCGCAGCGGCCAGCCCTTCCAGCGCGCTGCGCACTTGCGTGTTCGCCGCGACTCCGCCCGCCACCACCAGTGCGCTGACCTCGACTCCCGCCAGCGCACGCCGCGTCCGGTCAACCAGGCAATCGACCACCGCCTGCTGGAACGACGCGGCGATGTCCTCGGCGCTGTACTGGCCCACCACACGCGCCACTGCACTCTTGAGCCCTGCAAAGGAGAAATGCGGCTCCCCCGACCCGACCAGCGGGCGCGGCAGCGGCACCGCACGCGGATTTCCCTTCGCCGCCGCAGCCTCCACCGCCGGTCCACCCGGAAAGCCGAGCCCCAGCAGCTTGGCGGTCTTGTCGAACGCCTCGCCCGCTGCATCGTCGATCGTCGTCGCGAGTCGGCGATAGTCGCCGACTCCCTTCACCAGCAGCAGCTGGCAATGCCCGCCCGAGACGAGCAGCAGCAGATAAGGGAAGTCCAGCTCGGGATCGGCGAGCCGCGGCGACAGGGCATGGCCCTCGAGGTGATTGACCGCGATCAGCGGCCTGCCGCTGGCCAGCGCGAGCGCCTTGCCCGTCACCAGCCCCACCATAACCCCGCCGATCAGCCCTGGACCGGCCGTTGCGGCGATCGCATCCACTTCGCCCAGCGTCACGCCCGCTTCGTCGAGCGCAGCCTCGACCAGGGGGGCCAGCACCTCGACGTGCGCGCGCGCCGCGATCTCGGGCACCACGCCGCCATAGGGCCGGTGCGCCGCCTCCTGCCGCGCGAGCTTGTGCGCGAGGATGCGGCGGTCGGTGGTGACCAGCGCCGCGGCGGTTTCGTCGCAGCTCGATTCGAGACCCAGGATCAGCGCCATTGCATCCAATTAGTCCTCGGGGGCATTAGCACAAGTCATGCCCAGCTTCCGCCTCGGATCCCGCGGTTCCCCGCTCGCCCTTACTCAGGCCGGCCTCGTGCGCGACGCGCTCGTCGCCGCGCATCAGGTCGCGCCTCAGGACATCGAGATCGTCGTGATCCGCACTACTGGCGACAAGGTGCAGGATCGGCCGTTGGCCGAGATCGGCGGCAAGGCGCTCTGGACCAAGGAGCTCGACCGTGCGCTGCTCGCCGGCGAGATCGACGCCGCGGTCCACTCGATGAAGGACGTCGAGACGATCCGACCGGAAATGATCGCGATCGCCGCGATGCTGCCCCGCGCCGACGTGCGCGATCGGCTGGTGGGCGCCGATTCGTTCGAAGCGCTGCCGGAAGGCGCGGTGATCGGCACCAGCTCGCCACGCCGCGCGGCGCAGGTCCGCAAGCTTCGCCCCGATCTCCAGACGGTCTTCTTCCGCGGCAACGTCGACACGCGGCTCGCCAAGCTCGCCGCGGGCGAAGCCGACGCGACTCTGCTCGCCGCGGCCGGGCTCGAGCGGCTGGGACGCCAGGACGTCGGCACGCCGATTCCGCTCAACGTGATGCTCCCCGCGCCCGCGCAGGGCGCCGTGGGCGTCGAATGCCGCGCCGATGATTCGCACGCGCGTGCGCTGCTCGCCGCGATCGACGACGCACAGACGCACGCCTGCATCCTCGCCGAGCGCGCGCTGCTCGCCGCGCTCGATGCGAGCTGCCATTCGCCTGTTGCCGCGCTCGCCACGATCGAAGGCGCGATCCTGACGCTGCGCGCCGAACTGCTCGCCGAGGACGGCAGCGCGCATGTGTACGCGCAGATCGAGGGTGCGCCGCTCGACCCCGGCCTGTCGCGCGCAGTCGCGGCCGACCTGCTCGCACGCGCGCCCGACAGCGTCCGCCGGCTGTTCGGCGGATGAGGCGACCGATCGCGGTGCTGCGGCCCCAGCCGGGCAACCGCGCCACCGCCGCCGCGATCGAGGGCCGCGGACGGGTCGCGATTCGGCTGCCGCTGTTCGAGGTTCGCCCGCTCGCCTGGGAAGCACCCGACCCCGCCAGCTTCGACGCGCTGATCCTCACCAGCGCGAATGCCGTCCGCCACGCCGGCCCCGGCCTTTCCGCGCTCGCCTCGCTCCCCGTCCATGCCGTGGGCGAAGCGACCGCTGATGCAGCGCGCCGCGCCGAACTCGCGGTCGTCTCCGTCGGCGAGGACGGCGCCGCCGAGCTGGTCGCCCATGCAGAGACGCGCGGAGTCCGCCGCGCGCTGCACCTGTCGGGCCGCGAACATACGCTGCAGCCGGGCGGCATCGTCGCGCGAATCGTCCCGGTCTATGCGAGCGAAGCCGTGCCCGTCGCGCCCGAGGCCGTCGCGCGGCTCATGGAGTCGGTCGCGCTGGTCCATTCGATTCGCGCCGCACATCGGCTCGCCGAGCTGGTCGCGGCACCGGCGCGGGGGCGGATCGCGCTGGCCACGGTGAGCGCGCGCGTCGCCGCGGCCGCAGGCACCGGCTGGGAATGCGTAGTCGTCGCACCGACGCCGCATGCAGAGTCATTGATCGACACCGCAATCGCGCTCGCCGATTGACCGCGCGCGCCGGGCGACGAATAAGGGGCGCCATGAGCGACGAGCCCCTCGCGCCCGAGCCCGTTCGCGGCTCTGCCGGAAAGAACAGCCTGCTGATCGGGGGCACTGCCTTCGTCGGGGGAATTGCCGCGACCGCGGCCGCGCTGCAGCTCTGGGGCACGATGGGCCCGGAGCCGGTGCCCGAGCCCACGCCGGTGACCGCCACCATCGAAGCGCCGCCCTTCGTGCGTCCGCCGCTCCCGCCGGGGACCGACATGGCGACGCTCAACGCGCGCGAGCAGGAGCTCGCCGCCAGGCTCGACCAGCTCGATGCCCGGCTCCGCGAAGTCGACAGCGGCTCGCGCGTGGCGTCGGCACACGCCATGCGGGCCGAGCAGCTGATGGTGGCCTTCGCGGCGCGCCGCACGATCGAGCGCGGCCAGCCGCTCAATTATCTCGAACCACAGCTGCGCGCGCGGTTCGGCGAGAAGCACGGCGATGCCGTCGCGTCGATTCTCCGCGCGGGCGAAGAGCCGGTGACGCTGGAGGACCTACGCCTCGCACTCGACACGATCGCGCCGCGGCTCACCAGCAGCCCCAGCGACACGCTGTGGGCGCAGGCTCGCCGCCTGCTCACCGATCTGGTCGTGCTGCGCCAGGCAGAATCGCCCAGCCCGCGCACGTCCGATCGGCTCCGTCGGGCACGCCGCTCGCTCGATCAGGGACAGGTCGAGGCCGCGCTGGCGGAAGTCGTCCACATGCCCGGCGCTGCTAACGCCGGGAGCTGGGTGAGCGCGGCACGGCGCTACATCGCCGCGCGCAAGGGGCTGGCCGAGATAGAGAAGGCGGCGCTCGAAGCGCCGACCCCGGTGCCAGCGGGCGCGGCAGCGGCGCCGCCGCTCTCCGCGGTGCAGCCGGTGAGAATCTGAGAAGGAAAAGCGTAAATGGCTGAGATGGGCCGGTTCGACTGGCAGGATCCGTTCGCGCTCGACGCGCAGCTGACCGACGAGGAACGCATGGTCCAGAGCGCCGCGCGCGACTATGCGCAGGGCGAGCTGCTGCCGCGCGTCACCAGCGCGTTCCTCGAGGAGCGGTTCGATCGCGAGATCATGGCCGAGATGGGCGCGCTCGGGCTGCTCGGCGCCACAATTCCGGAGGCCTATGGCGGCGCCGGACTCGGATATGTCGCCTACGGCCTTGTCGCGCGCGAAGTCGAGCGCGTCGATTCGGGCTATCGCTCGGCGATGAGTGTGCAGAGCTCGCTCGTGATGCACCCGATCTACGCCTATGGCACCGAGGAGCAGAAGCGGAAGTATCTGCCCAAGCTTGCGACCGGCGAATGGATCGGCTGTTTCGGACTCACCGAGCCCGATGCCGGCTCGGACCCCGGCGGCATGCGTACCCGCGCGCAGAAGATCGACGGCGGCTATCGCCTCACCGGCTCCAAGATGTGGATCACCAACTCGCCGATCGCCGACGTCTTCGTCGTCTGGGCCAAGTCCGACGCGCATCAGGGGGCGATCAAGGGCTTCGTGCTCGAAAAGGGGATGAAGGGCCTTTCGGCGCCCAAGATCGAAGGCAAGCTCAGCCTGCGCGCCTCGATCACCGGTGAGATCGTGATGGACGGCGTCGAAGTGGGCGAGGAGGCGCTGCTTCCCGAAGTCCAGGGCCTCAAGGGCCCGTTCGGCTGCCTCAACCGCGCCCGCTACGGCATCGCCTGGGGCGCGATGGGCGCCGCCGAGGCATGCATGCACGCCGCGCGGCAGTACACGCTCGACCGCGCCCAGTTCGGCAAGCCGCTCGCCGCCAACCAGCTCGTCCAATTGAAGCTCGCCAACATGCAGACCGAGATCGCGCTCGGGCTTCAGGCCGCGCTGCGCGCCGGCCGGATGTTCGACGAAGGCACGCTCGCCCCCGACGCGATCAGTATCATCAAGCGCAACAATTGCGGCAAGGCGCTCGACATCGCCCGCATCGCGCGCGACATGCACGGCGGCAACGGCATCTCCGCCGAATTCCATGTGATGCGCCACGCGATCAACCTCGAGACGGTCAACACCTATGAAGGCACGCACGACGTCCACGGGCTGATCCTCGGCCGCGCGATCACGGGCATCGCTGCATTCTGATGGAGCCTGACCGCCAGCCCATCCTCCAGGGCGAGTTCGTCACGCTCCGCCCGATGACCGCGGATGATCGCGAGGCACTATTCGCGGTCGCCGGGGATCCGTTGATCTGGGAAGTCCATCCGGCGCACGATCGCTGGAAGCGCGACGTGTTCGACGCCTTCTTCGACGCCGGGCTCGCCTCGGGCGGCGCGCTGACGATCCTCGATCGCGCCACCGGCGAAGTGATCGGATCGAGCCGCTACGACGGCTGGGACCCTGCGAGCGACGAGATCGAGATCGGCTGGACCTATATCGCCCGGGCCTATTGGGGCGGCGTCTATAATCGCGAGATAAAGCGGCTGATGCTCGACCATATCCACCGCTTCGTAGGCACCGCCACCTTCATGGTCGGCGAGGACAATATCCGCTCGCGCAAGGCGATGGTGAAGATCGGCGGCGTGCTGCGCCCCGAAGTGGTGACGCGCGTGATGGCCGGCGAGGTGAAGAACCACGTGATCTACGAGATCCGCAAGGGATGAAGCCGCTCGCGGGCCTCAAGGTCGTCGAGCTCGCACGCATCCTCGCGGGCCCCTGGTGCGGCCAGCTGCTCGCCGACCTCGGCGCCGAGGTGATCAAGATCGAGCGCCCCGGCGAAGGCGACGATACGCGCCATTGGGGACCGCCGTTTCTCCACGGATCCGACGGCGAGAACCTCGACGCCGCCTATTTCCACGCCTGCAACCGCGGCAAGACCAGCCGCGCCATCGACATCGCTACGCCCGAGGGCCAGGCTGAAATCCGCGCGCTGGTCGCCGACGCCGATGTCGTGATCGAGAACTACAAGGTCGGCGGGCTGGTGAAGTACGGCCTCGATCCTGCCAGCCTGCGCGCACTCAATCCCCGGCTGGTGGTGTGCTCGATCACCGGCTTCGGCCAGACCGGCCCCTATGCTCCGCGCGCAGGCTACGACTTCATCATCCAGGCGATGGGCGGGTTCATGAGCCTCACCGGCGAGCCCGACGGCGCGCCGCAAAAGGCGGGCGTCGCCTATGCCGACATCTTCACCGGTGTCTATTCGGCGGTCGCGATCCTCGCCGCGCTCCGGCAGCGTGACGCCACCGGCCAAGGCGCACACATCGACATGGCGCTGCTCGATACTCAGGTCGGCGTGCTCGCCAACCAGGCGCTCAACTGGATGGCGAACCCCGCCAAGGTCCCGCACCGCATGGGCAACGGCCATGCCAACCTCGTCCCCTATCAGGCCTTCCACGCCCGCGACGGCGCGCTGATCGTCGCGGTCGGCAACGATTCGCAGTTCCGCAAGCTGTGCGCGGTGCTCGGCCTCGATCTGGCCGACGAGCCGCGCTTCGCCACAAACTCGGCGCGCGTCACCCACCGCGCCACGCTGATCCCGTTGCTCGAAGCTGCGATCAACACCTGGGCCAAGGCCGATCTCTACGAAGCGCTCGAGCGCGCCGGCGTCCCCGCGGGCCCGATCAACGCGATCGACGAAGTCTTCGCCGATCCCCAGGTCCAGGCGCGCGGCATGCGAATCGAGCGCGACGGCATCCCCGGCCTCGCCAGCCCGATCGTGATCGACGGCGAACGCATGGTCTCCGGCACGCCGAGTCCGGAGCGGCCGGGCTGAGGGCCTTCACCAGAGCTGCGGCTTGGCGATCATCAGCCAGAACACGCCGGTCAGCCCCAGGAATGCGGGCCAGCCGAGCACAAACCACCAGCGCACCGACGCACCGCCTGCGCAAGATCGCGTACGTGGATGGCGTGAAGGCGAAGTCGCCCGCGCCCGGCAGGGGCACACACCACGGCAGCGCGGCCATCCCGCGAAGCAGTGAGGTGCCGCCATAGCTTCCATCACCATAGACCAGCGACGGACGCAGGATTGTCCAAGCAACGCCCGAACCCCGCAACGCGCGCTCGCCTGCGAGCTTGGAGCGCGAATAGTCGGTGTCCACGTCGTCGCGCGCGCTGATCGCCGAAATGAGCACGATCCGCGCGACGCCGGCGGCCGCAGCGGCTGCATGAAGCGCGTGCGGCATCTCGACGTGCACGGCGTCCATGTCGCGCCCGCTGAGCACGGAGTTGCACGATCGTGGCTTCAGGAAAGGCCTCCGCCAGTCCGCGCGGGTCGCGAACTACCGCAGTCACATCATGATTGTTGGCGATCAGATCGGTCAGGATGTGGCGACCGATGAACCCGCCGGCGCCGAGCAACAGGATTCGCATGGATGCCCCCGAGACGGGCATAGTGCGCCCGGCTCGGATGTGCAGGAACAATCCGCCTCAGCCCAGCCGCCGGATCAGCTCCTGTGCCGCGGCGGGCGCGCGGACCTTGCCGCCATGGATGAAGAAGACGAACGTCTCGCGCGGCTTCCCGGGCGGGTCCTTGTCCTCGACATAGGGGAGGCCCTCGGGCCGTCCGCCCGAGGCCCAGGTCCGCGCTGCATCGGTCCAGCGCGGCAGATCTGCTTCGGGATAGCAGAAGGGGTTGTCGTCCTCGCCTGCCTCGAGCCGGGCATAGACGAAATCGCCGGTGACATCGGCGATCGCAGGATATTGCGGCGAATCGGCGAAGACGATCACTGCGCCCGCCTCGCGGCACATCGCCACGAACTCGGGCACGGCGAAGCTTTCATGCCGCACCTGGATCGCATGGCGGAGCGGCACGCCCTCATGGGCTTCGGGCAGGAGCTTCAGGAAGGCGCCGAAATCCTCGGCGTCGAACTTCTTGGTCGCCATGAACTGCCACAGGATCGGGCCGAGCCTGTCGCCCAGCTCGATGATGCCCTGACCGACGAACTTCGCGATCGACTCGCCGCCTTCGGCCAGCACCTTGCGGTTGGTGCAGAAACGCGACGCCTTCACCGCGAAGACGAAGCCGTCGGGCACCGTCTTCGCCCATCCCTCGAAGGTCGCCGGCTTGAAGCCCGAATAATAGGTGCCGTTTATCTCGATCGCGGTCAGCGCGCGGCTGGCGAATTCGAGCTCCTTCTTCTGGGCAAGTCCCTCGGGATAGAAGGTCCCGCGCCACGGCTCGAAGGTCCAGCCGCCGATTCCGACTCGTATGGGTGCTGCGTTCATGGCGCGAAGCTAGCCGCTCCGCCGCTCCGCGCCAGCCCGAATGCTGCGGCTAAACCCTCAGCGCACCCGCGACCAGGTCTGCGACTTGCAGATCACGCCGAACAGCACGCAGCCCTTGCCGACCATCTTGTCTTCCGCGGCGAAGTTCAGCGTGCCCGAGAAGGTCTGCCGGATGTCGGGCACGAATACCTTGCCCTTCCACTTGCCCTTGCCCGCGGGCGCGAGGTCGCGGAACAGCCGGGTGCCGACCAGATTCTCGGTGCCGCCGCGGCGCGCATCGGCGATCGCCTTGGCGCTCGCCCAGGTGACCGTGCCGCAGATCGACTCGCCGCACTTGTCGATGCGCACGTGCACGCTGTTGCTGGGGTTGCGCCATTCGCTCGCGATCGGCGCGGCGGCGCGATCGTTGGCGGCGGCAGGCATGGCAGCCAGCGGCAGCGCGGCGATCGCGAGCGCCAGCAGGTTCGAAACAAAGGACTTCAGCACAGGCAATACCTCAAAACGAAATCATGGCCGTCTGCACGGCGCGAAACACCGATGATCGGGAGCCCTTCCCGCTTTCGGGACGCATGAGATTTGGAAACCGAATGCGGCGCTCGCAAGGCGACAATCTGGAAACGCTGTGTTGGCGACGGCGCGATCACGTCCGGGCCATAGCCCGGAAGCCGCTGGAGCGGGCGAAGGGATTCGAACCCTCGACCCCGACCTTGGCAAGGTCGTGCTCTACCCCTGAGCTACGCCCGCTCTGGCGTGTGGCCCGTGCGAAAGAAGCGCACCGGGCGGGTGAGGCGCGGCCACTAGCAGCGGGTTTCGGGGAGCGCAAGCCCCTTGCTGCGATTTGGGAAAAGGCTTGGCGCGAAGCGGCGGAACGCCCACATAGCCCCGATCCCGATCCGCCAATCCCACCGAGGAGCAGTCCGTTGGCCACGCTTGGAATGAGCCCCGCCGAGAAGGAAGCCGTCGAAGCCTTCCGCCGCGACATCGTCGAGCCGTCGATGACGAGCCTGGTGATCATCGATTTCTGGGCCGAATGGTGCGGCCCGTGCAAGGCGCTGGCGCCGGTGCTCGACAAGATCGCCACCGATTATGCGTCCAAGGGGGTCAGGCTCGCCAAGGTCGACGTCGACAAGAACCAGTTCATCGCCGCGCAATTCCAGGTGCGGTCGATCCCCACCGTCTATGCGATGTTCCAGGGCCAGCTGGTCGCCGATCTCTCGACTGCGCGCACCGAGACTCAGTTCCGTACGATGCTCGACCAGATCCTGCGCCAGCTTCCCGTGCAGAGCGAAGACGCGCAGGCCGAAGCCGAGATCGAGCCGCTGATCGCGATGGGCGAACAGGTACTCGCTGATGGCGACAACGAGCGCGCGCTGTCGATCTTCGACCAGATCCTCGAGCTTGCGCCCGAGCATCCGGCGGTCGTCGCCGGCCGCGCCCGCGCGCTCGTCGCGCTCGGCCGAATCGAGGAGGCCGCGGCTGCGCTCGACGCGCTTCCCGAGGACGCCGCCAAGGCGCCCGAGGTCGAGCGCGCCCGCGCTGCGGTGAGCCTCGCGCAGGAAGCCCAGCCGGTCGATGACCTCGCGGGGCTGCGCGCCCGCGCCGCCACCGGCGACATGGAGGCGCGCTATGAGCTCGCCGGTGCGTTGATGGCGAACGACCGCGACGCTGCCGCCGGGACACTGCTCGCGATGATCCAGGAAGATCGCGAGTGGAACGAAGGCGCCGCCCGCGCGCGGCTGCTCAAGCTGTTCGAGGCGGTCGGGCTCGAGGATCCCTGGGTGTCGGCGCAGCGCCGCAAGCTCTCCGCGATCCTGTTCGGATGACGGTGACGCGGCTCTCGGTGTTCCCGCTTCCCGGCGCGCTGCTCTTCCCGCGGATGCAGCTGCCCCTGCACATCTTCGAGCCGCGCTACCGGGCAATGGTGTCCGAAGCGCTCGCGCGCGACCGGCGCATCGGCATGATCCAGCCGCGCGATTCGGCCGATCCTCCCGCGCTGTTCGACATCGGCTGCGTGGGCCGCATCGCCGATGTCGAGGCGCTGCCCGACGGCCGCTTCAACATCGTCCTCGAAGGGCTCGCGCGGTTCACAATTCTGCGCGAGCTCGACGTCGCCACCCCCTTCCGCCAGGTCGAGGCCGAACTCGAGGAGGCGGGTCCGGCGCAGGTGCTCGCGCTGGCCGAACGCGCGAGCATCGAGATGGAGGCACGTCGCTTCGCCGACGGGCTCGGCTATGCCGTCGACTGGGAAGCCGTCAGCCGGCTCGACGACGAATCGCTCGTCAACGGCATCGCTCAGATCGCGCCCTTCGACGCCGCCTCGAAACAGGCGCTGCTCGAAGCCGGCTCGCTGAGCGATCGTGCGTCGCTGGTCGTCCAGCTCATGCAGTTCTTCGGCCGCCACGGCGAGGATCGGGCGACGCTGCAATGAACGGTGCGGTGATCGATCCCTGGGTGCTCGAACGGCTGGTCTGCCCCGCGACGCGCTCCAGGCTGCGCTACGACGCGGAGCGCCAGGAGCTGGTCTCGGACGAGGCCGGCCTCGCCTACCCGATTCGTAACGGCGTGCCGGTGCTGCTGGTCGAGGAAGCGCGGCGGATCCGCTAGAGCGAACGCGCGAGGATCACGTCATCGTAATCGCGCGCGCCCACCCGGAACTTGCGCTCGCCGATCGGCTCGAAGCCGTTCTTGCGATAAAACCCCAGCGCACGATGATTGTGCGCATAGACGCCCAGCAAGAGCCGCGCGGCACCGCGCCTCGCCGCTTCGTCGACCGCAGCCTGCATCAGGGCACCGCCGAGGCCAGTGCCCTGAAAGCGGGAGAGCAGATAGATGCGCTTGAGCTCGACGTCGCTACCGTCCTCGCGCGCGCCGGGAAGCCCCGGCGCGGCAAGCAGCGCATAGGCGACCGGAGACGCATTGGCCGTCTCCCCGAGCCAGGCGGCCGCGCCCGCATCGAGATAGGCGCGATACTGCGCCGCTGCGTGCGCGGCCTCGCAGTGCGCGACGATCGCGGCGCCGTCGAGCACGTCGGCAAAGGTTTCGAGAAAGGTCGCTGCACCCACCAGCGCCAGCCGCGCGGCATCGGCCTCTCCGGCACGCCGCACCTTCCACACGGCCTCGCTCAAGCAGGAAAGCCCTGCAGCAGCTTGGGTATGTCGCCGCTCTCGCCGCGCGCCTCGGCCATGAACCAGCCCTTCAGCGGCGGCAGCTTGTCGACCGCCGAGAGGCCGAAGCGCCGGACCGCGCTCGCGGTGCGCCCCGGAATCCCGAACAGGCGGGTGAGGCCATCGGTGGCCGCCGCGACCATGAAGGTGTCGAGCCCACGCCAGCGCTGGTAGCGCGCGAGCAGCTGCGGGTCGCCCAGGTCCATCCCCAGCCTCTTGCCGTCGACCAGCACCTCGACCAGCGTCGCCACGTCGCGGAATCCCACGTTTACGCCCTGGCCCGCGATCGGGTGGATGCCGTGCGCGGCGTCGCCCACCAGCGCGAGCCGATCCGCAGTGATCCAGGCAGCGTGGTGAAAGCCGAGCGGATAGCTCGACCGCGCCGAGAGTGGGCCGAGCTTCCCCAGGAAGCCGCCCATCTTCTTCTCGGCCTCGGCCAGATAGGCGCGCGGCGAGATCTTCATCATCCCGGCCGCTTCGCTCGCCTTGACGGTCCACACCACGGCCGAGCGGTGGCCGTTCTCGTCATCGAGCAGCGGCAGGATCGCGAATGGCCCTTCGGGGTAGAATATCTCGAAGGCAATGTTCTCGTGGCTGCGCTCGTGTCCCAGCGTCGCGATCATCGCGGCATGGTCATAGCTCCAGCGCGCGGTCTTGAGCCCGGCCGCCTCGCGAGTCGGGGAATTGCGCCCCTCCGCCGCCACCAGCAGCGGCGCCCGCACCACCGCACCCGAATCGAGCGTTGCCGTGACGCCGATCGCATCTCGCTCCACCGATACAGCGCGCGTCTTCATCCGCACGTCCGTACCCGGCGCCGCCTGCGCCGCCTCGAACAGCGCCCTGCGCAGCACACGGTTCTCGAACATATGGCCGAGCGCGCCTTCCTGCGCGTCCGGCACGAAGTCGAGCTTGCCAGGACCGAGCCCGTCCGAAACGCGGATGCCTTCGATCGGGCAGCCTTTGCCCGCCAGCCGCGGCGCCACTCCGATCGCCTCGAACATCCGCATCGGCGCGCTCGCGATCGCCGACGCACGCCCGTCGAACCCTGCGCCGAGGATCAGCTCGGGATCCGCGGGATCGATGACGATCGAAGTGAGGCCATGCGCATCGAGCGCGACTGCAAGCGCGCTGCCGACCAGCCCGCCGCCGAGGATGAGGACGTCAGCACGATCCATGCCCCCCGCACTAGCGCCCGGCTCCGCGCGCGACAAACGCTTTCCTGCATGCCGCTGTTCTGCCATTGTTCCGAACGATGCGCGTTCTCGCCGGTGATACGCCCAAGCACGACGGGTAATAAAATTGCGAGATGCACGCCGTTTCCGTGAAAAGAGTCAAAACTGGCGGTGCCCGCGATGCTTGACGGGGGACTCCCCACAGGCGATGATTCGCGCCGCACCCCCTGACAATTTGGAGGCTGGACGATGGCGTCCCGCGCAGAACCGTCGCCGTTGCGCGACACGATGAAGGCAGGCGTGCGCCGCAGCGGCGCGCTGATCGGCGGAACCCTGCTGTTCCTGCTGACGATGATCGGCGTGCTCGCTCTCCTCACTTATCATTCGCAGGACCCTTCGCTGAACACCGCCTCGGGCGGTCCGGCGCGCAACCTGCTGGGGGAGCCCGGCGCCTGGACCGCGGACCTGCTGCTGATGGTTCTGGGCCTGCCGGTCGGGCTGATCGCCCCGGTGGGCCTGATCGTCGCGCATCGGCTCTGGACCGATCGCCCGGTCGGCAATTGGCGGCGGATGTTCTGGGGCGTTGCAATCGGCGTGGTGCTGCTCTCGACTGCGCTTTCCTTCTTCTCGAGCGATTCGGTGCTGTGGCTCGTCGGCGGCTGGGGCGGCGTGGTCGGGCTGAGCGTCGCAAAGCTGTTTTCCTGGGGCATCGGCTTCATCGGCCGGCCCGACATTGAGTTCTGGATCACACGGGGACTGGGGCTGGTCTTTGCGCTTGCCGGTCTCTGGATCTGGTGGCGCAGCCTCGATCTCCGCCTCCCCGAGCGCGGCGTTCGGACGCCGAGCGATTCGTCCGCGCCGCGGCCGCAGCGCTCGGCCGTGGCCGAACCGCTGTTGCGCGAGCCTCCGGAAGTGCGCGAGCCGCGTGAACCGCGCAAGCTGGTGGTGCCTGACAATCGCCCCGGTCCGGTGATCGCCGACCGTTCGATCGCTCCCTCTCCCGCGCGCAGCAAGCCGCCCGAGCAGACCAGCCTCGACTTCAAGGACAGCTACAAGCTGCCTCCGCTCGATCTGCTCAAGGCGGCACCGCCCAACCAGAACGCCACGGTCGACAAGGCCGCGCTCGAACGCAACGCCCGCCTGCTCGAAAGCGTGCTCGACGATTTCAACGTCAAGGGCCAGATCGTCGAAGTGCGCCCGGGTCCGGTCGTCACCATGTACGAGCTGGAGCCGGCGGCCGGCATCAAGGCGAGCCGCGTCATCCAGCTCGCCGATGACATCGCACGCAACATGAGCGCGATCTCCGCGCGCGTCGCGACCATTCCCGGGCGCACGGTGATCGGCATCGAGCTTCCCAACGCCAAGCGCGAGTCCGTAAACCTCCACGAGCTGATCGGCAGCGAGGCGTTCGAATCGCAGGGGGCGTCGCTCCCGCTCGTGCTCGGCAAGAACATCGCCGGCGATCCGGTGATCGGCGATCTCGCGCCGATGCCGCACCTGCTCGTCGCCGGCACCACCGGATCGGGCAAGTCGGTCGGGCTCAACTCGATGATCCTGTCGCTGCTCTACCGGCTGACGCCCGACCAGTGCCGGATGATCATGATCGATCCCAAGATGCTCGAGCTGAGCATCTACAAGGACATCCCGCATCTGCTCGCCGACGTGGTGACCGATCCGCCCAAGGCGGTGCGCGCGCTCAAATGGGCCGTCGAGCAGATGGAGGACCGCTACCGGATGATGGCGAGCGTCAACGTCCGCAGCCTCGCCAGCTTCAACGACAAGGTGCGCGCCGCGAAGCTCAAGGGCCAGACGCTCGGCCGCAAGGTCCAGACCGGCTATGATCCCGATACCGGCCGGCCGATCTATGAGGAGGAGACGCTCGATCTCCAGCCGCTGCCCCAAATCGTGGTGATCGTCGACGAGCTCGCCGATCTGATGATGACTGCGGGCAAGGAAGTCGAGTTCCTGATCCAGCGGCTCGCGCAGAAGGCGCGCGCGGCGGGCATCCACCTGATCATGGCGACGCAGCGCCCATCGGTCGATGTCATCACCGGCGTGATCAAGGCGAACCTGCCGACCCGCATCTCCTTCCACGTCACCTCGAAGATCGATTCGCGAACGATCCTGGGCGAGCAGGGCGCCGAGCAGCTGCTGGGCAAGGGCGACATGCTCTACATGCCGGGCGGCAAGCAGATCGTCCGCGTTCACGGTCCGTTCGTCAGCGACGAGGAAGTCCAGGCGGTCGCCGATTTCTGGCGCGCGCAGGGCGCCCCCGATTACATCAGCGCCGTCACGGAGGAGCCCGAGGATGGCGGATTCAGCCTCGAAGGCGCTCCCGACGGCGAGGACAGCCCCGAGGACCAGCTCTATCGGCGCGCCACCCAGCTGGTGGCGGAGAGCCAGAAGGCATCCACCTCATGGCTCCAGCGCCAGCTCCGCGTCGGCTATAATTCGGCGGCGCGCCTCGTCGAACGGATGGAGAAGGACGGGTTGGTTTCGAGGCCCGATCACGTCGGCCGCCGCGAAGTGCTGATGGACACCGACGGGCGTTCGCTATGAGGATCGTTTGGCGCGCGCGAGGGTTCAGGAGGCATTCAAGCCACCCCGCCTAGGGGCATCATCCGGCAATTGGAGAAGAAATACGTGTTTGCACGGCCCCTCGTCCTCACTCTGCTCGCCGCTCCAGCGCTGGTTGCTGCCGCGCCCGCACCCGAGCTCGCCCAGGTGCAGCAGCACCTCCAGGCGGTGAGCAGCATGACCGCGGATTTCACCCAGATCGACCGCAACGGACGCGCGCTCACCGGCACGATGACGCTCAAGCGCCCCGGCAAGATTCGCTTCCAGTATCAAAAGGGCGTGCCCCAGCTGATCGTCGCGGACGGCAACAGCCTCTATTTCATCGACTATCAGGTGCGGCAGGTCGATCGCTGGCCGATCGGCAATTCGCCGCTGGCGGTGCTGCTCAATCCCAAGCGCGACATCACCAAATATGCGACGCTCAAGCCCACCGGCGATCCGGCCGTCCTCTCGGTGGAGGTCCATGATCCGCGCCATCCTGAATACGGCCGGATCACGATGATCTTCCAGAAGACCGCCTCGGCGCCTGCCGGGCTGATGCTCCAGGGCTGGGTGGCACTCGATTCGCAGAACAACCGCACCACCATCCGCCTGGCGAACCAGCGCTTCAACACGCCGGTTTCCGACGGAGCGTTCCGCTGGAACGATCCACGGAGGCAAGGTCCCCGCAATCGCTGACGATTCGTTCATCTGCGCGACAGGTTAAGGGTTCTAGAACCAAGGTGCGGATGTGGGCCATTACCCGGGATTTCCCCCTGTTGCTCGGGATTGACTCACATCCCGCCTGCGTGAACGAACGCTAGGTCGGCCCTCGCTCCACTGCCCCCGGAGCGGGGGCCTTTCCGCATCTGGCGCAGTAGGATTTGGATAGCTACATCGCCCCGGTGAAGATCGCTTCCTGGAACATCAATTCGGTGCGTTTCCGCATCGGCATCGTCGAGCAATTCCTGCGCGAGGAATCGCCTGATATCCTGTGCCTTCAGGAAACCAAGGTCATCGACGGCGACTTTCCCGAGGCACCGTTCCGCGCGCTCGGCTACGAGCACGTCATCAAGCACGGCCAGCGAATGCACCACGGCGTCGCCATCCTCTCGCGTGTGCCCGTGGTAGAGGATGATCGCTTCGACTGGCAGGCCAATGGCGAAGCACGCCACGTGGGCGTGCGGCTTCCCAACGGCGTACGGCTCGAGAATGTCTATGTCCCCGCCGGCGGCGATACGCCCGACCGCGAGATCAATCCCAAGTTCGGCCAGAAGCTCGATTTCGTCGAACAGATGACGCGCTGGTCCGATGGGCTGCGGGTCCCTTCGATCCTGGTCGGCGACCTCAACATCGCCCCGCTCGAATGCGACGTGTGGAACCACAAGGCGCTGCTCGACGTGGTGAGCCACACGCCGATCGAAGTCGAGGCGATGGGCCGCCTCCAGGCCGCGCACGACTGGGTGGACCTGGGGCGCAGCTTCATCCCCGCCCCGGAGCGCTGCTTCACCTGGTGGAGCTATCGCGCGAAGGACTGGGCTGCCTCCGACCGCGGGCGCCGGCTCGACCATATGTGGGCGAGCCCCGAAGTCGCCAAGGCGGCGACTGGTCACAAGGTGCACGAGCCCTGCCGCAGCTGGCTCAAGCCGTCCGATCACGTGCCGATCGTCACGGAATTTGACTTTTGAGCGATCCGCGCGCCGTCGCCCGCGCGGTGGACGCGCTCCGCCGCGGCTGGCCGATCGCAATCCGCGGCGGCGACGGCACGCTGCGTCTGCTCGCAATCGAAACCGCGGATCCCGAGCGGCTCGATGCCTTCGACCCTGCCGGTGAGGCGCCCGTGCTACTCTCGGCCGGCCGCGCGGCGACGCTCAAGCTCGCGAACCAGCGCGAGGCGGCAGCGCCAGATTGCCCGGTGCTGATCGAACGAATGCCCTGGCTCGACTTCGGCACCGCAACTGCGCTCGCCGATCCCCAACTCGATTTGTCGACACCGCTCAAGGGCCCCTTCCGCGCAATAGCCCTCCCCGCCACTGAAGCCGCAGCTGCGGCGCTGCGCCTCGCCCGCGTCGCCGGACTGCTGCCGGCGTTCTTTGCAATTCAGGCGGAGGATGCCGAGGCGATCACGCCTTCCGACATCGACGCGCACGAAGACGCCAACCGTCTGCGCATCGTCGGACGGGCGCGGCTTCCCGTCGAAGGCGCCGAGGACGCGGAGATCGTCGCTTTCCGCACCGACGAGATGCCAGGCGAGCACATCGCGCTGCTGATCGGCCAACCGGACGGTCGGCCGCCGCTGGTGCGGCTCCACAGCGAATGCCTCACCGGCGACATGCTCGGTTCGCTCAAATGCGATTGCGGCCCGCAGCTCCGCGCCGCGATCGAAGCGATAGCGGCCAGCGGATGGGGCATCCTGCTCTATCTGCGCCAGGAGGGCCGCGGCATCGGCCTGATCAACAAGCTGCGCGCCTATGCGCTGCAGGACCAGGGCTTCGACACGGTCGACGCCAATACCCGGCTCGGCTTCGCCGTCGACGCGCGCAATTTTGCCACGGCGGCGCGGATGCTCGCGCTGCTGGGGCAGCAGAAAGTGCGGCTGCTCACCAACAATCCCGACAAGGTAGCTGCGCTCGAAGTGTCAGGAATAAACGTGGTCGAACGAGTGCCGCACAAGCTCCCGCCCAATCCGCACAACGAACGCTATCTGGCCACCAAGCGCGACCGCACCGGCCACCAGCTCTAGAGGATCAGCCGAGCCACCTCACCGAAATCCCGAGCGATCTCGGCGACGCCGAGCGCCCGCAGCCGCTCGCCATGATCCGGCGCGCAATGCATGCCCGCGCAAAGCCCGATCACATGCGCCCCCGACGCCACCGCACCGGTGACGCCTACCGGCGAATCCTCCAGAATGACGGTGCGCTCGATATCCACGCCCAGCTCGCGAGCTGCGTGGAGATAGACGTCCGGTGCAGGCTTGCCGCGTGAAACGTGTTCACGTCCGCTGAAGATCTTGTCCCCGAAAGCGTCGCGCACGCCAAGGTGCTCGAGATGCCGAGTGATCCAGCGCGTCGAGCTCGACGAGGCGATCGCGCGCGGCAGCGTAGGGGGCAGCGCGCGGATGAAGGCCATCGCCCCCGCCACCTCGGGAAGCCCCTCTTCAAGAGCCCGCCGATCCTCCTCGGCACGGGCATCGTGGAAATCCTCGGGGATCGGTCGGCCGATCCACTGCTCGATCGCCGAGTGGAAGTCCTTTCCAGCGAGGCCCATGAAGTTCGCCATCGACTCCTCGGGCGTGGTCGGATGCCCGATCCGCGTCAGATACTCGGCGATCTGCCGGTTGCCGGCATATTCGCTTTCGAGCAGCACGCCGTCGAAATCGAAGATTATGGCGTCGAACTTCACCTGCGCGCTCCAAACAAGGCGGTGCCGACGCGCACATGCGTCGCGCCGATCATCACCGCGGTTTCATAGTCGCCGGACATACCCATGCTGAGTCCGGTCAGGCCGTGGTCGCGTGCGAGCTTCGCCAGCAGCGCGAAATAAGGTGCCGGCTCCACATCCAGCGGCGGCACGCACATCAGCCCTGTAATCGGCAGTTCCGCCGCACGCGCCTCCGCGAGCAGATCGGGCAGTGCCTCGATCGCACACCCGCCCTTCTGCGGCTCGGCACCGATGTTGACTTGCACGAAGCAGTCGGGCCGCCGGCCGGCGCGGTCCATCGCCTTGGCGAGCGCCGGGACGAGCGAAGCGCGATCCAGCGAGTGAATCGCATCGAACAGCGCGACGGCGTCGTCCGCTTTGTTCGACTGGAGCTGACCGATCAGATGCAGCTGCAGGTCCGATGCCTCGGTCCGAAGTTGGGGCCATTTCGCGGCGGCCTCCTGGACGCGGTTTTCGCCGAACACGCGCTGGCCTGCAGCGATCAGCGGCCGGATTGCGGCAGCTTCATGCGTTTTGGATACGGCGATCAGTTCGACCGAATCGGACTTGCGATCGGCGAGCCGGGCGGCGCGCGCGATCTTCTCGCGGACTTCGGCGAGGCGCTGGCTGGCGTCGTCTGTGGACATGCGCCGCGCTATAGGCAGGCGGATGAACCGCCGCCACCCCCTCCCGCGCCTCTGGCTGATGACCGACGAACGCATGGGCGACGCGCTCTGGACGGCGCTCGAGCGGTTGCCGCGCGGGAGCGGAATCGTGTTCCGCCACTATCGGCTCGAACAGCGCGAGCGACGCGCGTTGTTCGCGAAAATTTCGAAGGTCGCGCACAGACGAGGGCTGCTGCTGGTGCGGGCGGGCAGCCAGCGGCTAGGGCGCAGCGAAGCGGGCGTTCATGGCAGGTCGGCGCGTCCAGGACAGGTTTCGACTTGTCCGGCGCATTCGCGGCGCGAAGCGGTCGCGGCGATCCGGAAGGGCGCGGATGCGCTTTTCGTGTCGCCGGTGTTCCCGACGCGCTCGCACCCCGGCGCGCCCGCACTCGGCCGCGTGCGGCTGGGGCTTATGGTCCGGGGCTTACGCGTGCCCGTGATCGCGCTCGGGGGAATGAATGCGCAGCGCGCGAAAGGACTTGCAGCACTCGGCGTCTATGGCTGGGCAGGCATCGACGCCTGGGCCTGAACGTCAGAAGCGGAAGGCAGTGCCCACATAGACTGCCTGGCTGTCGCGGCGATCGTCGCGGAGCTCCGGCAGCCGGTCCCGCTCGCTCTTGTAGCGGACGCCGGCAGTCACATCGAGGTTGCGAGTCAGCGAATAGGACCCGCCCACGTCGATCGAATAGCTCGGCTTGTCGCCAATCAGCACGGGCGTATCCGCCAGCGGACGATCCGCAGCGGCGATCACGCGGCCGGTGATTCGCTTGCCGGCGTAGCTGACGCCGACATTGGTCTGTTCGCGCCCGCCGGGCTGGTTCACCAGATCAACTCGCGTGACGTCGCCCGAGACCGCGAAGCGCTTCCAGCCGACCGACACGCCGAGATTATAGGCGATCGGCGCCAGGCTGATCGACTGCGCGGAAGCCAGCGCGCTACGCTCGGCGGCACGGGCCGCACGCGTCGAGCGTGCGCGCACCGCCACCGTCACCGCGCGGTTGCCACGGCGCGATTCGGATGGCGTGAAGCGGAAGCCGCTCTCCGGGAGTCCGCTGCGCGCGAGGACGGCGGCGAGCTTGGGATCGGCGGCAGCCGGCGTGAAAGTGCCGAAACCACGCGGGACAGAAACCGCGGAACGCTTGTCGAGGCGCTGGGCGCCCCCATTCTCTTGCGCCTGGAGCGCGGGCGCGATGATCGCGCCGGCGGCGCACAGCGCCCCGAGCCCGACTCCCGCGATCCAACGTCCCAGCCGCATTTTCACTCCCTTTAGATAAGTCGCCTACCATGATTCGGGAGCATGGTTCCACCGGTGGCACAAATTTCGTGCAACTGTTGCTCCATGCCCACAGAATCAGCAGACAAATTGACGCAGAACGCTCCGCGAGCGTGCGAATCGGCGCCTTGCTCCCGCCATATCAGCCCCTATAGATGCTCGCACTGGTTTTCCCTTGCCTTTAGGAATGTGTCGATGAACCGCCTGTTGCGCACCGCGATCCTGGGGTCGCTCGTCCTTTCGGTTGCCGCGTGCGGCGGCAAAGAGCGTCCCCAAGCCGATCTCGCCGCTTCGAAGGTCACCACGATCGGCGTGAATTCCTATCTGTGGCGCGCAAGCCTCGACACGCTTAGCTTCATGCCGCTGCTCCAGACCGATTCGAACGGCGGAGTGATAGTCACCGACTGGTACGTGAACCCGAACGTGCCGACCGAGCGGATGAAGGTGACCGTCACGATCCTGGACCAGGATCTGCGCGCCGATGCGCTGCGCGTCGCGGCGCTGCGCGAAGTCAACACCAGCGGCGCATGGGTCACCGCGCCGGTCCAGGCGGCAACGGTACAGAAGCTCGAGGACATCATCCTCACGCGCGCGCGCGACCTGCGCCGCTCCGCCATCGTAAACGACTGAGCGGGCGGACATTAGCGATGACGTCGCGTTTCAACCCGCTCAAGGCGGACGCGGCGTGGCAGAAGGCGTGGGAAGAACGCCGCACCTTCGCCGCGCGTGACGATTCGTCCAAGCCCAAGAGCTTCGTGCTCGAGATGTTCCCCTATCCCTCGGGGCGCATCCACATGGGGCATGTGCGCAACTATACGATGGGCGACGTGCTCGCGCGCTTCCGGCGCATGACCGGCCATGAAGTGCTCCACCCGATGGGGTGGGACGCATTCGGCATGCCTGCCGAGAATGCCGCGATGGAGAAGAAGGTCCATCCCGGCGCCTGGACCCGGCAGAACATCGCGACGATGAAGGCACAGCTCAAGCGGCTGGGCTTCGCGCTCGACTGGACGCGCGAGCTCGCGACCTGCGAGCCCGATTATTACGGACATGAGCAGGCGCTGTTCCTCGACCTGTTCGAGGCGGGGCTGGTCTATCGCAAGGAATCGGCGGTCAACTGGGATCCGGTGGACATGACCGTGCTCGCCAACGAGCAGGTGATCGACGGCCGCGGCTGGCGATCGGGCGCGCTGGTCGAGCGCAAGAAGCTGAGCCAGTGGTTCCTGAAGATCACTCAATTCGCCGACGAGTTGCTGGAAGGCGTGCGCGGACTCGAGCATTGGCCCGACAAGGTCAAGCTGATGCAGGAGAACTGGATCGGCAAGTCCGAAGGGCTGCAGTTCCGCTTCCAGCTGAACGACGGCGGCGAAGTGGAAGTCTTCACTACGCGGCCCGACACGATCTTCGGATCGAGCTTCGTCGCGATCGCGGCGGACCATCCGATCGCGCAGCGGCTCGCCGCGGACAATCCCGAGGTGCAGGCGTTCATCGAGCGCTGCAAGCAGGGCGGCACCACCGCGGCCGAGCTGGAGACGCAGGAGAAACTAGGGCTCGATACCGGGCTCCGCGCGACGCATCCCTTTGATGAGACGTGGAAACTTCCGGTCTACATCGCCAATTTCGTGCTGATGGATTACGGCACCGGCGCGGTATTCGGCGTGCCCGCGCACGACCAGCGCGATTTCGAGTTCGCGACCAAATATGCGCTGCCGATCCGCCGCGTCGTTTCGGAAGGCGACAAGACCGCGCCCGAATTCACTGAGGAAGAGGCCTATACCGGCCCCGGCACGCTGGTGAATTCGCACTTCCTCGACGGGATGGATGTGGCCGACGCCAAGCGCGCAGTGATCCAGCGCGCCGAGGACGGCGGCTGGGGCACCGGCACCACCGTGTGGCGTCTTCGCGACTGGGGCGTGAGCCGCCAGCGCTATTGGGGCACACCGATCCCGATCATCCATTGCGACGCGTGCGGGCCCGTCCCCGTGCCGCGTGAGCAGCTTCCCATCGTTCTCCCCGAAGACGTGAGCTTCGACGTGCCGGGCAACCCGCTCGATCGCCATCCGAGCTGGAAGCACGTCGATTGCCCCAAATGCGGCAGCGCGGCGCGGCGCGAGACCGACACGCTCGATACCTTCGTCGATTCGTCGTGGTATTTCATACGTTTCGCCAGCCAGCCGAGCGACCGGCCGTTCGACAAGGCAACTGCCGAGCAGTGGCTGCCTGTGGGACAGTATATCGGCGGCGTAGAGCATGCGATCCTGCACCTGCTTTACGCACGCTTCTTTACGCGCGCGCTCCGGCACATGGGCAAGCTCGACGTGGCCGAGCCCTTCGCCGGGCTGTTCACCCAAGGCATGGTGACGCACGAGACGTACAAGTCACAGGCGGGCGCCTGGCTCTCGCCCGAGCAGATCCGCCGCGACAGCGCAGGCGCGGTCGAACTCGCCACGGGCGATCCCGCCACCGTCGGCCGCATCGAGAAGATGTCCAAGTCCAAGAAGAACACGGTCGATCCCGAACCGATCGTGGACCAATATGGCGCGGATGCGGTGCGCTGGTTCATGCTTTCGGATTCGCCGCCCGAGCGCGATCTCGAGTGGACCGAGAACGGCATCGAAGGGGCGTGGCGCTTCGTCCAGCGGCTGTGGCGGCTGTTCGACGCACTCGACGACAGCAAGAGCGCCAACGGCGAAGACAAGGAGCTGCTCCGCAAGCTCCACCGCACGATCGCCGGCGTTGCCGAGGATATCGAGGCGCTTTCGTTCAACAAGGCGGTCGCCAAGCTCTACGAGCTGGTCAACGCGATCGAGAAGGCGCCTGCATCGGCGGCGCGCGCAGAAGCGATCCGCACGCTCGCCCGAATCGTCGCGCCGATGGTGCCGCACCTCGCCGAAGAGGCTTGGGCGGCAATGGGCAACGAAGGACTTATCGCCGACGCCGCCTGGCCCGAAGCCGATCCGGCGCTGCTCGTCGACGACGAAGTGACGATCGCCGTGCAAGTGAATGGCAAGCTGCGCGATACGCTGGTAATGCCCAAGGGTGCCGCGCGCGCCGATGTGGAAGCGGCGGCACTTGCATCGGACAAGATCGTCCGGCTGCTCGAAGGAAAGGCCCCGCGGAAAGTGATCGTCGTGCCCGATCGGCTGGTGAACCTCGTCGCATGAAGTGGGCGGCGCTCCTGCTCGGCGCGGTAGCGCTTTCGGGCTGCGGGCTGAAGCCGCTCTATGGCGGTGGTGACGGCGGGCAGGTCCGCGCGACGCTCGCCGCAGTAGAGATCGCGCCGATTCCGGGTCAATCCGGCTGGCTGGTGACCAACGCGCTGCGGGACCGTCTCAATACCGGCCAGCAGAATGCCGCACGGTATCGGCTTCAGGTCGAGCTCGACGACCAGATCGTCGGGCTGGGCGTGCGACGCGATGATTCGGTCGCGCGTGAACGCCGAACGCTGCGCGCGCGCTATCAGCTGGTCGATCTCACGAACGGAGCCATCGTGCTCGACGCTGCGGCAGGATCGGACGCGGGTGTCGACGTGGTCAATTCGGAGTATGCGACGATCGCAGCCGAGCGCACCGCGCTCGAACGGCTTTCGGAGATCGTCGCAGACCAGATCGTCGCGCGGGTGGCGCGCTTCGCCCAAACGGCTCCCGCTCCAGCCGGCGCTCAATGAAGGCGACCGCGTCGCAGATCCGCGCCGCCGTCGACAAGCCCAACCCCGACACGCGGCTCTACCTGTTCCACGGTCCGGACGAGGCCGGCGCTGCCGAGCTCGCCGAGCGGCTGGCCCGCGCACTCGGGCCCGAAGCCGAGCGAGTCGACGTGGATATGAAGGCGCTTCGCGATCAGCCTGGGCGACTCGCCGATGAAGCCGCGTCGATGTCGCTGTTCGGGGGCGTGCGCTACGTCCGGGTCGCAGGGATCGAGGAAGGCGCGATCGAGGCCGTGACGCTGCTGCTCGAGGCCGAGCGCGCCGGAAACCCGGTGATCGCGATCGGCCCGGGACTCAAGGCCAGCGGCAAGCTCGCCAAGCTCGCGATCGCCTCGCAGCGCGCGCTCGCCTTCGCCTGCTATGTCCCCGAAGGAATCGATGCCGCGAAGCTCGCCTCTACAGTAGCGCGCGAGCACGGGCTGCGGCTGACGAGCGATCTCGCCCAGCGGCTTGCCGCCGCGAGCGGGGGCGACCGCGCGATCCTGACCCGCGAGATCGAGAAGATCGCGCTCTACCTCGATGCCGCGCCGGACCGGCCGCACGATGCCGACGCTGATGCCTTCGAAGCGATTGGCGCCGATCTGGGCGAAGGCGAGATGTTCCACCTGATCGACGCGATCCTAGACGGGCGAGTCGACGCGCTCGGCTCCGAGCTGGCGCGTTTAAGTGGTGGTGGCGGGTCGGCGATTCCGCTGCTGCGCCAGCTCGTACGGCGCCTGATGACACTCGCCGAGATCCGGGTGGATGTGGATTCAGGCTTGGCCGTCGATCAAGCACTTGAAAAACATCGCGTTTTCTTCCGCGAAAAGCCGGCCACGGGGCGGGCGCTACGCCGCTGGAATGCGGGGCAGCTAGCCCGTGCGATCGCGCGCGTACGTGAAACCGAGCGTGCGCTGATGCACGGCGCGAGCGCAGGCGAAGTCCTGGCGGAAGCCGAATGCGCGGCGCTCGCCCGCCAGGCGGCGCGGGCGCGCGGCTGACGGGACTAGATTCGTTCGCCGGTGAGGCGCTGGCAAACCATGTCGAGCTGATCGAGCGTCGAATAGGAAAGGGTCAGCGTACCGCCCTTGCCGCCATGCGCGATGCGGACGTTGAGCCCAAGCACGTCGCCGAGCTGGCGTTCGAGCGCGGCGATGTCGGCATTGCGCTCGGGGGATACACCGGAAGCGCGACGCGCGGATTCAGGCTTCGCCTCGCGCGCGAGTTTCTCGGTCTCCCGCACCGACAGGCCGCGCGCCACGACTTCGCGCGCCAACCGCTCGGGATCGGGGGCACCGATCAGCGCGCGGGCATGGCCCATCTCAATCGCGCCTTCGATCACCATCTGCCGAACCGGCTGCGGCAATTCGAGCAGGCGGAGGAGGTTGGCAACGTGGCTGCGCGACTTGTGGACGAGCCGGCCGAGTGCCTCCTGGGTGTGGCCGAACTCGCCGATCAGCCGCGAATAGGCCTCGGCCTCTTCGATCGCGTTGAGGTCCTGCCGCTGGATGTTCTCCACCAGCGCGATTTCCATCGTCTCGGCATCACTGAGCTCGCGGACAATGACGGGAACTTCGTGCAGCCGGGCGCGCTGCGCCGCGCGCCAGCGACGCTCGCCAGCGACGATCTGATAGCTGTGCCCGTGGGGACGGACGACGATCGGCTGGATCAGTCCCCGCGCTGCGATCGACTGGGCGAGATCGTCGAGCGCCGCCTCATCGAAATGCCGCCGCGGCTGGCCCGGATGGGGCGCGAGTGAGCTGACCGGGAGCATGCGCACACCGGAAGGGTTTCCGCCTTCCAGGGCACCCGAGATCGGCGCCTCCTGGACGCTGTCGCCCAGCAGGGCGCTGAGCCCGCGGCCCAGGCCGGGACGAGGCTTACGGGGGACTGCTGCAGAATCGGTCATGCGGCCTTCTTGAGCTTGGGCAGGCGGTCGATCACTTCGCGCGCAAGCGCGATATAGGCTTCCGAGCCGGCGCAGCGATGATCGTAGATCAATGCGGGCACGCCGTGGCTCGGCGCCTCCGACAGGCGGACGTTGCGCGGAATCACTGTCTCGAAAACCACAGCGCCGAGCACGGCGCGGACATCGTCGGCGACCTGGTCGGTCAGGCGGTTACGCCGATCATACATGGTGAGCGCCACGCCGAGAATCGACAGGCCCGGATTGAACCGGCCACGAATCCGTTCGACGGTGCTGAGCAACTGGCTCAATCCCTCCAGAGCGAAAAACTCGCATTGCAGCGGCACTAGCAGTGCATCCGCGGCAACCATCGCATTGATGGTGAGGAGCCCGAGCGAGGGCGGGCAGTCGATCAGCACCACATCCCACCGCTCCACACGGTAGCGCGCGATCGCGGCATCGAGCCGATGAGTGCGTGCGTCGAATTCCACCAGCTCGATCTCGGCGCCCGAAAGGTCCTGGGTGGCAGGGATTACGTCGAGCCCCGGGATTCGCGAGGGAGCCACCACCTCATCGAGTCCCGCTTCCCCCACCAGCAGGTCATAGGAGGAGCGCTCGCGTTGGGCGTGTCCAATGCCTAGTCCGGTGGAGGCATTGCCTTGAGGATCGAGATCGATCAGCAGCACGCGCTGCCCGGTTGCCGCCAGAGCAGTGGCGATATTGATAGCGGTAGTGGTCTTCCCCACTCCGCCCTTCTGGTTGGCGATCGCAATGCAGATCATCTGGGCCGCACCCCCCGGGCAACCACGACGCCTGATTCAGGCTGCGTGATGCTTGGTTCCACGTGGAACGCACCCTGCCACTTCGCGCGTGCAGCTTCCACCTCCGATTGCGCATTGCGTCCCTTGGGAAGCAGCCAGACTGTGGACGAATCTGTGCAGTGAACGGTGGATGAAAGCAGCTGGGAGAGCTCGGCGACCGCGCGGGCGGAAACCACGCCCGCCGGCGCCGAGGGTCGATAGGATTCTACTCGGGATCCTTGCACCACGATCTGCTCGGTCAGGCCCAGTGCCTCTGCGACTCGAGAAAGAAAATCGACGCGTTTCGCGCGTGGCTCCACGAGCACCACGCGTCGATCGGTGAGCACAGCCACTACAATGCCGGGCAAGCCGGCGCCCGAGCCGACATCGAGCCAGGCGCCGCCCTCCGGCGCTCCTTCGGATAATGGCACGAGTTGCGCGGAATCGACAAAATGGCGCGCCCAAAGCGTTTCGAAGGTCGAGGCAGCTATAAGGTTCTGATGCCGGCCTTCCTCCCTGAGCAGCTCCGCATAACGATCAAGCAGTGTTTCACGTGGAACACCGAACCGCTCCCGGACCCATTGGCGCGCCTCCGTCTCGGTCATGCCACGGATCGCCGGGCGTGGAGAAGAATTGCCGAAAGCGCTGCCGGGGTAACTCCCCGAATGCGCGAAGCAGCACCCAGCGTCTCGGGTCGGGCGGCGGAAAGACGCTCGACCATCTCATTCGAAAGTCCGGGAATGGCAGCGAAATCCAGATCGGAACGCAGGCGCACGTTGTCGTTGGCACGGAGCTGCGCCACTTCCGCCGCCTGTCGCTCAAGATACGGCGCATAACGTGCGTCCTCGACGAACTCGGCGAGTAGCGACGGGTCGGTCTCGAGCGTTTCCTCAGACACGTGGTGCAGATCCACGGCGGGAAAGCGCAGCCACTCCTTGGCGCTGCGCCGACCGCCGTCTAGCGTCACCGGCGCTCCCTTCGCGCGAAGTGCGCTCGCGGTGTGCTGCACGGCGAAGTGCGACTCGAGCCGATCCCGCTCGCGGGCACGCCATGCCATGCGTTCAATACGCTCGGCGCCAAGGCACCCTAGCCGCTCGGCGGTCGGTCCCAGCCGCGTCTCGGCATTATCGGCGCGCAGCCGTAGGCGGAATTCGGCGCGCGCGGTGAGCATGCGATAGGGCTCGGTGACACCTTGCAGCACGAGGTCGTCGACCATCACACCGAGATAGCTTTCGGCGCGGTCGAGGATCAGCGCCTCCGTATCGCGCGCTTGCGCAGCGGCGTTGATCCCGGCGACGAGGCCCTGCCCTGCCGCTTCCTCATAGCCCGTGGTTCCGTTGATCTGCCCGGCGAAGAAGAGTCCGGGAAGCTGCGGAAGCGCGAGCGTAGCCTCGAGCGCGCGCGGGTCGATATAATCATATTCCACTGCGTAGCCCGGGGTGACGATCCGGCACTGTTCGAGCCCTGGCACCGATACGACCATCGCCTGCTGGATATCCACCGGAAGCGAAGTCGACATGCCGTTGGGGTAGATGAGGTGCGTCCCCAACCCCTCCGGCTCGAGGAATATCTGATGCCCGTCGCGATCGCCGAAACGGTGAATCTTGTCCTCGATCGAGGGACAGTAGCGCGGCCCCTGCGCGTCGATCGCGCCGGTGAACAAGGGCGAGCGATCGAGCCCGGCACGGATCGCCTCGTGCGTCGCCGCGGTGGTCCGCGTCACACCGCAGTGGAGCTGCGGCAGCACGCGTGCCGATGTGAGCGGCGACATGGTCCATGGATCGACGTCGGACGGCTGCTCCTCCACCCGCGCCCAATCGATCGTACGCCCGTCGAGGCGCGGCGGCGTCCCGGTTTTGAGCCGGGCCATCGGCAACGCGAGCTCCCGAAGCTGTTGCGCCAGCCGCGTGGCTGCGGCTTCGCCGATTCGGCCCCCTTCGAACCGCTCCTCCCCACGGAAGATGCGGCCGCCCAGAAAAGTTCCGGTGGAGAGCACCACCGCAGAAGCTTCGAGCAGCGACCCGTTGGCGAGCCGGACGCCAGCGACTACGCCTGCGCGCACCTCAAGCGCTGATGCTTCGCCCGCTACCAGAGTGAGATTTGCCTGCGCCTGCAGCGTGTGCTGGATCGCAGCGGCATAGCGAATTCGGTCCGCCTGGACTCGCGGCCCCTGCACCGCCGTTCCTTTGCTGCGATTGAGCATCCTATAGTGGATCCCGGCCGCATCGGCAGCGCGTGCCATCAGTCCATCGAAAGCGTCTATCTCGCGGACGAGATGCCCCTTTCCAAGTCCGCCGATCGCCGGATTGCACGACATCGCTCCGAGCTTGGCAAGATCGAAGCTCAACAACGCCGTGCGTGCACCGCGGCGCGCAGCGGCACCCGCGGCCTCGGTGCCTGCGTGGCCACCGCCGATGACGATCACGTCGAACTTCATGCTCGTGCAGCTAGGGATTGTAGGCGCCAAGGTCAAAAGCGTTCCACGTGGAACATCTCATTTTCCGATGCAGAATCGGGCGAAAAGCGCGTCGAGCATCGCTTCGACACTCGCCTTCCCGGTGATCGCGTCAAAGGCGATCCGTGCACCGCGCAGCTCTTCCGCGAGCAGAAGCAGGTCCGGCTGGGCCGCTGCCCTCCGCAGTGCTCCGGCTGCGTCGAGGCAGAGGCTTCGCTGCCGCTGGTTGAGCGCGACCATGTCAGGGGGCGGAAGGAGTGCGCCGGCGAACTCGGAAAGACGGCTCCAGAGCGCCTCGATACCCGCTCCCGTCACCGCTGAAACTGCCAGATCCTTGTCGTCGACCAATCCCCGTTCCGCCGCATCCGCCCGTGCGTGAATCCATAGCGCCACAGGGTGTTCGGGCGGCGGATCGTCGCCGAGCCACAGCAGAATGTCGGCCGCGTCCAGCGCATCGCGTGCCCGCGCAATTCCGATTTCCTCGATCGCATCGCCCGGTGCTTCATTCAATCCTGCCGTATCGATGAAGAGAAAGGCGATTCCGCCGCGCACGACCGGCGCCTCTATTCGGTCGCGCGTCGTGCCAGCAATCGGCGACACGATGGCCGCATCACGCCCCACCAGTGCGTTGAGCAAGGTCGACTTGCCCGCGTTGGGCGGGCCGGCAAGCACGACGCGCAGACCATCGCGCAGCCGCTCGACGGGTGGACGCTCCGCCACCGACTCCACATCCTCCGCGAGCGCCGCCGCGCCACGCTGAAGCGCCGAAAGCGCATCTCCGTCACCGGAAACATCGTCCTCGTCGCTATGATCGAGCAGCGCTTCGGCATGCGCGGCGAGCGCGAGCAGTCGCGTTTCCCAGCCCTCGACCTCCCGCCGCACCGCCCCTTCCGCCGATCGAATCGCAACGCGACGCTGCCCCTCGGTCTCGGCGGCCAGCAAATCGCCCAATCCCTCGGCTTCACTCAGGTCGAGCCGGCCATTGAACAGCGCACGGCGCGTAAACTCACCCGGCTCGGCGGGCCGCATGCCCTGGATAGATCCGAGCACAACCTCCACCGCGCGAACCACCGCCCTTCCCCCGTGAAGGTGCAACTCGGCCAGATCCTCGCCCGTCGCACTTTGCGGCCCCGGGAACAACAGCACCAACGCACGGTCGAGCAGCTCGCCGCCCAACGGATCACGCAACGCTCGCAGCGCCGCCCTCCGTGGCGTCGGCAGATCGCCCGCTAGCGCTTCGACCGCGGCAAAGGCCCTGGCGCCACTCAAACGCAACACAGCGATCGCGGCGGGGGGCGCCCCGCTCGACACCGCGAAGATCGTATCCATCTCAGCCGGCCTTGTCCCCGGGGCCGCCTTCGAACAACCCGCGCCAGAAATTCATTCCGGCTTCACCCATCGGCGCCCAGTTTCGAATCATCGCTTCAAAAGCCGCCGGATTTCCTTGTTTATCAATAGCTTCTGACATCATCGCGACGTAGCGCTCGTGGATCGGAGACAAATCCGGCAGCCCCATCGCCCGGCGCGCTTCCTCGGGGGTGCATTCGACTTCGACGTTGATCTTCATGGGCAGCTTCTCCGCTTGAGCGCGCCGCGGCGCGGCTGCTAGGCATCTGCCCATGTATGCGCGCGACGAGGCCCTGATCGCAACGCCTGTCGGTCCGATGCGGATCACCGGCGATGACAACCGGCTCACGGCCGTGCGCATCGGGGAGGAAGGCCCGGTCTCGCGCGCAAGCGCTACGGCGGTCCGCGACGCAATCGAACAACTCGGACAATGGTTCGCCGGCGAGCGCCAGAGCTTTGACCTGCCGCTCGCTCCCGCAGGCACCGATCGCGGCGAAACGCTCCGCCAAGGGCTGATCGGCGTGCCCTATGGAGAGACGCTGAGCTATGGCGAACTTGCGCAGCGGCTCGGCTCCAGCGCACGGGCAATCGGCCAGCTTTGCGCACGCAACCCCTTCCCGATCATCGTTCCGTGCCATCGCGTCCTGGGAGACGGCGGCAAGCTGGGGTCCTATTCGGGCGGCGAAGGACCCAAGACCAAATTCTGGCTGCTCGAGCACGAGCGGCGCCATGCGAGAGGGACATTGCTATGACCGGGACGATCCAGATCGAGGCGCTCGACGGCAGCGGCAGCTTCGAGGCCTATGTCGCCGAACCCTCGGGTAAGCCACGCGCGGCCATTGTGGTGATCCAGGAAATCTTCGGCGTGAACCCGGGCATCCGTGCGCGGTGTGACCGCTGGGCGGAAAGCGGCTATCTTGCCGTTGCCCCCGACCTGTTCTGGCGAATTAAGCCTGATGTCGAACTCGATCCCGACGTGGAAGAGCAGTTCCAGCAAGCGCTTGGGCTAATGAACAAGTTCGATCAGGGTCAAGGTGTCGCGGATATCGAGGCCACGATCAGGGCGGCGCGCGCCCGGCTCGGCGAAGGCGGAAAGGTAGGCGTGGTCGGCTACTGCCTAGGCGGGCGCCTCGCCTTCATGTGCGCGACGCGGACCGATACCGATGCGAGCGTCGGCTACTACGGCGTCGGGATCGACAATCTGCTGAGTGAAAAGCACGCGATTGCCCATCCGGTGCTGCTCCATGTTGCAGGTGCTGACCACTTCGTGACTCCCGACATCCAGGCGAAGATGCACGAAGGGCTGGGCGATCACCCCAAGGTAACGCTGTGCGACTATCCCGGCGAAGACCATGGCTTCGCGACCGAGAGCGGAAAGCGGCGCTCGGAGGAAGCCGCGCAGCTGGCGGACAAGCGGACCGCGGAGTTCTTCGCGGAGCACTTGGGCTGATACGTGCCCCCTGCACGGCAGGAGGTACGTCCCGTCACATGAAGAAGCTGGTGATTCCCGGCGTCTCGTGCGTGCCGATCCAGCCTTCGTAGATCATGCGGAGGGCGACGAAGACGATCACTGCAAGGCCGATGTAAGCGATCCAGCGGTAGCGATCGATCAGCTTTGCGATGAAGTTCGCCGCAAGGCCCATCAGCGCAACCGAAAGCAGCAGGCCGACGACCAGGATGCCCGGATGCTCGCGTGCAGCGCCGGCGACCGCCAGGACGTTGTCGAGGCTCATCGAAACGTCCGCGACCGCCACTGCCCAGGCAGCGCCCGCAAAGCTCTTGGCGGGCTTCAGGCCCGAATGCTCGTCGCCGCCGATCTCCGCCGATCCCTGGCTGTGCGTGCCTTCGCGGATCTCGCGCCAGAACTTCCAGCTCACCCACAGCAGCAGCAATCCGCCGGCAAAGATCAGCCCGACAATACCCATCAGCCAGCTGACGATCAGCGCGAAGGCGATGCGCAGCACCAGCGCAGCGCCGATGCCGATCAGGATGACCTTCTTGCGCTGATCGGCCGGAAGCCCTGCGGCGAGCGCGCCGACGACGATCGCATTGTCGCCCGCAAGCACCAGGTCGATCATCAGCACCGAACCGAACGCCGCGAGCGCAGTCGGCTCGGTGATGTTCGAGAAATCGGCGACGATGTGGTGCCAGATTTCGGCAGGGGAGCCGAGGCCCGCGGCCGCGGCGCTGAAGATCAGATCGAGCATGCAACAGCCCTAACGCCGGGATTGGCGCGCGCAAGAGTACGCGACAGCGGCACGCGGGTTCCGAATGTGATTTCGAACAGCGGCACGGGACAACGCCCCGCGCCGCCGGCCGGTCGGCGGATTACTGATTCATTGAGTCGAAGAAGTCCTCGTTGGTCTTCGAGTCCTTCATCTTGTCGAGCAGGAACTCCATCGCGTCGACGGTACCCATCTGCATCAGGATGCGGCGCAGCACCCACATCTTGGTGAGCTTGGCCTTCTCGACCAGCAGCTCCTCTTTGCGCGTGCCCGACTTGCCGACGTCGAGCGCCGGGAAGATGCGCTTGTCGGCCACCTTGCGGTCGAGGACGATTTCCGAGTTACCGGTGCCCTTGAACTCTTCGAAGATGACTTCGTCCATGCGGCTGCCGGTATCGATCAGCGCAGTCGCGATGATCGAAAGCGAACCGCCTTCCTCGATGTTGCGCGCGGCGCCGAAGAAGCGCTTCGGCCGCTGGAGCGCATTGGCGTCGACACCGCCGGTCAGCACCTTGCCCGAGCTCGGCACCACGGTGTTGTAGGCACGGCCCAGGCGAGTGATCGAGTCGAGCAGGATCACGACGTCCTTCTTGTGCTCGACCAGGCGCTTGGCCTTTTCGATAACCATCTCGGCGACCTGGACGTGGCGCTGCGCGGGCTCGTCGAAAGTCGAGGAGATCACCTCGCCCTTCACGCTGCGCTGCATGTCGGTGACTTCCTCGGGGCGCTCGTCGATGAGCAGCACGATCAGGAAGACCTCGGGGTGGTTGTCGGTGATCGCCTTGGCGATATTCTGGAGCAGGACGGTCTTGCCGACGCGGGGCGGCGCGACGATCAGCGCGCGCTGGCCCTTGCCCTGCGGTGCGACGATGTCGATCACGCGCGCCGACTTGTCCTTGATCGTCGGGTCGAGCGTGTCGAGGCTGAGCTTCTGCTCGGGATACAGCGGCGTGAGGTTGTCGAAATTGACACGATGACGAACTGCGTCGGGATCGTCGAAATTGACCGAGACGAGTCGGGTCAGCGCGAAATAGCGCTCGCCGTCCTTGGGCGCGCGGATTTCGCCTTCCACCGTATCGCCGGTGCGCAGGCCGAACTTGCGCACCTGGTTGGGCGAGACATAGATATCGTCGGGCCCGGCGAGATAGTTTGCCTCGGGCGAGCGGAGGAATCCGAAGCCGTCGGGCAGCACTTCGATCGTGCCCTCGCCCATGATCTGGTCGCCCTGCTCGGCCTGTGCCTTCAGGATGGCGAAAAGCAGGTCCTGCTTGCGGAGCGTGGAAGCGCTCTCCACGCCGAGCTCCTCGGCCATGGTGACCAGTTCGGCGGGCGCTTTCTTCTTGAGGTCCTTGAGGTGCATGGAGAGTCCGGGTGCTGGGAAGCTATGGGGGGAGCGTCGGTCGGCGAAAAGATGCGCGCGATTTGCGATGCTGGAGGGAGGGTGCGCCCGGATTCCCGGAGCACGCGAGTCGAATTAGGTGCGCCCCCCACCCAAGTCAACCGGGATCGGTAGCGATTGACACGGCTGCTCACCCTTAGGTGCAGAGTCGAGGCTCAGAAGGGTTTCACCACCGCCAGGATCACGATCAGCACCGCCGCGACGGCCGGTACTTCGTTGAGCATCCGCAGGCGCCGCGTCGGAAGGCTCGCCACCCCGGCCGCAAGCTTCCCCGAATAGCCGACAGCCCAGCCGTTGTAGCCCGACAGGGCGACCACGAGCAGCAGCTTGGCATGAAGCCAGCCGATCCCCGGCTGGCCATCGAACAGTCCGATATTGGCCGCCAGCGCGATCCCGAGCAGCCAGGCGATCCCCATCGACGGCGAGAGGATCATCCGCTTGAGCAACGCCTCGCGCTTCACCCAGTCGGCGGCCTGGGGGGTACCGAGCGCCTCCTGATGGTGGATCAGATAGCGCGGGAACAGGAACAGCCCGGCCATCCAGAAGATCACGAAGATGATGTGGAACGCCTTCACCCACAGATAAGCGCCACCCAGAAACCCTGTCATGCTCGCCTCCGCTCGCCGACAATCATACCCGCTTCTGCACCCGCGCCAGCAACTGCTCGACATGCGCGATCGGCGTGTCCGGCAGGATGCCGTGGCCCAGATTGAAGACATGCGGCCGATCGGCGAACGCCGCAAGGATGCGGTCCACGGCATCGTCGAGCGCCGCGCCGCCTGCGATCAGCGCGAGCGGATCGAGATTGCCCTGCACCGGCAGCCCCGCCGGCAGCGAGGTGTGCGCCCAGGCCGGATCCACTGTCTCGTCGACCCCGATCGCGTCCACGCCGGTCTCGCGCGCATAAGCGGGCAGCTTGCCGCCCGCGCCTTTGGGAAAGCCGATGATCGCGACCTGCGGGCAACGCGCGCGCACGCCGGCGACGATCCGCGCGGTCGGCGCGATCACCCATCGCTCGAACTGCGCAGGGCTGAGATTACCCGCCCAGCTGTCGAAAAGCTGCACAGCCTCCACGCCGGCTTCGACCTGCGCCGCCAGATAGTCGATCGTGCAGTCGGCGATGCGATCGACCAGCGTCTGCATCAGCGCGGGATCGCCATAGGCGAGGCGCCGAGCCTCTGCCTGCTCGCGGCTGCCCTGACCGGCGATCATATAGGTGGCGACCGTCCAGGGGCTTCCCGCGAAGCCCAGGAAGGTGGTCGCCGCCGGCAGCTGGTCGCGCACGCGCCGCACCGTCGCGTAGACAGGATCGAGCACCGCCGAGTCCGCCGCCAGCGCATCGAGCACCGCGCGCGCGCCGATCCTGGGGGCCAACCGCGGACCCTCGCCGGTCTCGAACCACAGCTTCTGGCCGAGCGCCATCGGCACCACCAGAATGTCCGAGAACAGGATAGCACCGTCCATGCCGAAGCGCCGGATCGGCTGGAGCGTAATCTCGGCCGCAGCTTCGGGATCCATCGCCAGTTCGAGGAATCCGCCCTTCTCGGCTCGCATTGCGCGATACTCAGGCAGGTAGCGCCCTGCCTGGCGCATCAGCCAGATCGGAGGGATCGGCTGCTTCTCGCCACGGAGCGTCGCGAGCAGGGGTTTGGGGGACGGAGTGCTCAGATCGGCCTCTTTCCAGAATCAATTAAGATAAGAATCCAAGAGTTGTTGGAGTCTGTTGGAGCGTGGAAGCCGGGGCTTATGCGCTGATCCGCACATTGCCAACAGATTGACTCGCGCGGCGCCGCGGAAGCCCTCGGATTCGGTGGTGCATTCCCCGCTTTCCACAGGTTGTGGAATGGAACAGCGTTCCGTGGACGGGGTTGTGGAAGACTGACGCGCCGAGTCCCCGATTCCGGCGCGCTTGGTCCACGCGCCCGGTTGCGCTACCGCCTGTTCGCCATGTTTTCCACAGATTCACGCACGGCCTGATGCGGCTGCACCTCCACCTACTCTCGGATTCGACCGGCGAGACGCTGGAGAATATCGCCAAGGCTGCGCTCGCGCAGTTCGACGACGTCGAAACGCTGCGGCATTTCTGGCCAATGGTCCGTTCGGAGGCGCATCTCGAGCGCATCCTCCAGGAGATATCGCAGAATCCTGGCCTGGTGATCTTCACGCTGGTGAACAGCGACATCCGCCGTACGCTGGAGATGCGTTGCCGCGCGATGGGGCTGCCCGCGATCGCCCCGCTCGATCCGGTGAGTCATGCGCTTTCGAGCCTGCTGGGCCAGGAGGCCAAGGCCCGGCCCGGCCGCCAGCACATGCTCGATGCCGCCTATTTCGCGCGCGTCGATGCGATCCAGTTCACCATCGCTCACGACGACGGGATCGGTGCGGAGGATTGGGAGGAATCGGATATCGTCCTGGTCGGCGTCTCACGCTCGTCCAAGACGCCGACTTCGATCTATCTCGCCAATCGCGGTTACAAGGTTTCGAACATTCCGATCGTGGTGGAGGCACCTCCGCCGCGCGAGCTGTTCCAGCTCCAGCATCCGCTGATCGTGGGGCTCACCACCAGCGCCGACCGGCTCGTCCAGATCCGCCGCAACCGGCTGCTCTCGCTCAACCAGAACCAGGAGACGAGCTATGTCGATCAGGACTCGGTCCAGCGCGAGATCGCCTATGCTCGCCGCATGTTCGCCGACAACGGCTGGCCGGTTATCGACGTGACGCGCCGCTCGATCGAAGAGACTGCCGCCGCGATCATCCAGCTCTGCAATGAGCGCTCGCTCGAGGCCAAGGGCGCATGACGACGCTGGTTCTCGCCTCGCAAAGTGCGTCGCGCCGCGCGATGCTCGACGCGGCCGGCGTTCCGCACGAAGCGGTCGCCGCGCAGGTCGACGAAGCGTCGGCCAAGCAAGCGCTGCTTGCCGAGGGCATCCGCCCACGCGACCTTGCGGATGCACTCGCCGAGCTGAAGGCGCTCAAGGTATCGACGCTCGTCCCGCCGGCGCTGGTGCTCGGCGGGGACTCGCTCGTGGCGCTCGACGACGGCAGTCTGCTCGACAAGCCCGAGAGCCGCGAGCAGGCCGGCGAGCACCTGCGTCGAATGTCGGGGCGCACGCACGATATCTACAGCGCTGCGGTGATCGCCGAGCAGGGCCGCCCGGTGTGGCGCCATGTCGATCGCGCCAGGCTTCATGTCAGGCCGCTCTCCGAAGCCTTTATCGAGCAATATCTCGACCTCGAATGGCCCGCGATCGCAGGCTGCGTCGGCTGCTTCCGGATCGAAGGGCCGGGCGTCCAGCTTTTCAGTCGCACCGAGGGGAGCCATTTCACCATCCTCGGCATGCCGCTGCTGCCGATCCTGGATTATCTGCGCGTGCGGGGGGTTTTGACGTCATGAAGCCGAATTCGACTCCGCGCACCACAGGCTATGCCGAAGTGATCGGCGATCCGATCGCGCATTCCAAATCGCCGCTGATCCACGGCTTCTGGCTCGACGCTCTGGAAATCGACGCGGAATATCGTGCGGTGCGCGTGGCGCCCGAGGAGCTCGCCGACTATTTCGCAGCGCGTCGCGCCGATCCGGCCTGGCAGGGATGCAACATCACCATCCCGCACAAGCAGGCCGCGCTCGACCTGGTCGAGGACCGCGGCGGCGTCCGCGCGACGATCGGCGCGATCAACACCGTGGTGCGCGCCGAGAACGGAGCATTGATCGGCACCAACACCGATGCCGGCGGCTTCTACACGCCGATCGCCGGACTCGATCTCGTAGGGCGCCATGCAGTGATGGTGGGGGCCGGCGGCGGGGCGCGCGCGATCCTGTTCGCACTGGCGCGGCTCGGGATCGGCCGGGTGACGATCCTCAACCGAAACGTGCTCAAGGCCGCCGCGCTGCTGTCGAGCTTCGGAATCAAGGGCGATGCCGTGCCGCTCAGCTCGCGGCTTCCGCCCGCCGATCTGCTGGTCAACGCCAGCGCGCTCGGCATGACGGGCCAGCCACCGCTCGATATCGACCTTTCGCCGCTTCCCGAGCATGCCGTCGTCTATGACATCGTCTACGCGCCGCTCGAGACTCCGCTGCTGGCCCAGGCGCGCGCGCGCGAGCTGGACACGGTCGACGGGCTCGAAATGCTGATCGGGCAGGCAGCCCTCGCGTTCGAGCTGTTCTTCGGTGCCGAGCCACCACGCGACCGCGACGAGGAGTTGCGCGCGCTGTTGCTCAGATGAGCCGCCGTCCGGTGATCCTGGGACTCACCGGCTCGATCGGCATGGGCAAGTCGACCGTGGCGGGCATGTTCGCGAACGAAGGCGTGCCGGTGTTCGATGCCGATGCCGTGGTGCACGAGCTCCAGGGTCCCGGCGGCGCGCTGGTGGCGGCGATCGAGGCCGAGTTCCCCGATACCACGGGTCCCGAAGGCGTGAACCGCACGGCGCTGCGCGAGGCGGTGTTCGGCAAGCCCGAGGCCTATGCGCGGCTCGAGGCTGTGGTCCACCCTGCGGTCGCCCGCGCGCGCGCGACTTTCCTCGAAGCGCATCGGGACGCGCCGCTCGTCGTCCTTGACGTGCCTCTGCTGTTCGAGGCGGGGGGCTGGCAATCGGTGGACCGGATCCTGGTGGTCTCCGCCCCCGCCGAAGTGCAGCGCGCGCGCGTGCTCGCCCGGCCGGGCATGACCGAGACGCGTTTCGCCGAGATCCTCGCCCGCCAGCTTCCCGACGCCGAAAAGCGCGCGCGCGCCGATTTCGTCATCTCCACCGGTGGCAGCTTGGGCGAGACGCGGGAGGAAGTTCGGCGGCTGATCGCTTGCCTCGCAGGCCGCACAGGAGGATAAGCGGGATAATGCGCGAAATCGTGTTCGATACCGAAACGACGGGTCTAAGCTTCGCGGGCGGGGACCGGCTGGTCGAGATCGGCTGCGTCGAGCTTCACAACCGGGTCATGACCGGGCGGACGTTCCACGCCTATATCAATCCCGAACGCCCGGTGCCGGTCGAGGCGTTCAACGTCCACGGACTCTCGGACCGCTTTCTTGCGGACAAACCCCGGTTCGACGAAGTCGTCGAGGGTTTGCTCGAATTCATCGGCGATTGCCCGCTGGTTGCGCACAATGCGGGGTTCGATTTCGGATTTCTCAATGGCGAGCTCGGCCGCTGCGGCCGTCCCATGGTCGATCTCGGGCGAATGGTCGATACGCTTACGATCGCGCGCTCGCGCCACCCCGGGGCCAAGCATACGCTCGACGCCTTGTGCGTCCGCTACGGGATCGACCTCAGCGCGCGCCAGCTGCACGGGGCGTTGCTCGACGCGCAGCTGCTCGCGCAGGTCTATGTCGAGCTCACCGGCGGACGGCAGATCACGCTCGGCCTTGCCGACGATACCCCGATCGTTCGCGAGACCCGCGAAGAGGCTCCGGCGCGGGTGCATGTGCGCCCTGCGCGACATTTCGCGCCCTCGGATGCGGAACTTGCACGCCACGCAGCCTTTCTCAAGACAGTGGAAGAGCCGCTCTGGGGCACGGCAGCGTCCGGTTGACGCGTTTCGGCCGCGTACCTAGCTGCGATCGATAGTAAGGAGGAAAGTCCATGGAGATCCGGGTTTCGGGACATCAGGTCGAGACGGGCGATGCGCTTCAAACGCAGGTTACCGATCGGCTCCAGGGCATCGCGAACAAATATTTTGCGCGCGCGATTTCCTCGCACGTCACGTTCGGGCGCGGCCCTCGTGACAATGGCTTCACTTGCGACATCGTCATGCACGTGATGCAGGGCCTAGTGCTCAAGGCGACCAACAGCGGCATGGAAGCGCACGGCGCGTTCGACGGCGCGGCCGACCGGATCGACAAGCAGCTTCGCCGCTATGTGCGGCGCCTCAAGGATCGCCACAACGGCGAAGCCACGGCGCTTGCCGAGAACGGTGCCTATGACAATGCCGGCTATACGTTGTTCCAGGAGCCGGCCGAGGAGGAAGAGCCTGCCGAAGCACCGCTGATCATCGCCGAGACGCGCGTCGACGTGCCCGATGCGAGCGTCTCCGATGCGGTGATGATGCTCGATCTCAGGAACACCAACGCGCTGCTCTTCCGCAATTCGGGCACCGGCGCTTATAATATGGTCTATCGCCGCGGAGACGGAACGATCGGCTGGGTCGAGCCCAATCGCGCCACCGCCTGAAACCGCCCTCCGGGGACATTTGGACGACCAATGACCGAAATCAGCGAATTGCTCGCGCCGGAAGCGGTGCTTTCCGGCGTGAGCGCTGCCAGCAAGAAGGCCCTGTTCCAGCAGCTCGGCGCCGCGGCCGAGCGTGGTTATGGGCTCGACGCGCGCCTAGTTGCCGATCGGCTCACGGCGCGCGAGAAGCTGGGCTCCACCGGTTTCGGTCAGGGCGTGGCGATCCCGCACGGCAAGGTCGAGGGACTGAAGCGCGTGGTCGGCATCTTCGTGCGCCTCGCGCAGCCGCTCGACTTTGCTGCAGTCGACGAGCTTCCGGTCGATCTGGTGTTCGTTCTGCTCTCGCCCGTCGGCGCCGGGGCGGAGCATCTCAAGGCGCTCGCCGCCGTGTCGCGCAAGCTGCGCGACCGCAATTTCGCCGCCAAGCTGCGCGGAGCGGGCTCTCCGGACGCGCTGTTCGCGCTGCTCGCGGGCGTGGAAACGCGTGACGCCGCCTGATCCATTGCCGCCGACGGGAGCCGAGGCGCATTTCCGCGCGCTCGAATCGCTCTATGCCGCGGCGCCGATCAACCAGCTGTTCGAATCGCGGCTCGATATCCCCGAGAGCGGAGTCGCGCGGATCCGCTTCCAGATCGATCCGCGCTATTTCCACGCCGCCGGTGCCGCGCATGGCACGAGCTATTTCAAGATGCTCGATGATGCTGCGTTCTATGCGGTCAACAGCCTGGTCACCGATCGTTTCGTGCTCACCACGGCCTTCAACCTGCTCCTCACCAAGCCGCTCGGCGAAGGACCGGTGATCGCGGAGGGCAGGTGGGTGAGCGGCCAGCGGCGCGTGTTCGTCGCCGAGGCGCGGCTGATCGATGCGACGGGGGAAGAGGCGGCGCGCGGCACCGGAACCTTCATGCGTTCGCGAATCCCGCTCGCTTCGCTTCCTGGCTATCGGATCCCGTAATGGCACGGCTGGCGACGGCCATGCTGGTCAATGCACTGGTCCGTCGCGCTAACCAACAAGGCGGCTCGGCAATGGTGCTCGCGAGAGGCGATGCGACCGCCGGCGGAATCCTGTTCCTTGCCTATGAAAGGGGCAGAGATCCGCGCTTTTTTGAGCGAGGACTGGGCCCACAGGGACTGCCGGCGCTGCTGCCATCGGGACCTGGTGAACTCGCCGACGAAGCGGCAGTCACCGACTATTGGCAGCGCCGCCGCGCGCGCGACAGCGACCTGTGGGTGCTCGAGCTGGATATCGCAGAGGCCGAACGGTTCGCCGCTGAAACGTTAAGCTTTGATTGACTTGTTCGTACCCGTACCCCTAGGGGCGGATCGTTAAATAGCGTTGTGCCGTTCGGGGTGTGAAGTCGAGCGGTTACGCAGTCGGGGGGAAGCCCGGCGGCCCGTGGATCGACATGATCATAAAGGGGGGTCGGCCGCGCACCAACCGCATAGCAATGAAGTTTGATGAAATTCCTGCCTCGCGCCGCGTCCTTCGCGGCTGTGACTTTCTGCGTTGGCGCACTTGCACAAGCAGCCACGCCCGCCGTCCAGGCGGTTCAGATTGCGCCGATTCAGACCAATAACACTTTGGAACAGACTGTTGTTCCCACCACGGCCGAGGGCCGGGTCATCCACAAACAGCCGGGCGAGATCGTCCAGCCGCTCCCCGAAGAGGCGCTCCAGGAAGACCAGGATTACGCGACGCTCTCCGCAGCGGTCGAAGCGCACGACGATATGGATGCCGCCGTGGATCGCGAGCTCAACTGCCTTGCAGTCGGCGTCTACTACGAAGCCAAGGGCGAGCCGCTCGCGGGCCAGCTCGCCGTCGCCGACGTGATCCTCAATCGCACCAAATCCGGCCGCTTCCCGAAGACGGTCTGCTCGGTGCTCGCTCAGCGCGGCCAGTTCTCCTTCATTCGCGGCGGCAAGATCCCGACGCCGCCGAACAACGCCCAGTGGCGCAAGGCGCTCGCGGTGGCGCAGGTTGCGCAGAAGAATCTGTGGGACAGCCCGGCGGAGAACGCTCTCTTCTTCCACGCGCGCTATGTGCGGCCAAGCTGGAACCGCGCACGCGTCGCGACCGTGGGAAATCACATCTTCTATCGCTGATCCCGGCCACGGGTTTCCAGCGTTCCCATAATGTTCTAGAGGCCGGGGATGGAACTCGATCCGTCCTCGGCCTCTATTGAGGTGCCGCCCGCGCTTGTGGCGGCCGATGTCGCGCGCGGCGCGACGCGAATGCTGCTGCGCCACGATTGCGTCGTCATCGCCGAAGTCCCGCTCGATGGCGGCCGCCGGGCCGACCTGATGGCACTCGACGCACGCGGAAACATCGTGATCGTCGAGATAAAGGTGTCGCGCGCCGACCTGCTCGGCGACGGCAAATGGACCGATTACCTAGCGCATTGCGACCGGTTCTTCTGGGCGGTCCCGGAAGGGTTCGACCTCCGACCGTTCGACCAGCCCGGATTCCTGCCCGAGCGCACCGGGCTGATCGTCGCCGATCGCTATGACGCCGCCGTCGTCCGGGAAGCGGCAACGGTGCCGCTCGCGAGCGCGACGCGCCGCAAATGCACCTTGGGGTTCGCGCGGCGCGCGGCGCGGCGGGTGATCAACCTGCTCGACCCGGAGGCCGAGGCGCAGTTCTGATCGCTGCGCTGGGGTTCAGAGCTTCGGGCCCGAAGCGCCCTGAGCCTTGTCCTTGCCGGCATCCTCGATGAGCTTGGCGATCCCGGGCCAGCGCGTCGCCTCTCGGGCATAGTCGCGCGCCGATTTGCCGCTGCCGTAATCGGCCTTGTCGGGATTGGCCCCGGCATCGAGCAGCCGGCGGACGATCTCTTCGTTGTGCATCTGCACCGCGCGGATCAGCGGCGTCTCGCCGCCCGCGTTGGCCAGGTTCACATTGGCCTTGTAGCGCAGCAGGATGATGACGCCTTCGGTCCAGTTCTGCTCGACGGCGATGATCAGCGCGGTGTTGCCGCGGCGGTCCTGCAGGTTGGGATTGCAGTCGTCCGCCTGGAGCAGTGCGCGCAGATAGAGCGCGTCCGATCGGCGCGCCACAATGTGGAGCGCGCCTTCGCCGGTATTGCGATCCTTGGAATTGACGATGCGGAGCGATTTGTCCTGGAGGTACTTGTTGACCTTGTTCCCGTCGGCGTCGCGGACCGCTTCGAGAAACTCGTAGCTGTCTGAAAACTGCTGCGCCACCGCCGGCGCACCCAAGACAAGCGCGGCCGCTGCCGCCATGCCGAAAGCACGAAACACCATGATACGCAGAAACCTTTTGCTGGAACCCCGTTCTTGCGGATGCCGGTCTAACAGATCATGTGCTGTCACGCCATGAACAGGATCACCGCCGCGCTCGCCCTCGCCACTGCTTTTCCGCTCGCGGCCTGCGGAGGCGCTGCCGCGCCCGAGCAGCCCCCGCTTGCCGGCGCGAAGATCGGCGGCCCATTCGCGCTCACCGATCAGGACGGCCGCACGGTGCGCGACAGCGATTTCACCGGGCGCTACCGGATCATGTATTTCGGCTACACTTATTGCCCCGACGTCTGTCCTACCGACATGGCCAAGATCGGCCAGGCGATGAAGCTCCTCGACAAGGAAGCGCCGCGCACCTCCGCCAAGGTGGTGCCGATCTTCGTCACCGTCGACCCCGAGCGCGACACGCCCGTGGAGGTGAAACAGTTCGTGGCGAACTTCCATCCGCGCGTCGTGGGCCTCACCGGCTCGCCGGAGGCGATCGCGGATATGGCGAAGCGCTATGCGGTCTACTTCAAGAAACAGCCGGCGGGGCCGGGTGGCGGCTATCTGGTCGATCACCTTGCCGTCGCGTTCCTGATGGGGCCGAACGGCGAGCCGATCACTTCGCTTCCGATCGAAAAGGACGGCAGGGCGATCGCCGATCAAGTGAAGCATTGGGTGCGATGACGAGCGGGCGCTTCTGGGAGGACCTTCCGCTCGAGAAGCTCGACCGCGCGCAGTGGGAGGCGCTGTGTGACGGCTGCGGCAAATGCTGCGTCCACAAGCTGGAGGACGAGGAGACGGGCGAGCTCCTTGCCACCAACGTCGCCTGCCGGCTTCTCGATCGGCGGATGGGGCGGTGCAGCGATTATCGGCACCGGCACGCCTATGTCAGCGAATGCGTGCGGCTCAATGCGAGCAACGTCGCCGGGATCGAGTGGCTTCCCTCGACCTGCGCCTATCGCCTGCGCGCCGAAGACAAGCCGCTGCCCGACTGGCATTATCTGGTGAGCGGCGATCCCGAGTCGGTCCACGCGGCTGGCCAGTCGACACGCGGCTGGACGATCTCGGAGGACGATGCCGGCGACTTCGAGCACCATCTCGTGGACCGGGAGCTTTGAGCGACGGGATCGAAGTCGTTCGCAACGCCCGCGCCCGGCGCATGCGGCTTTCGGTCGATCCCCGCGACGGCCTCGTCCGGCTCACGCTCCCGCCGCGCGCATCGCTGCGCAAGGCGCTCGCCTGGGCCGAGGAGCATCAGGACTGGATCGCCGCGCAGCAGGCGCGGCTGCCGGAAACGCTACCCTTCGCAGCGGGTGCGCGGATCCCCTTCGCGGGCGAGGAGCTCGAGCTCGTGTGGGACGCGCGCGGCCCCAGGACAGCGCGGCGCGAGGGCGATCGCTTGCTGTGCGGCGGACCCCAGCAATCGCTTCCCCGCCGCGTCGAGCGCTGGCTCAGAGCCGAGGCGCTGCGAACCCTCAGCGAAGAGACCGAAGAATATGCGGCACGCGCCGGCGTCACCGTCAGCCGGGTATCGATCGGCGATCCGCGGGCGCGCTGGGGCAGCTGCGCTTCATCGGGCGCGATCCGCTACAGCTGGCGGCTGATCCTCGCCCCGGCGCACGTCCGCCGCGCCACCGTCGCCCACGAAGTCGCGCACCGTATCCACATGAACCATTCGCCGGCGTTCCACCGGCTCGTCGCGACGCTCTACGAAGCCGATCCGACACCTGCACGCACCTGGCTGCGCCGCAACGGCGCCGCGCTCCATCGGGTGGGGCGCTGACTACCGGAAACGGCTAATCCAGAATGCCCTGCGGCACTTCGCGCGGCGGCGGACGTTCGGTGGTCGGCTGGCGCGGCACTTCGCGCACCGGTGGGACAACGCGTCCCGGCGCGGGTTGCGGCGCGGTGGGCGTGCGGCCGGTCATCCGGTCGATCCAGTCCTGATCGATCTGGTCCTCGGGCTCTGCCGGCGTCGCCGGCGTCGGCTCGGTCCCGTCGGTCAGCGGCTGCTGGTCCTCCGGAAGCGGATTGCCATCCTCGTCGACGAACATGCCGTTGTCGGGCCCGGCATAATAGGCATTGTCCTCGGGCTCGAGCTGCCATTCGGGCAGCGTCACCTGCGTCTCGAACTGCTCGACGGGCCGGCCGGCCACCGCCTTGCTCATGAATGCCGAGAAGGCGCGCGCTGGGGCCGTGCCGCCCTGGAGCCCCGGCACTACCCGGGCGTCGTCGCGGCCCATCCAGACGCCGGTGGTGAGTCCGCTCGAAAAGCCGATGAACCATCCGTCCTTGTTCGAGCTGGTGGTGCCCGTCTTGCCCGCGACCGGGCGGCCGATCTGCGCCGCGCGGCCGCTGCCGGCGGCGACCGCGGTCTGGAGCAGGTCGGTCATCTGCGCGGCGACATAGGGCGCGACGAGCACGTGGCTGGTGTCGACTTCGTGCTGGTAGATCACCTGGCCGTTCGCAGTGACGCGGGTGATGCCATAGGGAGTCACCGCCACGCCCTTCTGCCCCACCGAGGCGAAGGCGCGCGTCATGTCGATCAGCCGCACGTTGGAGGTGCCGAGCACCATCGCGGGCTGCGTATTGATCGGCGTGGTGATGCCGAAGCGGCGCGCCATGTCGGCGACAGCACCGAAGCCCACTTCCTGGCCCAGCTTGGCCGCGATCGTATTGAGCGAATAGGCGAAGGCGGTGCGCAGCGTCACTTCGCCCGAGAAGCGCCCGGAATTGTTGCGCGGAGACCAGCCGTTGATCGTCACGGGCTCGTCGACGACCATGTCGTCCACCTTGTGCCCGGCTTCGAGCGCCGCAAGGTAGACGAACAGCTTGAACGCCGATCCCGGCTGGCGCACTGCTTGCGTTGCGCGGTTGTAGATCGAAGCGACATAATCCTTGCCGCCCACCATCGCGCGCACGGCGCCGTCACGATCGAGACTGACCAGCGCGCCCTGCGCGTTGGAGGGCGCATTCTTTCGGATCGCTTCGTCCGCCGTGCGCTGCATGTTGAGGTCCAGCGTGGTCCAAACCTCCAGCGGCGCCTCGGTCTCGTCGATCAGCATCTCGAGCTGGGGCAGCGCCCAGTCGGTGAAATAGCGCACGCTGTTCTGGCGCGGCTCGGGCGCGAGCTTGACGCTGCGGGGATCGGCCGCCGCTGCTTCGGCGGCGGTGATCTTGCCCGTCTCCGCCATCAGGTCGAGCACCACGCTCGCGCGGGCCACCGCCGCATCGGCGTCCGCGGTCGGTGAATAATGCGAGGGCGCCTTGACCAGGCCCGCAATCACCGCGGCCTCGGCCAGCGTCAGGCTGTTGCCCGGATGGCCGAAGAACTTGCGGCTCGCCGCGTCGATTCCATAGGCGCCGCCCCCGAAATAGACCTTGTTGAGATAGAGCTCGAGAATCTGCTCCTTCGTGAACTTCTGCTCCATCGCCAGCGCGAGCACCGCTTCGCGCATCTTCCGGCCGAAATCATATTTGTTCGAGAGGAAGATGGTACGCGCGACCTGCTGGGTGATCGTCGATGCGCCCTGGAGGCGCCGGCCCGACCCGCGGTTGGCCACCGCGAAGCGCGCTGCACGCATCAGGCCCCAGGGATCGATGCCCCAATGGCTCTCGAAGCGGCGATCCTCGACCGCGACGATCGCGTCCTTCATTTCCCGGGGGATCTGGTCGTACGGAACCCACTCGCCGTAGCTCGGCCCCAGCGAGACGAGCACGGTGCCGTCCACTGCATGGACGCGGATCATCTGCCCGTTGGGCGAGGATTTGAGCTCGTCGTAGCTCGGCAGCGACGTCCTGGTCGAATAGACTGCGATCACCAGCGCGATGAGCGCGAGCAGGCCCGCGGCACCGCCCACGATCAGCGACCAGATGCCGATGCGCTTCCATGTGGCGAGATTGCGCCCCCCGGACGCACGTTTAGCTTTCGGCAATTTGGACGCCATCGGCTGCGTGGTTAAGCCCTATTCGCGCGGCTCACAAGGATCAGGAGCAGGAGGCATCCAGACTATCCCCCGCAGGGTTTCCGCCACGTGAACGAAAGTCGAGGCTCACCGAGTTCATGCAATAGCGCAGGCCGGTCGGCGGCGGGCCGTCCGGGAAGACGTGGCCCAGATGCCCGTCGCAACGCGCGCAGCGTGCTTCGACGCGGCGCATCCCGTGGCTGGTGTCGGCATGTTCGGTCACATGATCGGGCGCGACCGGCCGGGTAAAGCTCGGCCAGCCCGAACCCGAATCATATTTGTCGGTGCTGTCGAACAGCTCGAGCCCGCAGCCAGCGCAGCGATAGGTGCCGTCGGCCTTGTTGTCGTTGTAGCGGCCCGAGAAGGCGCGTTCGGTTCCGGCCTCGCGCAGCACGTGGAACTGCTCGGGCGTCAGGCGTTTGCGCCATTCGGACTCGGGAAGGTTGAGATGCTCCATCGACTCTGCATCTGTGCGTGCCCGCGCGAGGCGTCAATCGGGCTTGTCCGTCATTCGTCGCGGAATCGCTCTTATCTGCGAATTGCCCGGCCGCGAGCGGCGTTCTAGCGCCTCCACCATGATACGCCGAGTCGTCGCTTCGTCGCTGGCGGTTTCGCTGGTCGCCGGCTGCGCCGTCCCCGAGGCGCGGCTGCGTTCGGGGCTGGTCCGCGCCGGCCTCCCCCAGCCCCTCTCCGCCTGCATGGCCGAGCGGATGGTCGATCGGCTCTCGCTCGCCCAGCTCAGCCGGATCGCCGACCTGCCGGAGGCGGAGCACGCCGAGTCGCTCGACCGGTTCCTGCACAGCGTCCGCGCGCTGGGCGACCCTGAGATTGTGGGCGTTACGTCCAGCTCTGCCGCGCTCTGCGCCACCGGGCTCGCAGAATGAAGCTTTAATGCGATCGTGTCGCATTCGCATTAAAGCGGAAAAGGTTGGATTCCTCTTGCCCGCTGTGCTTAAGGCGGGCCCACATTCCCGCCCTTCGAAACTGGAGAGCCCTCTCCCATGAACATCCACGAATATCAGGCCAAGGAACTGCTCGCGAAGTTCGGTGCGCCGATCGCCGCTGGCCATGCCGCCTTCACTGTCGAGGAAGCGGTCGAGGCCGCCAAGCGCCTGCCCGGGCCGCTCTATGTCGTGAAGTCGCAAATCCACGCGGGCGGCCGCGGCAAGGGCAAGTTCAAGGAGCTGGGCCCCGATGCCAAGGGCGGCGTTCGTCTCGCGTTCAACCTCGACGAGGTCCGCGCCCACGCCACCGACATGCTCGGCAACACGCTGGTGACGATCCAGACCGGCGAAGCCGGCAAGCAGGTCAACCGCCTCTACGTGACCGACGGCGCCGACATCGCCAAGGAATTCTACCTGGCGCTGCTGGTCGATCGCGTCACCGGCCGCGTCGCGTTCGTCGTCTCGACCGAAGGCGGCATGGACATCGAGGAAGTCGCGCATTCGACGCCCGAGAAGATCCACACCTTCGCCGTCGACCCCGCGACCGGTTTCATGCCGCACCACGGGCGCGCCGTCGCCAATGCGCTCGGGCTCAAGGGCGATCAGGCCAAGCAGGCCGCCAAGGTCGCGGCTTCGCTCTATGCAGCATTCCTCGGCACCGACGCCGCGCAGATCGAAGTCAATCCGCTGGCGCTGACGGAGCAGGGCAACCTGCTGGTGCTCGACGCCAAGGTCGGTTTCGATTCGAACGCGATGTTCCGCCACAAGGATCTCGCCGAGCTCCGCGACGAGAGCGAAGAGGATCCGATGGAACTCGAGGCGTCGAAGTACGACCTCGCCTACATCAAGCTCGACGGCGACATCGGCTGCATGGTCAACGGCGCCGGCCTGGCGATGGCCACGATGGACATCATCAAATTGAACGGCATGTTCCCGGCCAACTTCCTCGACGTCGGCGGCGGCGCCAACAAGGAGAAGGTCACCGCGGCGTTCAAGATCATCCTCAGCGATCCTGCGGTGAAGGGCATCCTCGTCAACATCTTCGGCGGGATCATGCGCTGCGACATCATCGCCGAAGGCATCGTCGCCGCGGCGAAGGAAGTGAACCTCCAGGTTCCGCTGGTCGTCCGCCTCGAAGGCACCAACGTCCAGCAGGGCAAAGACATTCTCGCCAACTCGGGCCTGGCTATCGTTCCCGCGAACGATCTGGGCGACGCGGCGAAGAAGATCGTCGCCGAGGTTCAGAAGGCGGCATGACCGGAGCGCCGGACGCGCACGAAGGCGGATGCCGCTGCGGGCGGGTCCGCTTCCGCGTGTCCGGCGCTCCGTTGTTCACCGCGGCGTGCCACTGCCGCGGCTGCCAGCGGATGACCGCGAGCGCCTATTCGGTTAGCGGCGGCTGGTCCGCTGACCGCTTCGACGTGATCGAGGGCGATCCGGTGATCGGCGGGCTCCGTGGCGCTACCCGGCATTATTTCTGCCCGGATTGCATGAGCTGGCTGTTTACCCGGCCCGAGGGATTCGACGATTTCGTCAACGTCCGGACGACGCTGCTGGACGTGCCGCCTACCGATCCGCCCTTCCTCGAGACGTACACCGCCGAGGCGCTGCCATGGGCGCAAACCTGCGCCACACACAGTTTCGAGAACTTCCCTCCGCCCGAGTCGTTCGGCCCGTTGGTGGCGGAGTTCGCCGCGCGGGCGTCGGCTACAGGTTGACGTTCGCGTAAACGTAAGCCAGTTAGCGACCCAATTCGAGGGTCATCGAGGAAGGATGCGATGAAGGTCTTGGTACCGGTCAAGCGCGTGCTTGACTTCAATGTGAAGCCCCGCGTGAAGGCGGACCGCACGGGCGTCGATCTGGCGAACGTCAAGATGAGCATGAACCCGTTCGACGAGATCGCGATCGAGGAAGCGGTCCGCCTGAAGGAGAAGGGTGCCGCGACCGAAGTGGTGGTGGTCACGATCGGTGTCGCCAAGGCCGAGACGGACGTGCTGCTCACCGCGCGTGCGATGGGCGCCGACCGCGCGATCCTGATCCAGACCGACGACGAAGTCGAGCCGCTGGCCGTCGCCAAGCTGCTCACCAAGGTCGTGGAGGAAGAACAGCCGCAGCTGGTGATCCTCGGCAAGCAGGCGATCGACGACGATTCGAACCAGACCGGTCAGATGCTGGGCGCGCTGCTCGGCTGGCCGCAGGGAACCTTCGCTTCGAAGGTCGAGCTCGGCGGCGCGGGCGTCAAGGTCACGCGCGAAGTCGACGGGGGGCTCGAGACCGTCGACCTCAAGCTCCCCGCGATCGTCACCACCGATCTGCGCCTCAACGAGCCGCGCTACGCGACGCTGCCCAACATCATGAAGGCCAAGTCCAAGCCCGTCGCGAAGAAGACCGTCGCCGACTACGGCGTCGACGTCTCGCCGCGGCTCAAGACGCTCAAGGTGGTCGAGCCCGGCAAGCGCCAGGCCGGGATCAAGGTCGGCTCGGTCGACGAGCTGGTCGAAAAGCTCAAGGGTATGGGAGTCGCCAAGTGAAGACGCTCGTCTGGGTCGAACACGACAACAAGGCCGTCAAGGACGCGACGCTCGCCACGGTGACCGCCGCGTCGAAGCTCGGCGAAGTCCATCTGCTGGTCGCGGGCGCGGGCTGCACCGCAGTGGCCGACGAGGCTGCCAGGATCGCCGGGGTGGGCAAGGTCCATCTCGCCGACGACGCGGCGTACGAGCATGCGCTTGCCGAGAATGCCGCGCCGCTGGTGGCCAAGCTGATGGAGAGCCACGACGCCGTGCTCTTCCCGGCGACCACCACCGGCAAGAACATCGCGCCGCGTGTCGCCGCGCTGCTCGACGTGATGCAGATCTCGGACATCCTCTCGGTGGAGGGCGCCGACACCTTCACGCGTCCGATCTACGCGGGCAACGCGATCGCCACTGTCCAGACCAGCGACAAGAAGCTGGTGATCACTGTGCGCGGCACGGCGTTCGAAAAGGCAGCGAGCAGCGGCGGCAGCGGCACGGTTGAGGCTGTCTCGGGCGAAGGCGACAAGGGCCTCTCCGCCTTCGCCGGCGCCGAGATCGCCGAATCGACTCGCCCCGAGCTGACCAGCGCCAAGGTGATCGTATCGGGCGGCCGCGCGCTCCAGAACAGCGAGAACTTCCATTCGATCATCGAGCCGCTCGCCGACAAGCTCGGCGCCGCCGTGGGCGCCAGCCGCGCCGCGGTCGACGCGGGCTATGTTCCCAACGACTATCAGGTCGGCCAGACCGGCAAGATCGTCGCTCCCGAAGTCTATATCGCGATCGGCATCTCGGGTGCGATCCAGCACCTCGCGGGCATGAAGGATTCGAAGACGATCATCGCGATCAACAAGGACGAGGACGCCCCGATCTTCCAGGTCGCGGACATCGGCCTGGTCGGCGACCTGTTCAAGATCGTCCCGGAGCTCACCGAGAAGCTCTGAGCGGTTCGGAGACACGATAGGCAGGGGCGGCCGGCGACGGTCGCCCCTTTTTTGCTCTGGATAAATTAGCATTGACTAATTGATTAGTATTTGCTAATTAAATTGATCATGATCCAGGCTGCACCACTAGATACCGTCATGCGCGCGCTAGCCGACCCGACTCGCCGGGCAGTGTTCGAGCGCATCGCGCGCTCGGAGGAAATCAATGTCGCCGAACTGACTCGCGTCAGTGGGGTCACACAGGGCGCGGTTTCGCAGCATCTCAAGTCGCTCAAGCTCGCCGGACTGGTCGCCGAGCGGCCACAGGGGCGGAACGTCTACTACCGAGCCCGACCCGAGGGCCTCGAACCGCTCTTCGACTGGCTGAAGCACTACGACAATTTCTGGCGCGATCGCTTTGCCGACCTGCGCACCCTTCTCAAGGAGATCGATCCATGAATGATGTCGCACTGCATAGCAGCACCCAGGCGATCGTGGTCGAAGAGCTGTTTCCCCACGCGCCGGAGACGATCTGGCAGACGCTGACCTCGGGCGCGCTGATGGCCCGCTGGCTCGGGATGAACCCCACCGATTTCGAGCCGGTAGCGGGCAGCCGCTTCACCTATAAGACTACGCCGGCTGGTGAGTGGGACGGCACGATCCACTGCGAAGTGCTGGAAGCGGTGCCCAACCGACGATTCGCCTATTCGTGGAAGGGCGGGCACGAGGGCAACCGGGAATATGGATCGCCGCTCGATACCATCGTCACCTTCACGCTCGAGCCTGTGGAAGGCGGCACGCGCTTGCGCCTGGTTCATTCGGGCTTCGTGCTGCCGACGAACGATTCCGCGTACCGCAACATGAGCGGTGGCTGGACCAAGGTCGTCCCGCGGATCGGCGAAGTCACCGGGGAGGCTTCGAACTAGTCCCAATCCGTAACGCAGGAGCATTGGATCATGCGAACCGAACTGCCGGAAAGCCATCCCCCGATCGTTTCCCCCCAGGAGTGGGCGGCAGCGCGCGAACGGCTACTCGTCAAGGAAAAGGCGCATACCCGCGCTCGCGACGCGCTGGCGGCCGAGCGCCGCCGAATGCCCTGGATGGAAGTCCACAACGCCTATCGCTTCGATGGGCCGGCAGGCCCGGCGAGCCTGCTCGATCTGTTCGAGGGGCGCCGCCAGCTGATCGTCTACCGCGCCTTCTTCGAGCCCGGCGTGTTCGGCTGGCCCGATCATGCCTGCCGCGGATGCTCGATGGTGGCCGATCAGGTCGCCCATGTCGCGCATCTGAACGCGCGCGACACCAGCCTCGCCTTCGTCTCTCGCGCACCTCAGGCCGACATTGCCCGTCTCAAGGCACGGATGGGATGGACGATGCCCTGGTACACGATCACCGATGGCTTCGACGCCGATCTGGGCGTGCACGAATGGCATGGTACCAATGCCTTCATTCGCGACGGCGACCGGGTCTTCCGCACCTATTTCATCGACAATCGCGGCGACGAGGCGATGGGCGGCACCTGGAGCTATCTCGACATCACTGCGCTCGGCCGACAGGAAATCTGGGAGGATTCGCCCGCGGGCTATCCGCAGACGCAGCCCTATAAATGGTGGAACTGGCACGATAATTATGCCGCGGAAGCGGCGCCCGATCCCAAATGGGTCGAAGTGTCGGATGCCGGCGAGGCGGCATTCCGGGCAGAGGCGGGCGCGGGGAAATGACTCGCACCGCCGCCGACTGGCTGGCTTTCGCCGCCGCACCGAGCTTCGCTCTGATGGCGTTGTTCAGCGCGACCAATGGCAACGGGCCGGCAGAACTGCTCTGCGCTGCCGGTGGGAGCGCGCCGCTCACGGGGATGGCCACCATGTATGCGCTGATGAGCCTCTTTCATGCCGGCCCATGGATCCGGCGCTTCTCCGCGCAGGAAAAAGTGGGCGAGACGGGCGGTCGGTAGCCTCTAGCCACGGCTGCCGGGAGTGCCGGGCGGCACCGCCGCCTTTCTCAAGGCGTGGGTTTGACGCTTTCTACGAGGACGTTCGCTCGACCGGGCGGCGCCGAATGGACGATCTCCCGCGTGTCGCATTTCGGATCGGGCGCGAAAGCATACCAGTGGATGCGCGTGCGCTGACGCAGCGTCCGAAACAGCTTTCCGGTGGCGGGATCGGTCATCTGCGCGTCGAAGCGGCCGTCGGTCGACATGATCGCGCGCCATTCGAGCGGCTGGGCGCGCAGCGTGGCCTTCTTCGCATCCAGATAGTCGTTCTGGATCATCGCGGGCTCGAGCTGCACCACCAGGTCGCGGCCCCCCATGATGTTGGTGAAGCCGACGTTCGAAAACTCCTCGACCGACCAGCTCCCGTCGGCTGCGGCCTCTCCCCAGCCGACGCGCAGCGGGCTGCCCCGCCGCACCGCCGCGATCAGCGCACCGCGATCCCCCGCCACTTCCTCGCCCTGCGGTCCATTGGCAAACAGGAACCGCCAATCCGAGAGGCAGGCGTCAGGCGCCGCGAGCGCCAGGAGAGCAGCCATCAGCATCGCCCGATCCTAACGCGGCGGCGTTCCGGCATCGATGTCTGCTCGCCCGCGCTTCGATCGACACGGCGCCGGATTGCGTCGGCTGCATTCGTATGTGCAGCCTCGGCCCGTTGACGCTGCAGTGCAGCATAGCCATCTGGCGACGATGCTCGCACCGGCAACGCCCCTCTCCGCGCCCGCGCGCCACCCTGCGCTGGTCCATTTCGCGCTTGCGATGGGCGGCTTTGCGATCGGCACCACCGAATTCGCGACGATGAGCCTGGTGCCGGACATGGCGCGCGGCCTTGGCATCGACGAGCCGGCCGCGGGCCATGTGATCAGCGCCTATGCCCTGGGCGTGGTGGTCGGTGCGCCGCTGCTCGCGGTCGCGGCGGCGAAGCTCGCGCGGCGTACCTTGCTCATCGCGCTCATGGCCAGCTTCGCGCTGTTCCATGTATTGAGCGCGCTGGCCCCGACCTATGGTTGGATGCTCGTATTCCGCTTCCTCTCCGGCCTGCCCCATGGCGCCTATTTTGGCATCGCCGCGCTGGTCGCCGCATCGCTGGTGCCTTCGAACAAGCGGTCCCAGGCGGTTGGACGGATGATGCTCGGCCTCACCATCGCGACCGTGGTCGGCGTGCCGATGGCCAACTGGCTCGGCCAAGCGGTCGGCTGGCGCTGGGGCTTCGCCGTCGTGGCGGTGCTCGCGCTGGTCACCGTGGCGCTGGTCGTGCTTCTCGCCCCACGCGATGCCGCGCCGCGCGGCGCGAGCCCGTTGCGCGAGCTGGCAGCGCTCGGCAACGGCCAAGTCTGGCTCACGCTCGGGATCAGCGCAATCGGCTTCGGCGGGCTGTTCTGCGTCTACACCTATGTCGCCTCGACGCTGCTGGAAGTGACACACGTGCCCGCTACGACGATTCCCGTGGTGCTGGCGGTGTTCGGCGGCGGAATGACGGTGGGCAACCTCCTGGTTCCGCGCTTCGCGGATCGTGCGCTGATGCCCACCGCGGCCGTGCTGCTTCTGAGCAGCGCCGTGGCGCTGGCGCTCTATCCGCTCGCGGCGGCGAATCTCTGGTCGATCTGCCTCAGCGTGTTCGCGATCGGCCTGACCGGCGCACTGGGGCCGGTGCTCCAGACTCGGCTAATGGACGTGGCGGGTGAGGCGCAGGCGCTCGCCGCGGCGCTCAACCATTCGGCGTTCAACACCGCCAACGCGCTCGGGCCGTGGCTCGGCGGGATGGCAATCGCTGCGGGCTGGGGCTGGACCTCGACCGGCTATGTCGGTGCCGGGCTGGCGCTCGGCGGGCTGGCGATATGGGCGGTGGCGGTGACGCTCGATCGGCGTCAGCGCTCCGCGTCTGCGTCGCAGGGGGCGTTGTCGCTCCAGCCCGGTGCGAACCGCAGCACCAGGAATCCTGCCAGCGCGGAGAGGATCGAGCCCGCGAGCACGCCGATCTTGACCTCGTCCACCAGCTCCGGCCGACCGGGGAACGCCAGCCCGCCGATGAACAGGCTCATCGTGAAGCCGATCCCCGCGAGCAGCGACACACCATAGATCTGCGGCCAGGTGGCGTTGCCGGGCGGATGGGCGAAGCGCATCTTGGCGGCGATCCAGATGCTGCCGAAGATCCCGATCTGCTTGCCCAGGAACAGCCCGAGCATGATCGCCAGCGGAAGCGGTGCCAGCAGGATCGCGGGCGACATGCCGGCCAGCGACACGCCTGCGTTCGCGAAGCCGAACAGCGGCACCACCAGATAGGCGGACCAAGGATGGAGCCCGTGCTCCAGCCGATGGAGCGGCGAATTTTCCGAATCGGGCGCGCCCGGGCTGGGATGGAGCGGGATCATCATCGCGGCGGCCACGCCCGCGATCGTCGCATGCACGCCCGAGAGGAAGACGAAGTACCAGAGCAGCGCGGCCAGCAGCAGATAGGGCCAGAGCCGGCTCACCTTGCTGCGGTTGAGTATGTACATCACCGCCATTACCAGCGCCGCGAGACCCAGAGCCAGGCTGTTGATGCTGTCGGTATAGGCTACCGCGATGATCGCCACCGCGCCCATGTCGTCGACGATCGCGACGGTGGTGAGGAACAGCTTGAGCGAGGTCGGCGCGCGCTTGCCGAGCAGCGCGAGCACACCGATGGCGAAAGCGATGTCGGTCGCGGCGGGGATCGCCCAGCCGTCGCTGAGGTTCGGCGTGCCGGCAGTGAAGCCCAGATAGACGAGGGCGGGCACCAGCATGCCTGCCGCCGCCGCGATCACGGGCAGCCGCCGCCGCTCCCAGCTCGCGAGCCGCCCGTCGACGAACTCGCGCTTGATCTCCAGCCCCACCAGCAGGAAGAACAGCGCCATCGCGGCATCGTTGATCCACAGATGCACCGTCATCGGCCCATATTTGGGGCTGATCACCGGGCCGGTTTCGAAGTGCAGGAAATGTAAATAATGGTCGACGAGACCGGGCACGTTGGCGGCGATCATCGCCAGCACCGCCGCGCCGATCAGCACGATTCCGCCGGACGCTTCGTCGTGAAGGAAAGCGCGAAGCGCCGAGCGGGTTCGTTTGCCGAGCGTCTTGGTCATCGGTGATCCCCTTTTGCCTCCTCCTATCCGCTGGAGTCGGACGGGCAAAGCCCTTACGGAGAGCAAGATGCCGACGAGTGAAGCTCTGAGTTTGCGCAGCACGCCGTGGCGCTGGTGGCGCCGCCAGATGACCGGTTCGATAGATCATGTCGCGGTCATCGAGAAAGTCCGCAGCGAGGCCGGCTTCGACGGCCGCTACGCCTTCATGATCCTGATGTCGGCGGGTATCGCGGTGCTCGGACTGCTGCTCTCCTCGCCTGCGGTGGTGATCGGCGCGATGCTCATCTCGCCGCTGATGGGCCCGATCATCGGGCTCGGCTTCGATCTCGCCACTTTCGATTGGCCCGAGATCCGCCGCGCCGCGATCGCGCTCGCGGCAGGAGTCTGCATTGCCGTGTTGTTCTGCGCGCTGATCGTGCTCTTCTCGCCGATCCAGAACGTCACCAGCGAGATCGCCGCGCGCACCCGGCCGAACCTGTTCGACCTGCTCGTCGCACTCTTTTCCGCGCTCGCGGGCGCCTATGCGATGGTGCGGGGGCGCGAAGGCACGATCGTCGGCGTCGCGATCGCCACCGCGCTGATGCCGCCGCTCGCCGTGGTCGGCTTCGGCCTCGCCACCGCCAACTGGACGGTGTTCGCCGGATCGCTGCTGCTCTTCTTCACCAACCTCATGACGATCGCGCTCGCCGCTGCGCTGGTCGCGCGCTTCTACGGCTTCGGCACGCACCTCTCGCCCCAGCACACGATGCTCCAGACCGTGCTGGCGGTCGTCGTCTTCCTGGCGCTTGCCGTGCCGCTCGGCATCGCGCTACGCCAGATCGCCTGGGAGAGCGTCGCGTCGCGCCAGGCGAGCGAGGTCGTCGCCGCGCAGTTCGGCAGCGACACGCGGCTCAGCCAGCTCGACCTGGATTTCGCGCGCGAGCCGGTGCGGGTGAGCGCGGTGGTGCTCACTCCCGAGCTACGCGCCGGCGCCGAGAAGGACGCAACCGCGACGCTGACGCGCCTTTTTGGCCGCCCCGCCGAGGTGCGGCTCGAGCAATATCGCGTCGGCACTGCCGCCCAGGCCGAAGCGGCGCAGCTCTCCACCGTGGCGCGCGCAAGCGCAGCGCGATCGGCGACCCATGCGGCCGACCAGCTAGCGCTCGCCGCCGGGGTGAGCATCGACGCCGTGACGATCGACCGCGAGCGCAAACGTGTGCTCGCGCGCGCCACGCCGCTCCCCGGCGCGCGGCTTTCCGCCTACCGCATGCTCGAGCAGCGCGTCGCCGCCGCGGAGCCCGGCTGGACCGTCGAGCTCACGCCACCCGCAGCCGCGCTCGATCCGGTTTCGTTCGCGGACGACGGGCCGGATGCCGCCGGCAAGGCCGCAATCGAAACCGCGATCTGGGGGGCGCGCCGCCTCGGCCTGCAGCTCGGTGTCTCGGGCGCGCGCGCCGACGAGGTCGTCGCGCTGCTCGAACGCGCGGGCATCGCCGCCGAGCGCGCGCCCGGTTCGGATCAACCTGTGACGCTCGAATGGCGCGCGCCCGAAGTCGAACCCTGAGGTCTCAGGCCGCGCGGGCGAGCGCGTCGGCGATCAGCTTGCGGCTGTTCTCGATTCCGTAGAGCGCGATGAAGCTCCCCATCCGCGGCCCCTGTTCGGATCCCAGCAGCGTCTCGTAGAGCGCCTTGAACCAGTCGCGCAGGTTCTCGAACCCGCCGGTCTTACCGATCTCGTACACTTCGTTCTGGATGTCCTCGGCCGAAGCGTCGGTAGGCATCCCCAAGAGCACAGCGTCGAGCCGCTTCAGCGCCGCCACTTCCACGCCCTGCGGGGCGCGGCGCCGGAGCGTCGGCGCCACCAAGTCGCGGTTATAGGCCAGCGCATAGCCGATCAGCTTGTCGAGCGCCGGATAGGCCTCGGGCGAGGCATCGGCGACATAGTTGGAAAGATAGCCCCACACCTGCTCGCGAGTTGCGTCGCCCCCCATCACGCCGACCAGGTTGAGCAGCAGCCCGAAGGTCACCGGCAGCGTCTCGCCCGGCACCTCGCCGTTGTGGATGTGGTGCACCGGATTGCCGAGCTTCTGCTCGATCGGCTGGCCGGGATAATTGCCGCGGAACTGCCAATATTCGTCCACCGCGCGGGGGATGACGCCCATGTGGAGCGCCTTGGCGCGCTTGGGCTCGCGATAGAGATAGAAGGCTAGGCTCTCGTCCGGGCCATAGGTCAGCCATTGCTCGATCGACAGGCCGTTGCCCTTGGACTTGGAGATCTTCTCGCCGTTCTCGTCGAGGAACAGCTCGTAGTTGAAGCCCTCTGGCGGCTTGCCGCCCAGCGCGCGCGCGATCTTGCTCGACTGGATCACCGAGTCGATCAGGTCCTTGCCGGCCATCTCGTAATCGACGCCGAGCGCCACCCAGCGCAGCGCCCAGTCGACCTTCCACTGGAGCTTGGCGCGGCCGCCGAAGATCGATTGCTCGATCCGCTCGCCTTCGTCCTCGAAGGCGATCATGCCGGTTTCGGCGTCGAGCACCTCGACCGGCACCTGCAGCACCACGCCGGACCTGGGGCTCACCGGCAGCACCGGCGAATAGGTCGCCTGCCGCTCGGCGCGCAGCGTCGGCAGCATGATGTCGAGGATCGCCTGATAGTTGCGCAGCACCGCCTTGAGCGTCGCGTCGAAGCGGCCGCTGGCATAATATTCGGTCGACGAGGCGAATTCATACTCGAAGCCGAACTGGTCGAGGAAGCTGCGCAGCTGCGCATTGTTGTGGTGCGCGAAGCTCTCGTGGCAACCGAACGGATCGGGCACGCGCGTCAGCGGCTTGCCCAGATTGGCCGCGAGCAACTCCTTGTTGGGGACGTTGTCGGGAACCTTGCGCAGCCCGTCCATGTCGTCGCTGAACGCGATCAGGCGCGTCGGAATGTTGGACAATGCCTCGAAGGCATGGCGCACCATCGTCGTGCGCAGCACTTCCTGGAAGGTGCCGATATGCGGCAGGCCCGAGGGGCCATAGCCCGTCTCGAACAGCACATAGCCCTTCTCCGGAGCGCCGTTCGGATAGCGTTTGAGCAGCTTGCGCGCCTCTTCATAGGGCCAGGCCTTGGATTCGAGCGCGGCGGCGCGGAGAGCGTGCTTGTCGGTCATGATTGGGCGCGTCTAGCGAACGGCGGCGCGGGGGGCCAGTGTCCTGACTTCCGGCGCGCGATCCATGCACGCCCGCTCAAAGCCGTTTCTCGAAGAAGTGATCGGGATAGGGATCGTCGTTGAACCGGTCGATCTCGGTCCAGCCGGTCGATCGATAGAGCTGCAGCGCCTCTGGCAGCGCGCTGTTGGTATCGAGACGCAGCACCGTCATTGCGAGGTGCCGCGCCGTGGCCTCGGCTTCGTGCATCAGCCGCTTGGCCAGCCCCAGCCCGCGCGCGCTCGGGGCGATCCACAGCCGCTTGATCTCGCCGGCATTGCCGCCGTTGCCCTTCAGGCAGACGCAGCCGATCGGCAAGCCGTCGGACAGCGCGGCCAGAAATGCGCCGCGCGGGCGAACCATGTCGCGCGCATCGGGGTCTCGCGATTGCGCTACGTCGAATCCCTTCGGAAACCTGCGTGCGAGCTCCGCGTAATATTCGGCCAGGCAGTAAATCGCGGCTTCGGATTTGGGATCGATCTCTTCGATCGCGATCTGGTCGCGGCCGAGCGCCGAGGCGATCAGATCCATCGCGCGCAGGAGTTCGTCGGCATGGGGCGAGCGGTCGAGCAATGCCGATGCCCTTGCGTCGGAGAGTCGTTCATAGGCATCGAACTCGCGCCTGCCGGCCGGGGTGAGCGTGGCGACCCGCCGCCGCGCGTCCTGCGGATGCGCAGCCGTGTCAACCAGTCCCTCCTCCTCGAGGCCGCGGAGCAATCGGCTCATCAGTCCCGAATCGAGCCCCAGATAGTCGCGAATATCACCCACCTCTGTGCGGCCGCCGCCAATCGCATTCAGCACGCGCGCGGCGCCGAGCGGCCGACCGCGTCCGAGGAACGAAGTGTCGAGCGCGCCCACTTCCCGTGTGACGGCGCGGGCGAAGCGGCGGAAGCGGCTGATCGGATCGGGCTGCATATTATCTGACGTAAGTCAGATAATTCTTGCGGGCAAGATGCAGCGAACGCACGATTCCCTTCACTTTGCAGTCAGCTTGACTCCTCCAATGGCTGGCCAACCGGAACGGAAAGTGTACGACGTGCCGTGTCGATGAGTCCGCACCTCCCCTATCCCGCGCTGCACGCAAGCCACGGCGGCGTCTGGATCGCCACCGAGGGCGAGACGCGCGCGATCGGCCGGGGAGAGGCGATCCGGATCGCCGCGGACACGCCGGTGATCCTGCTCAACGCGCCGCTCGTCGGCCAGCGGCTGGGCCATCCCGAGCTTTCGGGGCTTGATCTGCTCGAGCTCTTCGCCTTCCTCCATCCGGCGCGGTTCATGGTCCCTACGCCCAAAGGGCTGGCGCGCGTCACCGGCCTCGACGCGCCCCCGGACGATGCCGGGGTCGCCGCGCTCCTGCGCCGCGCCGCCGAAGTGCTGCTCGCGGTGCCCGAGGGGGATTGGCCCGAACGCGAGGGTGCGTGGAATGCGCTCCAGTCGCTCTTCCGGCTGCGCTGGCCCTGGGCCGTGGCGCTCAGCCAGCGCGTCGCCAAGCCCGCGCAGGCCGAGCGCTGGCTCTTCTCCAAGCTCCCCGAATGGGAGGAGCGCGCTGCACGCCCCGCTCCGCGCACCGTGACGCTCGCCGAATCGGACATCGCCGATCGGCTGGCCCGCCTCACCGGCAGCGGCGCCGAACGTCGCCAGGGGCAGCGCGACTATGCTGCAGCGGCTGCCGCGGCCTTCTCCCCGCGCGCGATTCGCGATGCGCCCAACATGGTCCTCGCCGAAGCCGGAACGGGGATCGGCAAGACGCTCGGCTATCTCGCCCCTGCCTCGCTCTGGGCCGAGCAGGCGGAAGGGCCGGTATGGGTCTCCACCTTCACAAAGGCGCTCCAGCGTCAGCTGTCCTATGAGAGCGAACGGCTTTTCCCCGACCCCGCGGTCCGCAAGCATCGCATCGTCACGCGCAAAGGGCGCGAGAACTACGTCTGCCTGCTCAATCTGGAGGATGCGCTTCAGGGCGGCTTCGCGGGGCGCGCCGCGATCCTCGCCCAGCTCGTCGCGCGCTGGGCGGCCTATAGCGCCGACGGCGACATGGTCGGCGGCGATCTGCCCGGCTGGCTCCCCACGCTCTTCCGCCGCAACGGCTCGACCGCGCTCACCGATCGGCGCGGCGAATGCATCTACGCCGGCTGCCCGCATTATCGGAAATGCTTCATCGAGCGCGCTGCGCGCGCCAGCTCCGATGCGGACATCGTCATCGCCAATCACGCGCTGGTGATGGTCAATGCCGCACGCGGCCGCGAATCGGCGACGCGCCCGACGCGCTATGTTTTCGACGAAGGCCATCACCTCTTCGACGCCGCCGACGCCATGTTCGCCGCCGCGCTCACCGGGCAAGAGGCAATCGAGCTTCGGCGCTGGGTGATCGGCCCCGAATCCGGCTCGAAGGGGCGCCGCCGCGGGCTTGCTGCTCGGCTGTCGGACGTCGCGAGCTATGACGAGGAGGGCGGCCGCGCGATCGCCGAGGCGGTGGAGGCCGCGCGTGCGCTACCCAGCGATCAATGGCTTCAGCGGCTCGCGGAGGGGGATCCCTTCGGCCCGGTCGAGGCGCTGCTCGCCGCAGTACGCGGGCTCGTCTATGCCCGCGACGCCAATGGCTCGGGCGATGCCGGCTACGGGCTCGAGACCGAACTCGCCGAGCCCGACGCTGCGCTGGTCGAGGCGGCCGGACCGGCGGGCGCCGCACTCGATTCGCTGCTTCGTCCGCTGGTCAGGATCGGTCGGCGGCTCGAAGCGGTGCTCGCCGATTCGCCCGACTGGATGGACGGCCCGGCGCGCGCGCGGATCGAAGGCGCAATCGCCTCGCTCGGCTGGCGCACCGATACGGTCGGCGCCTGGCTCGCGCTGATCGCGCGAATCGGCGGCCCGGCGGATCCCGAGTTCGTCGACTGGCTCGCGGTCGATCGCGTCGAGGGCCGCGAATATGACGTTGGGCTCCACCGCCACTGGCTCGATCCCAGCAAACCCTTTGCCCGGACGGTGCTCGAACCCGCCCACGGCGTCCTCGTCACCTCGGCGACGCTGCGCGCGGGAGGCGATTGGGAAGTGGCCGAGGCCCGCTCGGGCGCCGCACATCTGATGCGCCCCGCGGCGCGGTTCGAAGCGCCGAGCCCCTTCGATTATGCCGGCCAGGCCGAAGTGCTGATCGTCACCGATGTCAAGCGCGGCGACTTGCCCGCGCTCGCCAACGCCTATGCCCGGCTGATCGTCGCGGCGGGGGGCGGCACGCTCGGGCTCTTCACTGCGATCCGGCGGCTGCGCGCAGTCCATGCCCGGGTTGCCGATCGGCTCGCGCGCGAAGGGCTGCCGCTGCTCGCCCAGCATGTCGATCCGATCGACACCGGTACGCTGGTAGACATCTTTCGCGACGATCCGCGCGCTTCGCTGCTCGGCACCGATGCGCTTCGCGACGGCGTCGACGTTCCCGGCGAATCGCTGCGGCTGGTGCTGATGGAAGGCGTTCCCTGGCCCAAACCGACGGTGCTCCACGCGGCGCGCCGGCTCGCGGGCGGGGGCAGCGCCTATGACGATCGGATCGTCCGTGCGCGTCTTGCCCAGGCCTTCGGCCGGCTGATTCGCCGTGCCGATGATCGAGGTACTTTCGTGCTGCTCTCATCGGCGATGCCGTCGCGGCTGCTCGGCGCTTTCCCACCCGGCACGCCGGTCGCCCGGGTATCCCTCGACGAGGCAGTCGCGCGCGTACGGCTTTCCTCCGAGCCGCGCTTGCGGCATGAGGCGCCGGCCAGAGGTCCAATTCCCGGGGTCGCATGAAAACGCTTACGCTGCTGCGCCACGCCAAGTCCGGCTGGGACGATCCGGTTGCGCGCGATTTCGATCGGCCGCTCAACGGCAAGGGCCAGCGCGCCGCGGCGATGATGGGCCGCCACATGAAGTCGCTCGGGCTCGCGTTCGATCATGTCGTCGCCTCGCCGGCGGCGCGCGTGGTCGAGACGCTTGCGCATGTCGGCGAAGGCTATGGCAGCGATCTCGCGCCCGCCTGGGACAAGCGCATCTATCTCGCCTCGGTCCCGACGCTGCTCGACGTGGTGCACGAGCTTCCGGAGGCCGCCGACCGCGTTCTTTTGGTCGGGCACAATCCCGCGCTAGAGGAGCTGGTCCTGCTGCTGGTTCCCGACAACGGTCCGTTGCGCGAAGAGGTGCAGGTCAAGTTCCCCACCGCGAGTCTCGCCGAGATTCGCTTCAGTGGGAACCGCTGGTCCGATGCCGCGGCAGGCGCCGCCGAGCTGGTCCGTTTCGTGCGGCCGCGCGACCTTGATCCGAGCCTCGGGCCCGACACGCCCTAGCCGCCGTCGTCCTTCAGTGCCTTCACGAGCGAGTCGCGCACGGCCTGCAGCGATTCGGCGGGGCTGGCGCTGGAGGAGGCAGTTGCGGGCGAGGGCCTGGCCTTCTTCTCACCGGCGAGCAGCCGCTGCACGCCGCGGATCGTATAGCCCTCGTCGGCAAGGAGGTGGTGAATCCGCCGCACGAGAGCGACGTCCTCGGGCCGGTAGTAACGCCGATTGCCAGCGCGTGTCAGAGGTCGGAGCTGCGGGAAGCGCGTTTCCCAATAGCGCAGGATGTGTTGGGGCCGCCCGATCTCCTGGGCAAGCTCACCGATGGTGCGGAGGGCGCCGGCCGCTTTCTCTGCGGCCATAGGTCTTCCCTCAGCCGCCTGCCACGATGCGGTCCCGCATCATCTGGCTGGCTCGGAAGGTTAGCACGCGGCGCGGTGCGATCGGCACCTCGACCCCGGTCTTGGGGTTGCGGCCGATACGTTCGCCCTTGTCGCGAAGGATGAAGCTGCCGAATCCCGAAATCTTCACATTCTCGCCGTTTGCCAGCGATTCGCACATGTGATGGAGGATCTGCTCGACCAGCCGGGCAGCATCAGCACGGCTGAGGCCCACCTCGCTGTGCAGCGATTCGGCCAGATCGGCCCTGGTCAGCGTGCCCGCAGCCGCCATGTCGGCAATTCCCCCGGAGTTGGACGGTGTCGACTCTACTTATCAGATTGTATTCGCCCCGCAAACGGGAACATTACGGAGAAACAACGTCAGGGAAACACCTCAGAAACGGACGACGGCGGCACCCCAGGTGAAGCCTCCGCCCATCGCCTCCAGCACCAGCAGCTGCCCGCGCTTGATGCGCCCGTCGCGCACTGCGGTGTCGAGCGCGAGCGGCACCGATGCGGCGGAGGTGTTGGCATGTTCGTCTACCGTGACCACCACGCGCTCGGGTGCAAGGCCCAGCTTCCGCGCGGTCGCATCGAGGATGCGGGCATTGGCCTGATGCGGCACCACCCAGTCGACATCGCTGCTCTGCAGGCCGGCAGCGGCGAGCGATTCCTCCATCACCGTGGCGAGGTTAACGACTGCGTGACGAAAGACCTCGCGGCCCTTCATCCTGAGCTTGCCGACGGTGCCGGTGCTCGAAGGACCGCCGTCGACGTAGAGAAGATCGTTGTGCCGGCCGTCCGCATGGAGCCGAGTCGCGAGAATGCCGCGGCCGCTCGTCTCGTCGCTTTCCTGCGCCTCGAGCACGATTGCACCGGCACCGTCGCCGAACAGCACGCAGGTCGCCCGGTCCTCCCAGTCGAGGATACGGCTGAAGGTTTCGGCGCCGATCACCAGCGCACGCTTGTGCGCGCCCGCGCGGATCATCGAATCGGCGACCTGGAGCGCGTAGAGGAAGCCCGAGCAGACCGCAGCCACGTCGAAGGCAACGCAGTCGTTGATCCCGAGCGCGGTCTGCACGCGCGTGGCGGTGGCCGGGAAAGTCTGGTCGGGAGTCGCGGTGGCGAGCACGATCAGGTCGATGCTCGCGGCGGAGACGCCCGCAGCGGCCAGCGCGGCCTTGGCGGCGCCGGTCGCGAGCGTGCTCGTCGTCTCGTCCTCGGCGGCGATATGGCGGAAACGAATGCCGGTGCGCTCGACGATCCACTCGTCGCTCGTGTCCACCCGCTCCGCCAGCTCGGCATTGGAAACGCGACGCTCCGGCAGGAAGGAACCGGTCCCCAGGATCACCGAACGCAATGTCACGCAGCCTTCGCCTCGATATTCCCCAGATCCTCGGCGATCCGCCGGTTGAGATCGTCACGCAGCATCTTGGCGGCGAAGCCGATCGCCGTGTCGACGCCCACTTCGTTGGCGCTGCCGTGGCTCTTCACGACGATGCCGTTGAGCCCCAGAAAGACTGCGCCGTTGTGATTATTGGGATCGAGATGATGGCGCAGCAGCTCGGTCGCGGGGCGCGAGATCAGGAAGCCGATCTTCGAGCGAGTCGAGCTCGAGAAGGCGCGCTTGAGCAGGTCGGCGACGAACCGCGCGGTGCCTTCAATCGTCTTCAGGGCGATGTTGCCCGAGAAACCGTCGCACACGATCACGTCGACTTCGCCGCGCGACAGCTTGTTGCCCTCGATGAAGCCCTGGAAGTCGAGCCGCAGGTGCGCGGCCGCGCGAAGCTCCGCAGCCGCCTCGCGGATGCTCTCGGTGCCCTTCATTTCCTCGGTGCCGATGTTGAGCAGCGCGACTCGGGGGCGTTCGAGGTCGAGCGCGATCCGGGCATAGGCGGCGCCCATCACCGCGAACTGGACCAGGTTGCGCGAATCGACTTCGGTGTTGGCGCCCAGATCGAGCATCACCGTGTCGTTTTCGCCCAGCGTCGGCATCAGCGCGGCCAGCGCAGGACGATCGATGCCCGGCATCGTGCGAAGCGCGAGCTTCGACATTGCCATCAGTGCGCCGGTATTGCCCGAGGAAACCGCGGCCCCCGCCTTGCCCTTCTTCACCAGGTCGATGGCGATTCCCATCGACGTGGTCTTGGCGCGGCGAATTGCGGTGCTGGGCTTTTCGTCGGACGCGACGATCTCAGGCGCATGGACGATCTCCGACGCGGCGGTGAGATTCGGGTGGGTCTTGAGCCCCTCGCGGATCTGCGCCTCGTCGCCGACCAGGATGAATTCCATCCCGTCGAACCGGCGGCGCGCCCGTGCGACACCCGCCAGCATGACTGCGATCCCTTCGTCGCCGCCCATCGCGTCGACGGCTATTCGCATCGGGATCGTCATGCCGGCCGGCCCCTGTTCGCGTGGCGTATCAGGCCTCGACGGAGGTGACTTCGCGGCCATTATAGTGGCCGCACGCCGCGCACAGATGATGCGGGCGCTTCAGTTCGCCGCAGTTCGAGCATTCCTGGAATGCTTCGACCGTGAGCGCATCGTGCGCCCGGCGCATGCCACGCCGCGACGGCGAGGTCTTTCTCTTGGGAACGGCCATCAGGCACCTTTATCCGAACAAACCTAGAATCAGGTCGCGATACGCCCGCATGGCACGCCGGGCAAGCGACGGCTGGGCCGGCCGCTCGCCGGACCAGCGGACAGGTCACGAAGCGAATGCGCGCCTATAGCGATTCTTGCTCATAGTGCAAGGCCGTGTAGGAAGGAGGGCAGAAGGGGGATTGCCAATGTTGCTTCCTGTCGCACTTACCACTGCCGGCGCCGCCGCACTCATCAACTTCTGGCTGGGCCTGCGCGTCAGTCAGGTCCGCCGCGCCGAAAAGATCTGGGTCGGTGACGGTGGCAATGCGCGGCTGGCGGCGCGGATGCGGGCCCAGCTCAACTTCGCCGAATATGCGCCGATCGTGCTGATCCTGATCGCGCTGATCGAGTTCGGCGCGGGGACGAGCCTGTGGCTGTGGATCGTCGCGGCGGCGTTTCTCCTCGGCCGGCTGCTCCACCCGATCGGGATGGACGGCTGGATGCCGGGGCGGATGATCGGAGCGCTCACCACCATGCTTGCGCTGATCGGCCTCGCCGGTTACGCAATCTACCTCGCCCAGCAATACGCCAACCCGCTGCGCTGATCAGCCGCGCGCGAGCGCCGCATCCCCCACGAAGGGATTGGTCCGCCGCTCGTGCGCGAAGTTGCTCGCCGGGCCGTGGCCGGGGACGAACACCGTGTCGCCGCCCAGCGGCCACAGCTTGCCGGTGATCGCGTCGATCAGATCCTGGTGGTTGCCGAGCGGGAAGTCGGTGCGGCCGATCGATCCCTGGAACAGCACGTCCCCGACGATCGCGAGCTTCGAAGCCGGATGGTGGAACACCACATGGCCCGGCGTGTGACCGGGGCAGTGATAGACGTCGAGCACGAGCGAGCCGACCGTGACCTGATCGCCGTCCACCAGCCACCGGTCCGGCTCGAACGGGGCGCCGCGCACGCCATAGCGCCGCCCGTCGTCCTCGAGCCGCGCGATCCAGAAGCGGTCCGCTTCGTGCGGTCCCTCGATCGGCACGCCGAGCTCCTTGGCGAACTCGCCCGCCGCGCCGCAATGATCGATATGGCCGTGGGTGATCAGGATCTTCTCGATCGTCACGCCATGCTCGGTCGCCGCTGCACGGAGCCGGTCGAGGTCGCCGCCGGGATCGACGAAGGCGCCGCGCATCGTCTCGGTGCACCACAGCAACGTGCAGTTCTGCTGGAGCGGAGTCACGGGCACGATCGCCGCGCGCAGGGGAGTGTTCGACATGCCAGCCAGATAGGCGGCGCGCCGGGACGCGGCAACATGGGCTTGCCCCGCGCGCGGCACGGCTCCATTCGGGCGCGGCATGCCGCTCCCCGAACCGCCCTTCGTGCTCCTCGACGATGCACGCGCCGATGGCGCGCCGGCACGACTTTATTCGCGGCCGGTCGAAATCGTCAGTGCAGCGACTCCGGCGGAAGTGCCGGCAGCACTCGCGCAGCTTCGCTCCGCTCGCGGCCGCGGGCTCCATGCCGCCGGCTACCTCGCTTACGAAGCCAGCGCTGGTTTGGTGGCTGAAGCCTGGCTCGAGCTTCCCCAGCCCTCCGATGCTCCCCTGCTCTGGTTCGGGCTGTTCGAGGGCTTTCAAGAGGTTGCGCCCGAAGCAGTGCCCGCGCTGCTTCCCGATCCTGCTGGAGCCTGGGCAGGGCGTCCTCGTCCACAAGTTGCGCGCACCAACTACGAAACTGCCTTCACGCGCGTCGCCGACTATATCGCTGCGGGCGACATCTATCAGGCGAACCTCACGTTCCGCGCCGCGGTGCGCTACGCCGGCAGCGGGTCGGCACTCTATGCGCTGCTGCGGGGCCGTGCGCGTGCAGGCTATGGCGCGCTGGTGGCGACCGGCAATCGCTGGCTGCTGAGCTTCTCGCCCGAGCTGTTCTTCGCGCTGGAAGCAGGGAAGCTGACGGCACGGCCGATGAAGGGCACTGGGCTGCGCGGCGCGTCGCCTGCGGAGGACGCGGCGCTCGCGGCCGCGCTCGCTGCCGACGAGAAGCAGCGCGCCGAGAATCTGATGATCGTCGATCTGATGCGCAACGATCTCGCCCGAGTTGCGCGTGCCGGAAGCGTCGCGGTCCCCAGCCTGTTCGAAGTCGAGCGCTATCCCACCGTCCACCAGATGGTTTCCACCATAACTGCCGAGCTCGCGCAGGATCAGGACGCGATCGACGCGCTTGCCGCGCTCTTCCCCTGTGGATCGGTGACCGGCGCGCCCAAGATCCGTGCGATGCAAGTGATCTCGGAAGTCGAGGCCGGCCCGCGCGGCATCTATACCGGCGCGATCGGACGGCTCGACGCCAATGGCGATGCGATGTTCAACGTTGCGATCCGGACGCTGGCGTTGGATGAGCCGGGGTGGGCGCTGCTCGGGCTCGGATCGGGCGTCGTCGCTGATTCGCAGGGGCCGGAGGAATGGGATGAGTGCCTTGCCAAGGGAGCCTTCGTGACCGCGGGAGAGACCGGATTCGACCTGATCGAGACGATGCGCTTCGATCCCGAGGACGGCATCGCGCTGCTCGAGCGACACCTGACGCGGATCAAGGAAAGCGCGGAGGCGCTCGATTTCACGTTCGATCGCCACAGTGCGCGCAACGAGCTCCAGGCCGCCACCTTCCGCCTGCGCAGTCCTGCCCGTGTCCGGCTTCTGCTCGGCCGCTCGGGCGCGATTGCGATCGGAATCAATCCCCTTCCAGAGCTCGCGCCTTCCCCGGTTCACGTCACGCTCGCGCCGCTCCCGGTCGAGCCCGACGATTTTCGTCTGCGCCACAAGACCAGCCGCCGCGGCTTCTATGATCGCGCCCGGATGGCGGCGGGCAGCTGGGAGGTGGTGTTCACCGATCCGCAAGGCTTCCTCACCGAAGGCAGCTTCACGTCGGTCTTCGTCGAGCGGGACGGGGTGCTGGTGACTCCGCCGCTCGCGCGTGGGCTGCTCCCCGGCGTGCTCCGCGCCGAGCTGATCGAGACCGGTCGCGCGGTGGAGGGGGACCTCCGGCCCGAAGACCTCGCGAACGGCTTCTTCCTCGGCAATGCGCTGCGCGGACTGGTTGCAGCCGTTACAGTTGCGGAAAGCGCGAAGCCGGACGTATAGGCGCGCCGTTCCTCTCCCGAGAAGGCGCCCCGCACATGCAGACTTCCGCCGCGCTCCAGCGCATCCAGCCCTCCGCCACGCTTGCGATGACCAGCCGCGTGTTCGAGCTGAAGCGTCAGGGGATCGATGTGATCGGCCTCGGCGCCGGCGAGCCCGATTTCGACACGCCCGATTTCGTCAAGGAAGCCGCGATCGAAGCGATCCGTGCGGGCAGGACCAAATATACCAACGTCGACGGCACACCCGAGCTCAAGCAGGCGATCGTCGCCAAGTTCGCGCGCGAGAACGGCCTCACCTATGCCGAGAACCAGATCAGCGTGAACTCGGGCGGCAAGCACACGCTGTTCAACGCCTTCTGTGCGACGATCGACGCGGGCGACGAGGTCATCGTTCCGGCACCCTATTGGGTCAGCTACCCCGATGTGGTCGAGTTCGCGGGCGGCAAGCCCGTCTTCATCGCGGCCGGTGCCGACCAGGCCTATAAGATCAAGCCCGAGCAGCTCGAGGCGGCGATCACCGCCAAGACCAAGTGGGTGGTGCTCAACTCGCCTTCGAACCCGACCGGCGCCGCCTATAGCGCAGCGGAGTTGAAGGCGCTGGGCGAAGTGCTCGAGCGGCACCCGCATGTGCTGATCTACGCCGACGACATGTACGAGCACATCCTCTACGACGGCTTCGAATTCGCTACGATCGCGCAGGTCTGCCCCTCGCTCTACGATCGCACGCTGACTGCCAACGGCGTGTCCAAGGCCTATGCCATGACCGGCTGGCGGATCGGCTATGCCGGCGGCCCGGCCTGGCTGATCAAGGCGATCGGCAAGCTCCAGTCGCAATCGACCTCGAATCCGTGCAGCATCTCGCAGGCCGCCTCGGTCGCTGCGCTCACCGGCGATCAGAGCTTCCTCAAGGAGCGCGTCGCCGCCTTCCAGACGCGGCGCGATCTCGTCGTGTCGATGCTCAACGAAGTCGCGGGCATGACTTGCCCTACGCCCGAAGGCGCCTTCTACGTCTATCCCGAGTTCGCAGGACTGATCGGCAAGACCACGCCCAAGGGGCAGAAGATCACCACCGACGAGGAGATGATCGGCTATCTGCTCGACGAGGGCCGAGTCGCTGCGGTGCACGGCGCCGCCTTCGGCCTGTCGCCCGCGATGCGGATCAGCTATGCCACTTCGGAGGCGCTGCTGCGCGAGGCATGTTCGCGAATCCAGGAGGCGTGCGCCGCGCTGCGCTGATTCTGGCCCGGGAGGGCTCCACCGATGCCGAAGCCGATCATGTTGCTTCTTGTTGCCGCACTGCCGGGCGTGGGTCCTGCGGTGCGCGCGGTTCCCGTGCCTGTGCCGGCGCAGGACGTGACCGGCGTCAAAGGCCCGCAGACGGCGGTGCTCGCGGGCGGCTGCTTCTGGGGGATGGAAGCGGTGTTCCAATCAGTGAAGGGCGTCCAGTCGGTGACGAGCGGCTATGCCGGCGGCACGCGCGCCACTGCCACCTATGCCCAGGTAGCGCGCGAGCGCACCGCGCATGCGGAGGTGGTCAAGATCGTCTACGACCCGCGGCAAGTGAGCTACGGAACGCTGCTGCGCATCTTCTTCTCGGTGGCGCACGATCCCACCCAGCTGAACCGCCAGGGGCCGGACAAGGGGCCGAGCTACCGCTCGGCGATCTTCCCGCAGGACGAGCGCCAGCGCCGCGTCGCCGCCGCCTATCTCGCGCAGCTCGGCGCCGCCAAGGCATTCCCCCAGCCGGTGGTCACGCGGATCGAGACCGGGGCCTTCTATCCCGCCGAGGCCAACCACCAGGACTTCTACTGGCGGAACCCAACCCACCCCTACATCCTGCGCTGGGACAAGCCCAAGGTGGCGGCGTTCCGTAACGCCTTCCCGCGACTGGCGAACTAGATCAGCCCCATCGCCGCCAGCTCGCGGATCAGGGCGGGGGGCATCTCGGCCGATCCGGCCTCGCCGCCGCCCAGGTCCTCGGGCGCATCGGCGCTTTCGAGATAGCGCCACCCCTGGTGCGCGCGCTTGGGGCGCGGATGGACGAGGATCAGCCGGGACTCGAGTATGATCGCGGTGCGCCCGCCCTCGGCCTCGCCGAACCCGATGATCGGGGTGCGGCCAACGAGCTGGTGCTTGACGATCCAGAACAGCGATCCGCTTCCGGCGCCTTCGGCGAGGATCTCGTCGTGGCGCTTGGGCAGGTAGCGCGTGCTGTGTTCCCACGGACCGCCGCGGCTGGCGAGGCGCCGGGCGAGATAGTCGACGGAGTCGCAGCCGAAGGCGACCTTGGTGAGATGGAGCGGCACGGATGCTATGTGGGCGCGCGCGGCGGCGCGATCAACCGACGATGCCGCTTGCGGTGGCGAGCCCCAGGAAGGCGAGGAAGCCCATCGAATCGGTCACCATCGTCACGAAGATCGACGATGCGACTGCGGGATCCTGTCGGAAGCGCTCGAGCGTCACCGGCACCAGCACGCCGGCAAGCCCAGCGATCATGATGTTGGCGAGCATCGCCGCAGCGATGACGCTGCCCAGCCCCGCGTCGCGGAACGCCAGCCCGATCGCGAGCCCGATCACTGCGGCCACGGTCAGCCCGTTGAGCAGCGCGATCGAGATCTCGCGACGGATCGTCCGGATCGTGTTCGACTGGGTGAGCTGGTTGGTGGCGAGCGCGCGCACCGTCACCGCCAGCGTCTGGGTGCCGGCATTTCCGCCCACCCCGGCGACGATCGGCATCAACGCGGCGAGCACGGCCATCTGCGCGATCGTCGCGTCGAAGAAATAGACGATCGTCGCGGGGACGAGCGCGGTCACCAGATTGGTGATCAGCCAGCGCACGCGCCCCTTGTAGCTGTCGATCACCGGCTCGTTGATGTCGCCTTCGCCGGCGCCCGACAGGCGCAGAATGTCTTCGCCCGCTTCTTCGGAGATGATGTGGACCACGTCGTCCACCGTGATCATGCCCACCAGCCGCCCGCTCGCATCGACCACCGCGGCGGAGATCAGCGCGTATTTCTGGAAGCGGAGCGCCACTTCCTCCTGATCCATGTCGACCGGGATCAGCGTCTGCTCGCGCTTCATCACGTCGCTGATCGCCACGGCGCGCGGCGTGCGCAACACCCAGCTCAGGTTGCAGGTGCCCACCGGCTTGTGCGCCGGATCGACGACGAAGATTTCCCAGAAGTCGGTGGTCAGCGCGTCGTCGCCGCGCAGGTAATCGAGCACGTCGCCGACGGTCCAATGCTCCGGCACCGCGATCAACTCGCGCTGCATCAGGCGGCCGGCAGATTCCTCCGGATAGGAGAGCGCTTCCTCGATCGCGGCGCGGTCGTCCGGGTCCAGCGCGCGGAGCACCTCGCGCTGGTCCTCGACGTCCATGTCCTCGATGATCGCGACCGCGTCGTCGGTGTCGAGCTCGGCGGCGATGTCGGCCACCTGGTGCGGCTCGAGCGCGTCGACCAGCACTTCGCGCACCCAGTCGTTCATCTCGGCGAGCACGTCGCCGTCGATCAGGTCGGAGATCGCGGCGACCAGCGCCGGGCGCTGCTCGGCGGGGGTGAGTTCGACCAGATCGGCAATGTCGGCGGGGTGGAGCGGCGCCACGCGCGCGAGCGCCGTCTCCGTGTCGCCGGCCTCGACTGCCTCGAGCACCGCGCTCACGAATTCGGGCTTCAGCCGGTCGTCCTCGTCCAGCTCGCTTTCGGGAGCGGTGCTCTCGGAATGAAGTTCGGTCTCACTCATGGTCGACCTCCTTCGGCTGGCCCCGGCCCGGCGCTGCCATCGTCGCAGACGATTTGCAACTCCTGCCCGGTGCCCCTAGGTGCGGCCTGACCGTTTCAGTGGAGTTTCCGACAGTGGCAGAGCCTACCAACCTCGTCATGACCCTCGATACCGGCGACGTGCGCATCCGGTTGCGTCCCGACCTCGCTCCCAAGCACGTCGAGCGCATCGTCAAGCTCGCCGACGAGGGCTTTTACGACGGCGTGGTGTTCCACCGCGTGATCGACGGTTTCATGGCGCAGGGCGGCGACCCCAGCGGGACCGGCATGGGCGGCTCGAAGGAGCCCAACCTTCCCGCCGAGTTCAGCCGCGAGCCGCACGTGCGCGGCGTCTGCTCGATGGCGCGCACGATGGATCCGAACAGTGCGAATTCGCAGTTCTTCATCTGCCTCGACGACGCGACCTTCCTCGACGGCCAATACACCGTCTGGGGCGAAGTGTCCGAAGGCATGGAGCATGTCGACGCGATCCCCAAGGGCGAGCCGCCGCGCGAGCCCGGCAAGATCGTCAAGATGCGCACCGAGGCCTGATCGCACTGGAGCCCCTCCCTTTGCGGAGGGGCTTTCGCTCACACCTTGTCCGCTTCCATCGCCTCGATCAGCCAGTCGTGGAAGATCTTCACCGGCCGCTGGCCCAGCGCGCGCGGGCGGCACACGAACCAATAGCTGTAATGGCTCTCCACCGTCAGGTCGAAGAGCCGCACCAGCCGTTCGTCGCGCGCCGATTCGAAGTGCGATTCGAGCATGAAGGCCACCCCCAGCCCCTGCGCCGCGGCCTCGAGCATCAGATTGCCCGAATCGAAATGATCGATTGCCAGCGGCTCGAGGTCGGGGAAGCCCGCGGCAGCGCGCCAGGCCGTGAAGGTCTCGGGCATGTCGCGGTGCACCAGCGCGGTGAGCCGCGAAAGCTGCTCCGGTCGCGTGATCGGATCGGACCCTTCGAGCAGCGAGCGCGCCCCGATCACATGCACCCGGTTGCGATCGAGCCGCCGCGCATAGAGCCCCGGATCGATGTCGCGTGCGATCACGATCGCCGCATCGAGCCCGTCGCCGAGCCGCGCCACGCCGTGGCTTGCGGTGTCCACGTCGAGGTGAAGCTCGGGGTGTTTGCGCTTTAGCTCGGGCAGCTTCGGCAGCAGTCGCTGCGTGGCGAACAGCGGCAGCACGCCCAGCCGCAGCCGGAGCAGCTCGGTGCCGCTCGTCATCGCCTCGACTGCGTCGGTCATGGCATCGAGCGCGGGGGCGATCAGCCCCAGCAGCCGCTCACCATCGTCGTTGAGCCGCAGCGCCTGGTGCCGCCGCTCGAACAACGGCTTGCCGATGAAGCGCTCGAGCGACTGGACGCGGCGGCTGAGCGCGGGCGACGAAAGCGCCAGCTCCTCCGCGGCGGCCTTGATCGAGCCGAGCCGCGCCACCTGGACGAACGCTTCTATCGCAGTGAGGGGAGGAAGCCGTCGCATATGCCTCTCTTGTGCAGTGCACCACAAATATCGGCAAGCTTTGCCGCGCGCGCAAGCCACTCTACTTAGGCTGTTCGCCTGTCGTTACGCTAACGACGGTTGCAACTCCTGCAACGGCCATTTGTTCATTTCGCACTTGCACAAAATTATGCCGCACCGCACATAGAGCGGGCCTTTCAGGCATCCTCTCCTAAAACTTTCCAGGCGGGTCCTTGTGGTCCGCCATTTTTTTTGCCCCTCGCGGCACGCAAATCGCGTTCCTATGTTCCGCCTTCATGCCTTGAGGGGACATTTGAATGGCGGATGACGAAAGCAGGGGGCGCAAGCTCCAGGTAGCCAATGCCCGGCCCGAGGACAGCGGCCGCGGCCTCGCGCATATCCCGCGCTCGCTGATGGCAGCGCTCGGGATCACCGAGGGCGACGTTATCGAGATCGCAGGCAAGCGCGCCACCCCCGCGCGCGCGGTGCTGCCCTATGCCGAAGACGAGGGGCTGGAGCTGCTCCGCATCGACGGGCTCCAGCGGGCTAACGCCGGCGTCGGCTCGGGCGATTTCGTCGAGGTCCGCCGCGTCGAATCCAAGCCCGCCACCCGCGTCGTCTTCGCGCCTGCCCAGGCCAATCTGCGGCTCCAGGGCTCGAGCAATGCGCTCAAGCGCACCTTCTTCAATCGCCCGCTCACTGCGGGCGACACGATCTCGACCGTCGGCCACCAGCGTGCCGACATTCCGCCCAACGTCGCGCAATACCTCCGCGCGCCTGCCTATGCGCTCCAGGAAATCCGCCTTGCGGTGATCTCCACGGTGCCGCGCGGCGTGGTCCATATCGACGAGAATACCGAGGTCGAGCTCCGCGCCGAATATGAGGAGGCGAAGGAAAGCCGCCGCGCCGACGTCACCTATGACGACATCGGCGGCATGGCCGGTACGATCGACCAGCTCCGCGAGATGGTCGAGCTGCCGCTGCGCTACCCCGAGCTGTTCCAGCGCCTCGGCGTCGATCCGCCCAAGGGCGTGCTGCTCCACGGCCCGCCCGGAACGGGCAAGACGCGCCTTGCGCGCGCGGTCGCCAACGAAAGCGACGCGACCTTCCACCTGATCAACGGTCCGGAAATCATGGGCTCGGCCTATGGCGAATCCGAATCGCGCCTGCGCCAGGTGTTCGAGGAGGCAGCCAAGTCGGCCCCTTCGATCGTGTTCATCGACGAGATCGATTCGATCGCGCCCAAACGCGGCCAGGTCTCGGGCGAGGCCGAGAAGCGGCTGGTCGCCCAGCTGCTCACGCTGATGGACGGGCTCGAGGCGCGCGCCAACGTCGTGATCATCGCCGCGACCAACCGACCCGAGGCGATCGACGAAGCCTTGCGCAGACCGGGCCGCTTCGATCGCGAGATCGTCGTCGGCGTTCCCGACGAGCGCGGACGGCGCGAGATCCTGGGCATCCACACCCGCGGCATGCCGCTGGGCGATCGCGTCGATCTCGGCGAGCTGGCACGGACCACCTATGGCTTCGTCGGTGCCGATCTCGCCGCGCTAGCGCGCGAGGCCGCGATCGAGGCGGTGCGCCGGATCATGCCCAGCCTCAACCTGGAGGAAGGCACGATCCCGCCCGAGGTGCTCGACACGCTCGCCGTCACGCGCGAGGATTTCCTCGAAGCGCTCAAGCGCGTCCAGCCTTCGGCGATGCGCGAAGTGATGGTGCAGAAGCCCAATGTCCGCTGGGACGATGTTGGCGGACTCGACGATGCCCAGATGCGCCTCAAGGAAGGCATCGAGCTGCCGCTCAAGGATCCCGACGCGTTCCGCCGCCTGGGTATCCGCCCGGCCAAGGGCTTCCTGCTCTATGGTCCGCCGGGCACCGGCAAGACCCTGCTCGCCAAGGCAGTCGCGCGTGAGGCGGAGGCGAACTTCATCGCCACCAAGTCGAGCGACCTGCTCAGCAAATGGTATGGCGAGTCCGAGCAGCAGATCGCCCGGCTGTTCGCGCGCGCGCGTCAGGTCGCGCCGTGCGTGATCTTCATCGACGAGCTCGACAGTCTCGTCCCTGCGCGCGGCGGGGGCGTGGGCGAGCCACAGGCTACCGAGCGCGTGGTCAACACGATCCTCTCGGAGATGGACGGGCTGGAGGAGCTCCAGTCGGTGGTGGTGATCGGTGCGACCAACCGGCCGAACCTGATCGATCCCGCACTGCTGCGGCCCGGCCGCTTCGATGAGCTCGTCTATGTCGGCGTTCCCGATCAGGCAGGGCGCGAGCGGATCCTGCGCATCCAGACCGAGAAGATGCCGCTCGCGGCCGATGTCGATCTGGGCGACGTCGCCGCGCGCGCGGAACGCTTCACCGGCGCGGACCTCGAGGACGTGGTGCGCCGCGCCGGCCTCGTCGCGCTGCGCCGGTCGCTCGGCGCGAGCGAAGTCACGATGGCCGATTTCGAGGAGGCGTTCGCCGATTCGCGCGCGACCGTCACGCCGGAGATGCTGTCCGAATATGAAGCGATGCAGAGCCGGTTGAAGCAGGATGCCATGGCGATCCAGCCGCTCGGCTTCATTGCTCCGGGGATGCTCGAACCGCGCGGTCAGAAGCAAGGCTGACCCAGGCATAGGCGAGCAAGGCGGCCAGCCCCCCTGCTGCGGCGAGGTAGGGGAGCGGCCGCCAAAGCTCGTAGAGCCCGACGCCGATCGAGGGGCCGAGCACGAAGGCGGCGCCGTTGATCGACGTCACCTTGCCGGCCACCGATCCCTGCGCCGAATGGCCCACCGCCAGCGAGGATCCAGCGGTGAACCCCGGCCGCGCGAAGCCGAACCCCAGCGACGCGAGCGCATAGCCCAGCGCAATCCCGTAGAGCGAAGTCGCAGTGCCCGTCGCCGCGCAGCCGATCGCACCCACGACCACGCCCGCAATGACCAGTGCCCGAGGCGTCAGGTTGAGCAGCGGAATCAGGCCCCATTGCGCGAGCAGCGCCGATCCCGCGCCCATCATCAGCACCAGGCCGGTCGGCTCCAGCGCTTCCATCGGGCTCACCCCCAGCCGGTCGATCACCAGGAAGCCGATGGCCTGACCCGTCATCGCCTGCGCATGGCCGACGACGAGCCCCACGATCATCCAGGCGCGCACGCGCGGATCGAAATAGCCTATGCGCTCGCCGGGCTCCGCTACCGCGGCCGTCACGCTCGCGCCGGTCGCTTGCCCACCGATGCTGGGATAGCCGATCGCCGCGCCGTGCGAGCCGGCCTCCTCGGGCGGCAGCAGGCGGATCACCGCGACCCAGATCACCGCGCCGATCCCCGCCGCCACGAAGGCGGGGCCGGAGAGGCCGATCGTCGGCCCGCCCCGCCACAGGTCGCCGAACACCAGATAGGGGGCGATCGCAGGGCCGAGGATCGTCCCGAGCCCGAAGGCCGAGGCGAGCAGCGTCAGCGCGCGCGTCCGCTCTTCGCGGCTGGTCCGCCCGGCGACGATCGCCTGTACCGCCGGGGGCGCGGCGGCGCCGAACGCGCCATAGATCACCCGCGCGGCGATGAAGGCGACGAAGGTCGCGAGTGGCGCCAGCACGCCGTTGATCCCCAGCGCCAGGAACAGCCCGCAAAGGAACAGCGATATGGTAAATCCGGCGATGCCGACCAGCACCATCGCGCGCCTTCCGTGCCGGTCCGAACGGTTGGCCCAGAAGGGCGCGGCGATCACCCACAGCAGCGCCGATACCGAGAAGACCGCCGCCACCGCGCTGTCGGCCACGCCCAGCGACCGGCCGAGCGCGGGGAGCACCGATTGCAGCGCGGTGTTGCCCGCGGCGATCGCCAGCATCACGGTGAAGAGCAGCGCGAAGGTGCGGTCGAACCCGCCGATCCGCACCGCGGGCACCCTCACCCGCGCTTCCAGCTATAGCTGCGCCCGATCTCGGCGACGTGGAGCTCGTACCATTGGTACCAGCGGTCGCGGCCGGCATCGCGGATCGCCGCATGCTCGGGATGCTGGCGCCATGCGATGGCGCTCGCCTCGTCGGCCCAATAGCTGAGCGTGATGCCGATCCCGCCGGCGTCGCGCACGCTGTCGACTCCGCGATAGCCCGGCTGTTCGGCCGCGAGCGTCGCCATCGCGTCCGCCGCCGCGGCATAGCCTGCGTCGTCCACGCCGGTACGCGCCGACACGAACACCACCACCGTCTGCCCCGACCGATCTTCCGCCATGCACCACCGCTTAGGCCGTCCGATCGCGAAGGCAAGGCACTTCAAATCCTCCTCCTGGCCGGGGATCGGATGGCTTTCGTCGCTTCCCGGCTTACTCTACCCCCGCCCCATGCTCACCGACTGGCATTTCTATGCGCTCGCCATCCCCGCCGTGTTCCTGATCGGGCTCGCCAAGGGCGGGTTCGCGGGAATGGGGGCGCTGTCGCTGCCGATGCTCACCTTCGTCATCGATCCGGTGCGCGCGGCGGCGATCCTGCTCCCGATCCTGATCGTGCAGGACGTGGTGGGCGTCTGGGCGTTCCGGCGCAGCGTCGATTGGCGCGTGCTCGGCTGGATGCTGCCAGGCACGCTGCTCGGGATCTGGCTCGGCTATGCCTTTGCGGCCAGCGTCTCCCCGCTCGGCGTCATGGCGGCAGTTGGAGTCATCTCGATGCTGTTCGGCGCCTATCGGCTCTGGACCGCGCGCCATTCGGTGCCGCGCCCGCACCGCCGGTTGCCCGAATGGCTGGGGTCGCTGTTCGGTGTCGCCTCGGGCTTCACCAGCCAGATCGCGCATGCCGGCCAGCCGCCGTTCCAGCTCTGGGTGCTGCCGCGGGGGCTTTCGCGCGACATGCTCGTGGGCACCACTGCGGTCTTCTTCGCGGCGACCAACTGGCTCAAGGTTCCCGCCTATGCCGCGCTCGGCCAGTTCACGCCGGTGAACCTGCTCACCGCCGCCGCGCTGATGCCGGTCGCGGTCGGCTCGACCTTCGCGGGCGTCTGGCTGGTCCGCCGCGTCGCGCCCGAGCGCTTCTACACTGCGATCTACTGGCTGATGATCCTGGTGGGCGGCGTTCTGGTGTGGGAGGCGACCGCCTAAACCGTTCGTGCTGAGCAGGCCGTCGAAGCACCGTTCTTCTTCGTCCGGCGATCGGAGAAAGTAGAATGGCCCTTCGACAAGCCCAGCGCAAACGGATCTAGATCAGTCGAACAGGCTCGAGACCGAGCTTTCGTCCGCGATCCGCCGCACTGCCTCGGCGAGCAGCGGAGCGATCGTGAGGTGGCGGATCTTCTTGCTCTCGGCGATCACCGCATGGTTGCCGATCGAATCAGTGATGACGAGCTCGGCCAGCGCCGAATTGTCGACGCGCGCCACGGCACCGCCCGAGAGCACGCCGTGGGTGCAATAGGCGACCACCTCCTCGGCACCCGAGGCCTTGAGCGCGGCCGCAGCATTGCAGAGCGTGCCGGCCGAATCGACGATATCGTCGATAAGGATGCAGAAGCGGCCCTCGACCTGGCCGATGATGTTCATCACTTCCGATTCGCCCGGCCGCTCGCGGCGCTTGTCGACGATCGCCAGCGGCGCGTTGTCGAGCCGCTTGGCAAGCGCGCGCGCGCGCACCACGCCGCCCACGTCGGGCGATACGACCATCCACTGTCTGTCGGGGAAGCGGGTGTGGATGTCTGCGGACATCACCGGCGCGGCGAACAGATTGTCGGTCGGAATGTCGAAGAAGCCCTGGATCTGCCCGGCGTGCAGATCGACCGAAAGCACACGGTCGGCGCCCGCGGTGGTCACCAGATTGGCGACGAGCTTGGCCGAAATCGGGGTGCGCGGCCCGGGCTTCCGATCCTGGCGGGCATAGCCGAAATAGGGGAGCACGGCGGTGATCCGCTTGGCCGATGCGCGCTTGAGCGCGTCGACCATGATCAGCAGCTCCATCAGATTGTCGTTCGCCGGGTAGCTGGTCGACTGCAGGACGAAAACGTCCTCACCGCGGACGTTCTCGAGGATCTCGACGAAGATCTCCTCGTCGGCGAAACGGCGCACGTTCGCCTTGGTGAGGGGGATCTCCAGGTAATCGGCGATCGCCTGGGCAAGCGGCAGGTTCGAATTGCCGGCCATGAGTTTCATAGGGATGCGGCCTCCCGTCCGCCTTGTTCGGTTGCACTCCCCTTAGGACGCGGATCGGGCGAGGCAAAGAGGCATTGCCGCCCGGCGGTGCGGGTCCTAGGTCGCGGGCATGACGGTCACCACTCGCTTTGCGCCCAGCCCCACGGGAACGCTGCACGTCGGCAACATCCGCACCGCGCTCCACAACTGGCTGTTCGCGCGCCGGCACGGTGGCCGTTTCCTGCTCAGGATCGACGATACCGATAGCGAGCGTTCGGAAGAGCGGTTCGTCGATTCGATCCGTGCCGATCTTGCCTGGCTGGGGCTGGTGCCCGACGGTGAGGAGCGCCAGTCGGCGCGCTTCGAACTGTACGAGGCCCGCTTCGCCGAGCTGGTCGCGAGCGGCCGGGTCTATCCGGCGTATGAGACTGCGCAGGAACTCGAGCTCAAGCGCAAGATCCTGCTCGGTCGGGGCCTGCCCCCGGTCTATGATCGCGCCGCGCTGGCGCTGAGCGACGCGGAGCGCGCTGCTCTGGAGGCCGAGGGCCGTCGCCCGCATTGGCGCTTCCGGCTCGACCATGGAGAGTCGATCGAATGGAACGATCTCGTCCGCGGCCACCAGCGCTTCGATCCGGCGCTGATGAGCGACCCGGTCGTCCGCCGCGCCGATGGTTCGTGGCTCTACCTGCTCCCCTCGGTGATCGACGACATCGATATGGGCATCAGCCACGTCGTCCGCGGCGAGGACCATGTCTCGAACACCGCGACCCAGCTCCAGATGTTCGAAGCGCTGGGCAGCACTCCGCCTGCCTTCGCCCACGAGGCGCTGCTGACCGGAAACGAAGGCAAGCTCTCCAAGCGGCTCGGTTCGCTCGGTGTGGCGCACTTCCGCGAAGAGGGGATCGAATCGCAGGCGCTGGTCGCGCTGCTCGCGCGGCTCGGGACGAGTGATCCGGTCGAACCCTATGCCGACGCGGCGCCGTTGGTCGAGAGCTTCGACTTCGGCCGCTTCGGTCGCGCCCCCGCCCGGTTCGACGAAGCCGAGCTCGCCGCGCTCAACGCCCGCATCGTCCATCAGCTCGATCACGCTGGCGTGGCGGATCGCTTGCCGGAGGGCATGGGACAGAGCGCCTGGGAAGCGATCCGTCCCAATCTCTCGACCGTGAGCGAAGCCGCCGACTGGTGGCAGGTCGTCCAGGGGCCGATCGATTCTTCGACGCTCCCCGAGGACGACCGCGCCTATCTCGCGCGTGCCGGCGAAATTGCCGCCACGATCGACTGGTCCGCCGACCCCTGGCACGCGCTCACCGGCGCGCTCAAAGCGGAAACCGGGCGCAAGGGCCGCGCACTGTTCCTGCCCCTCCGCCTGGCGCTCACCGGCCGCGAGCACGGCCCGGACATGGCCGCGCTCCTGCCGCTCATCGGGCGCGAGGCGGCGATCTCCCGGCTCTCGGCAGGCTGAGGAAGCCTGCGGCGGAGGGAACTATTTACACAGTTACGTTATGATGTATCATCACTGCATCCGGCAAAAGACCGGTGGCTAGGAGATGGAGTGCAACGCCATGTATGCCGAACATCGTTACGAGCCCCGCCAGTCGCGCAGCGCCAGCTTCGGCGCCGCCTTCCTCATCAACGGCGCGGTGATGGCCGGAATCTTCTTCCTGATCGCACCGAATATCGTGCCCAACCCAGGGGAGGACAGGATCAAGATTATCGACATCTTCAATCCGCCCGAGCCGCCGCCGCTGGACGTACCCAAGCCGCAGCCGAAGGCCGAGCCGCGTGCCAGCAAGGAGCCCCCGATCGTCGCGCCGACTCCCATTTTCAGGACGGACACGACCAACTCGACCACGACTACGACCGAGATCCCTCGCGATCCACCCCTGCCCACCCGGGGAGAGGAACCTGGTCCAGGCACGGTTCCCGGCTCGAATCCCATCCTCCTTCCGCCGCTGGTCGCCGCGTCGCAGGACATGCGCTACCTCAAGGATTTCCAGCCTCCCTATCCGGCATCCGAGCTCCGCGCCCAGCGTGACGGCGTGGTCCGGCTGAAGGTGCTGATCGGAATCGACGGGCGCGTGAAGGCGGTTGAGCAGCTCAGCGCTACTAGCACTGCCTTCTTCGAGGCGGCGCGGCGCCAGGCGCTCTCCAAATGGCGCTTCAAGCCCGCCACTCGCGGCGGGGTGCCCGAGGAGAGCTGGAAGACGATGAGCGTCCGGTTCGAGATCGCGAGCCAATGACGCTCCGGCGCGGGGGTTTGCCCTAGAGCCCCCGCGCCCCTATCTTTGCGGGCAACATGACTCTCCCCAAATACTTCTCGCCGCTGCGCGCCTTCCGGGATCTCCGGCTCTTTCTGGCGACGCGCAAGCGCCACGAGCTGTGGTTCATGGCGCTGGCGGCGGCGATAACCGTGCTGATTCTCTCGGGCTTCGTTGCCGACTCGCGGATCGAGCGCGAGTATCGGCCCAACATCATCTACGTCGAAAGCTGGCCGCTCACGCGCACCGACGAGCAGATCCGCGCGCAGCAGAAGATCGACCAGGCGAAGAAGCGCATCGCCGAGGCCGAGATCGAGAAGAAGCGCAAGGCGCAGCAGGCCGAGTTCAAGAAGATCGACGACAAGCTCGAATCGTGGGGCCTCTGAACCCCGATTTGCGGTGGATGGCGGCGGCGCTCGCGCTTTCGGAGCGCGGCCGCGGACGTACCGCACCCAATCCGAACGTAGGCTGTGTGATCCTCCGCGACGATATCCTAGTCGGCCGCGGCTGGACCCAGCCGGGCGGCCGTCCACATGCTGAGGCGATGGCGCTGGAGGCCGCGGGCGAAAAGGCCCGGGGCGCCACCTGCTACGTCACGCTCGAACCCTGCGCGCATGTCTCGCCGCGAGGCCCCGCGTGCGCTGATCTGCTGGCGGATTCCGGCGTCGCCCGAGTCGTGATCGCGCTCGGCGATCCCGATCCACGCACCAATGGCCAAGGCATCGCCCGGCTGCGCTCTTCGGGAATAGAAGTCGTGGAAGCCTTTGCGGAAGCGCAGGCACGCGCCGCGATGGCAGGGTTTCTCACTCGGCAGGCGAAAGGCCGCCCCTTCGTCACGCTCAAGCTCGCGACGTCGCTCGACGGCCGGATCGCGCTCGCTTCTGGCGAGAGCCGCTGGATCACCGGCCCCGAGGCGCGTGCGCACGCGCATCTGGAGCGCGCGAGGCACGAGGCGATCCTGGTCGGGCGGCGCACCTGGGAGATCGACCGGCCCAAGCTGGATGTGCGGCTTGCCGGGCTGGAGGATCGCTCGCCGCGCCGGCTGGTGCTGTCCGCATCCGGCGATATAGCCCGGCCGGCCGGCATCGCCACTCTCGAAGGCGTCGATCACCTGCTGGTCGAAGGTGGCGCCGAGACCGCAGCCGCATTCCTGCGCGACGGCGTCGTCGATCGGCTGCTCCTCTATCGCGCGCCGATCCTGATCGGCGCCGGCACGGCTGCGCTGGGCGATATCGCGCTCGCCGGGCTGGGGGATGCGCATGGCCGGTGGCGGCTCGTCGATGCACGGCAGCTTGGCAGCGACCGACTCGAAGTCTACGCGGGCACCTGAAATGTTCACTGGAATCGTCACCGACATCGGCACCATCGCCGAAGCACGGCAGCAGGGCGACCTGCGCGTCCGCGTCACCACTGGCTATGACACGAGCGAGATCGATCTCGGCGCGTCGATCTCCTGCTCGGGGGTGTGCCTCACCGTCGTCGACAAGGCGTCCGGCTGGGTTGCCTTCGACGTCTCGGCGGAAACGGTGTCGCGCACGGCGTGCGATCAATGGGCGGTCGGGCGCAAGCTCAACCTCGAACGCGCGCTGCGGCTCGGCGACGAGCTCGGCGGGCACATCGTCACCGGCCATGTCGACGGCATCGGCACCGTGGCCGAATGGCGCAAGGAGGGCGGCTCGCATCGGTTGACGATTGCGGCGGGCAAGGAGATTGCGCCCTATGTCGCGCCCAAGGGGTCGATCACGATCGACGGCGTATCGCTCACCGTCAATGAAGTGCGCGATACCGCCGACGGCGTAGAGATCCTGCTCAACATCATTCCCCACACGGCCGCGGTCACTACATTGGGCGCGATCGAGGCGGGCCGCGAAGTCAATCTCGAGATCGACGTGCTGGCTCGTTATCTCCAGCGCATGGAGGCGCTCCGTGGCAAAGCCTGAACAATCGAATCCCCTGGCCCGTCTCAAGCACGGTTTCCTCTCCTCGCCCGAGGAACTGATCGACGAAGCGCGCAACGGGCGCATGTTCATCCTCGTCGACGACGAGGACCGCGAGAACGAAGGCGACCTCGTTATTCCCGCACAGATGGCGACGCCCGATGCGATCAACTTCATGGCCAAATACGGCCGGGGCCTGATCTGCCTCGCAATGACGAAGAGCCGGGTCGATCAGCTCGGGCTCGATCTGATGAGCCGTTCGAACGGCACCCGCCACGAGACCGCGTTCACCGTCTCGATCGAAGCGAAGGAGGGCGTCACCACCGGCATCTCGGCGGCGGACCGAGCGCGCACCATCTCGGTTGCGATCGATGCGTCGAAGAGCGCCGAGCACATCGTGACCCCGGGCCATGTCTTTCCGCTGGTCGCCCGCGACGGCGGGGTGCTGGTGCGCGCCGGCCATACCGAGGCGGCGGTCGACGTGGCGCGGCTCGCCGGGCTCAATCCTTCGGGCGTGATCTGCGAGATCATGAAGGACGACGGGACGATGGCGCGGATGGACGACCTCGTCTCCTTCGCCCAGTTCCACAATCTCAAGATCGGCACGATCCGCGACCTGATCGCCTATCGCCGCCGCCACGACCATCTCGTGGAAAAGCGCGCCGAAGCCCGATTCACCAGCGATTGGGGCGGCGAGTGGACCGCGCTGACCTTCTGGAACAAGGCCACCGGCAGCGAGCAGGTTGCGCTGGTCAAGGGCAAGGTCGATCCCGCCAAGCCCACTTTGGTCCGCATGCACGCGCTCTCGCCGTTCAGCGACATCTTCGGCGAGGGTGGCGAGCGCGGTGGACTGCTGCGCCGCTCCATGGAGATCATCGGTGAGGAAGGCTCGGGAGTCGTCGTGGTGATCAACCGCCCGCGCGCGGACCAGTTCTCGGTCGCGCTCCAGGCGAAGGCCGGCACGCTCCAGCCCAAGGACATGGAGGAGCTGCGCGACTATGGCGTGGGCGCCACGATCCTCACCGAGCTCGGCGTGCACGACATGGTGCTGCTCACCAACACCCACCACACGCTTGTCGGTCTCGACGGCTACGGCCTGTCGATCGTCGGCGAGCGCGCAATCGATCTGGATAAATAATGGCCCGCGTTCTCATCGTCGAAGCTCGTTTCTACGGACATCTCAACGATCTTCTGCTGAGCGGCGCGCGCACTGCTCTGCAGGAGGCGGGGCACGACTATGAAGTCGTCACCGTCCCGGGCGCGCTCGAAGTGCCGGGCGCAATCTCGCTTGCGGCGGATAGCGGGCAGTATGACGCCTATGTCGCGCTCGGCGTGGTGATCCGCGGCGAGACCTATCACTTCGAGATCGTCTCCAATGAAAGCGCCCGCGGAATCATGGCGCTCGCGCTCGACGGGCTGCCGATCGGCAACGGCATCCTTACCGTCGAGGACGAGGAGCAGGCGCTGGTTCGCGCCGATCCCGAGCAGAAGGACAAGGGCGGCGAGGCGGCCAAGGCCGCGCTCGCGATGCTCGCGCTCAAGAGCCGCTTCGGCTGATGGCGATGCAGCCGCCGCCCTCCCGCTACAAGGTGGTAGAGCGCGGGCGCCGACTGGAAGTAATCGACACGCGTAACGGTGAACCGGTTCGGCCGCCGCTGACCGCATCGCCTGCCGAGCGCCGGACTAGCCCAATGCTCCGCAAGCTCGGCTCAGGCGATGGCACCCGCTTCACGACGAGTCCCCTCTACGATGCCAAGGGGCCGCGCACGATCAAGCTCGACTATTCGGCCATGGCGCGGCTCAGGCAGCTTCGCTTTGCCGTAGCGATCGGCGTAGCGGTGACGGTCGCGATTGCCTTTCTCGCGTGGTGGATGATCCCTGTCGCGATCGTGGCGAGCGCGAATGCCAAGACCCGTTCGGGTGTCCGCGCCGCGATCACACGCTGGCTCGACGGCTTCGATCAGGCCGCCCGCGATTTCTCCAGGAGCGGATAGTCGAGATAACCTTCGGCGCCCTGACTGTAGAAGGTCCGCACGTCCGGGGTGTTCAGCGGGGCACCTTCCCGGAGGCGCCGGACCAGATCGGCATTGGCGATAAACGGGCGGCCGAAAGCAATCGCATCGGTGTTGCCCGATGCGAGCTCGGCCTGCGCGCCTGCCAGATCATAGTCCTGGTTGAGCACCAGCGGCCCCTTGAACACCTTGCGGATCGCAGGCGAGACGCGCGGCTGGTCGCTGCGGCCGAACGTGCCCTCGGGGGTCAACTCGCGCAGCTCGAGAAAGGCGATGCCCGCGTCCGACAGGAACTTCGCCGCTGGCACGAACACGGCCTCGGGGTCGGGATCCTCGACGCCTTGCGAATTGCCGTTGGGCGAGAAGCGGACCGCTGTGCGGTCGGCGCCCGCCTCGCCGATCAGCCGCTGTACCACTTCGCGGAGCAGCCTGCCGCGGTTCTCGGGGCTGCCGCCATATTCGTCGTCGCGGTGGTTGGCGCCGGCGCGCAGGAACTGGTCGATCAGATAGCCATTGGCGGCGTGGAGCTGAACGCCGTCGAACCCGGCGCGCAATGCGTTGCGAGTCGCGCGCGAGTAATCGTCGAGCACCCGCGCGATGTCGTCCTTGGTTGCGGACCGTGCCTCGGCGTAGTCCTGCTTGTCGGCATAGGTGTGCGCTTGCCCCGGCGCGGTCGTGGCGGAGGCAGAGAGCGGCTGGGCGCCGCCGAGGAAGCTCGGATGGACGATCCGGCCCATGTGCCAGAGCTGCGCGAAGATCCGTCCGCCAGCCCTGTGCAGCGCCTCGACCACGGGCTTCCAGCCTTCCACTTGGTCCTCGGTCCAGAGTCCCGGAGCATTCGGCCAGCCGAGCCCTTCGCGGCTGATTCCTGTCGCCTCGGAGATGATCAGCCCGGCCTGGGCGCGTTGCGCGTAATATTCGGCCATGATCGGCGTCGGAACATGCTCGCGCGTCGCGCGGGCGCGGGTTAGCGGCGCCATCAGGATGCGGTTGGGCGCAGCGACGGCGCCGAGCTGGATCGGATCGAAGAGGCCGGGCATCGGGGAGAATCCTCTTTGTTGTGACGCGGACGAGATGGGGCGCTAGAGGGAACCATGCATCAAGGTGGGTCTCAAAGAAAAACTAATCCCCGGCAAACCGCGGGCGCGCCGGTCGCGGCCGTCGTGGCGGTGGTGCTGGCCAATATAGCGCTGGCCTTCGGTCCGCTTTTCGTCCGTCTGAGCGATGTGGGGCCGGTCGCCGCGGGCTTCTGGCGGCTGACGCTCGCCGTGCCGGTGCTGCTCGCCGCCGCCTTCGCCCTGGGGCAGAAGCCGATCGCCTCGGCCAAGGGACTGTGGGGCGTGCTCGCCTTCGCCGGCCTCGCCTTCGCCGCCGATCTCGCGAGCTGGCACCTAGGGATCGTTCGTACCACGCTCGCCAATTCGACGCTGTTCGGCAACTCGGCCACCTTCATCTACCCGATCTACGGCTTCATCGCCGTCCGGATGTGGCCCACGCGACCCCAGGCGGCGGCGCTGCTGCTCGCTGCGTTGGGCGGCGGGCTCCTCCTGGGACGCTCGGCCGAGTTGTCGTCGCGGCATCTGGCGGGGGATCTCTTCTGCTTGCTCGCCGGTGTGCTCTATGCCGTCTATTTCATCCTGATGGCGCGAGCGCGCGAGGCGATGGCGCCGGTGCCCGCCCTGGCGCTCTCCTCGCTCGCGACGATTCCGCCGCTGCTGTTTCTGGCGCTCTTCCTCGGCGAGCAGGTGCTGCCGCACAATTGGTGGCCGCTGATCGGCCTGGCGGTGGTGAGCCAGCTCACCGGCCAGGGACTGATGATCTACGCCTTGGGGCACCTCTCCCCGCTGATCGTGGGAATCGCGCTGCTGATCCAGCCCGTGGTGGGCGCGACGATCGGCTGGATCGTCTATGACGAGCGGCTCGCGGCCGCCGATCTGTTCGGTGCGGCGCTGGTCGCCGCGGCGCTGGTGATGGTACGCGGCGGCGCAAAGAAGCCCGAAGCGCTTGCGCCCGCCGCTGGGGAGCCTAAATCGAACTGATGGACCTAGCAGACGCCACGCTCGACGAATTGCGCGACGCGCTCGCGCCTGCGGTCGCCGCTAACGCTGCATTCGACGGCTGGAACGCGCGCGCGCTCGACGCGGCGGCGGATTCGCTCGGCGTCGACCGCGACGTCGCGCGGCTTGCCTTCTCCGGCGGTGCGGTCGCGATGATCGACGCGTGGTTCGCGAGCATCGATCGGGGAATGGCCGCGCGCTTTACGCCCGAGGCGCTGGGGGCGATGAAGATCCGCCAGCGGATCGCCGCGCTCGTCGAGGCACGGCTCGACCTGCTGGCCGCCAATCGCGAGGCGCTTCGCCGCGCCACTGCGATCCTGGCGATGCCCCAGAACGCCCTTCGCGTCGCGCGGCTGGGCTGGCGCGCCGCCGATGCGATGTGGCGGCTCGCGGGGGATACCGCGACCGATTACAATCACTACACCAAGCGCACGCTGCTGGGCGGCATCTATGCCGCGACCATTGCCGTCTTCCTCCAGGACGAGAGCGAAGGCTGGACCGATACGCGCGCCTTCCTCGCCCGGCGGATCGAGGATGTGATGCGCTTCGAAAAGGCCAAGGCGGGCTTCCTAGCGCGCACGCAGAACCGCCCGAGCCTCTCGCGTTTCGTCGGGCGGCTCCGCTATCCCGTCGTCTGATCGCGCCTCCGGCAGATTACCCTATGGCGTCCGGGCGCGCCTATTGATAATGACTCGCAGCATGAACATCGCCGCCGCGATCCCCGTGCCTCTTCGGCTCGCCAAGATTCCCCGCCAACGCCCTGCCACGGTGACGGGAGTCGACTGGCACACCCTCACCGAGCCGGAGGCGCGCCGCCTTCGCGAGCTCGGGCTCGACGAAGGCGTGGAGGTCGAGCTGCTGCACCGCTCCGGCCTGCTCGGGGGAGGGCCGGTCGCGTGCCGGATCGGCCGTATGACGGTGGCGCTACGCCGCCATGTCGCTGCCGCGATCCATGTGAGCCTGGGCGCCGGCTGATCCGATGAACCAAGCCCCACTCGTGGCGCTGGTCGGCAATCCCAATGCCGGCAAGAGCGCTCTGTTCAACGCGCTGACCGGCGCACGCCAGAAGGTCGGCAACTATCCTGGCGTCACCGTAGAGCGTCACGCCGGCCGTATGGCGCTGCCCGACGGCCGCCCGGTCGAGCTGCTCGACCTGCCCGGTACCTACAGCCTCGAGCCGTCGAGCCCCGACGAGCAGGTGACGCGCGACGTGCTCGTCGGCCGGCAGGCGGGCGAGCGGCTCCCGGACGCGATCGTCGTGGTGGTCGACGCCTCGAACCTCGACAATCATCTTCGCTTCACGCTCCAGCTGATCGCGCTCGGGCAGCCGCTCGTCGTTGCACTCAACATGATCGACCTGGCCGAGCGCGATGGACTGGTGCTCGATCCCAAGGCGCTCGAACGCGAGCTGGGCGTACCCGTGGTGCCGACTGTCGCCGTGCGCCGCCGCGGTCTCGACATGCTCAAGGAGCGGCTTGGCGAAGTCGTCCGCAGCGTCCATCAGGTGCGGCCCGGCGCGGGGGTGCCGCACGACATCGTCACGCTCCAGCGCCGCGCGCGCCAGATCGCGACTGCGGTGACCGTTTCGGAAACCAGCGCGCGCCGCTGGACGCACCGGCTCGATTCGGTTGCGCTGCATCCGGTGGCGGGTCCGATCCTGCTGCTCGGGCTGATGTTCGTGATGTTCCAGGCGGTGTTCGCCTGGTCCGAAGCGCCGATCGGCTGGATCGAATCGCTGATGGGCTGGATCGCGGATGGCGTGACCGGTGCGCTGCCCGACGGGTTGCTCCGTTCGCTGCTCGTCGACGGTGTGATCGCGGGGGTCGGTGCCGTGGTCGTCTTCCTGCCGCAGATCCTGATCCTGTTCGGCTTCATCCTCGTGCTCGAAGCCTCGGGCTACATGGTCCGTGCCGCCTTCCTGATGGACCGCGTCATGGCGAGCGTCGGGCTTTCGGGGCGCGCTTTCATCCCGCTGCTCTCCAGCTTCGCCTGCGCGGTGCCCGGCATTATGGCGACGCGCACCATTTCGGACGAGAAGGACCGGCTCACCACGATCCTGATCGCACCGATGATGACCTGCTCGGCGCGGCTGCCGGTCTACACGATCATCATCGGTGCGATGATACCCGACCGCGCCGTGGCGCCGGGGGTGGGGCTGCAGGGGCTGGTGCTCTTCGCGCTCTATCTGCTCGGGATCGTCGGTGCCTTCTTCGCCGCGCTGCTGCTCCGCCGGACGGTGACCAAGGGGGCGACGAGCGGCTTCATGATGGAAATGCCCAAGTACCAGCTGCCGCGGGTGCGCGACGTGCTGCTGGGGCTGTGGCAGCGCGCCGACATCTTCCTGCGCCGCGCGGGCACCATCATCCTTGTGACCACGATCGTGCTCTGGGCACTGCTGAGCTTCCCGAAGGCGCCCGAGGGCAGCGGCATCTCGCAGGTCGACTATTCGATCGCCGGCCGGATCGGCAACGGGCTGGAGAAGGTCGTCGCGCCGATCGGCTTCAACCGCGACATGGCGCTCGCGCTGATCCCGGCTATGGCGGCGCGCGAAGTGGCGGTCGCGGCGATCGGCACCGTCTATGCGATCGACGACCCGGAAGGCGACGCCGGCCAGGCATCGATCCGCGAGAACCTGCGCACCCATTGGACGCTTCCCAGCACGCTCGCCTTCCTGATGTGGTTCGTCTTCGCGCCGCAGTGCATCTCGACGATCGCCGTGACCCGGCGCGAGACCAACGGGTGGAAATGGCCCGCGTTCATGGTTGGCTATTTGTTCGCACTGGCCTACGTAGCGGCTGGAGCGACCTATTGGACGGCGGTCGCGCTCGGACTTTAGGAGCGGAAGTAGATGGCGGGTTCGGTGAACAAGGTGATTCTGGTCGGCAATCTCGGCCGGGACCCCGAATCGCGGTCGTTCCAGAATGGCGGCAAGGTGGTCGAGCTGCGCATCGCCACGTCGGAGACGTGGAAGGACCGCCAGAGCGGGGAGCGCCGCGAGAAGACCGAGTGGCACACGGTCAAGATCTTCTCCGAAGGCCTGGCCAACGTCGCCGAGCGCTATCTGCGCAAGGGCAGCAAGGTCTATCTCGAAGGCCAGCTCCAGACGCGCAAGTGGCAGGACCAGTCGGGCGCCGACCGCTATTCGACCGAGATCGTCCTCCAGGGCTTCAACGCTCAGATGGTGCTGCTCGATAGCCAGGGCGGCGGCGCCGGCCGCAGCGGCGGGGCGAGCGATGACTGGGGCGGCGGCGACGAATTCTCCGGCCAGTCCTCCAGCCGCGGCGGCGGCACCTACAATGGCGGAGCCGGAGCGGCTGCGCGTCCGGCAGGCGGCAGCGCGGCCGGTGGCTTCCCCGACGATCTCGACGACGACGTGCCGTTCTGACGCGCCGACCGCGTCAGCGCTCGAAGCGAATTACATTGACCGGAGTCGCGGCGGAATTCCCGCGCGGGGTTAGCCATACCACCGCGAACGCGGTGCCGTCCGCGCGGTAGCCGATAGCATTTTCGCCGGCGGAAAGGGCGCCACGGACATCCACGATCGGCTCCCAGCCGGCGGCGCGGGCCTTAGCATCATAATAGGTCTCGAGTCCGGCCAGATCCAAGTTCGCCGGCGCAACGTAGCGCGCTACCTCCGGCTTGCCGTGGCGGGGGCCGAGCAGATCGACGACATGCCCCACGGCGGTCGCGTCTGCGGCGGCAATCGCATCCCCGAAAACATATTCAGCGGGACGCGAGAGCATCGACGGAGGCTCAGGAATTTTCGGCGCCGCAGCGCAGGCGCCGAGTGCCAGCAGCAAGGGCGCGCCCCGCATCAGCGAAAAGGCGCGCGCCTTCCGGTTCAAGGTTTGCCGGTCCGCTGGACGGTGCTGAGGCTCGTGTTGAACGCGTTGCGGATGTCGTCCCCGACGGCCAGCTCTTTGGTCTGCGGATCGACCGGCAGCGCGCCGCGCTCGAGCCGCTGCGCCGGAGCCAGGCCCGGATCCTCGAGGGCCCAGCGCACCGCATAGTGCGTCCATTCCTTCCCGACGCTGGCAGCCGTGCCCACCGCGTTTCCGCCGATCTTCGCCTTGTCGATGATCGAGAGCGCCGAATCGAGCACCGAGGTCATCACTTCCTGCTGCTTCTTGACGTCGGTAGACCAGGACTGGGCCCCAGCATAGGCGGCGCCGACGAAGTAGCCGAGCGCTCCGGCATTCTCCCGCCGCTCCTGCGATCCGCCGTTGGCGACGCGCACCTGGGTAACTTCGTCGAGCCGCTTGGCGGGATCCTGGTTGAGACCGTTGCCGAGCTGGAGCTTGGCCATGATCTCGCCGAGCTTCTTCTCCTGGCCGCTCTCCATCAGCGCGCGCGAATAGGTCCCCATATCGGAGCCGTCGATCGTCTCGCTGTTGTATGCGAGCTCGCGGATCACGCCGGTGGTATCGCTGTCGAGGATCTTGGTGAGACCATCGGTGATGGTCTTCATCGTCTCGTCCTTGCCGGTGATGATCGGCTGCCCGGCGAACCCCTTGGTCTCGCGCACCCCGCGCAGCGTATCGGCGCCGGCATCGAAGATGCGGGCCTTGAGGTCAGGGTCGGAGATCGAGGCCGCGGAGTCCATCAGCCCGGTAAAGCTCTCGGCGTTCCAGCCGACGCTGGGCGTGCCCATGCTGCTCGTCATCGTCTCGTCGATCGACGCCGACATCACCGCGCGCAGCTGCTCGGAATTGAGCGCTTTGAAACCGTCGGCGGCATAGACGCTGCCCTCCAGGCTGGTGAGCACCTTGCCCACCGCAGCCGCTTCGGCATCGCTCTTGTGGCTCGACGTGCTGAAGACATGGCTTTCGGTCCAATTCGCCCCGTCGGTGACCTTGTCCTTCATCGCTTCGACGTATTTGACCTTGTCGTAGCTGGAAGCGTGCGTCGCCACTGCGTCCGCCAGCTCAGTGACGCGCTTGTGCCCGTCGGCGCCACCGTCGGTCTTGGCGAAAGCGTCGCTCACTGCGGCGAGGCTTTGTCCGTCGAGCTTCTTGGCGAGATCGGTGAAGAGGTCGCGCCGTTCGTCGGCCGAATAGCCGCCGTTGCCGAACCAGTCGCCGTCGACTGCCTCGCTCGCGAGCTTCTCGAGCTGGCCCTGGTTCTGCAATTCGTCGATCACCGCATCGGCGTCGGTCGCGGAAAGGCCCTGGAGCTTGGAACGGATGTCGTTCATTTCACCGTGGCTGACGGTGTTGAACATGCCCGAGCTGTCGAGCTTTCCCTTGATATAGTCGACGGCGGCCTGCTGGACGGGGCTAACCATGGTCTTCTCCTCGCGGGGACGCGCCGGAGCAGGTCCGGCATCGCACCTTCAAGACCATGGTTCCGGCACAGGCGCCCTCCACGATTCGATTAGGCGGGCTAAACGAATCGCTTAGTGTCTGTTGGAGAAAGCACGGAAGCGCACATTCCGAACAGACTCTCGCGCGCGCCTCAGCTGCGTCCGCGGTTACGCCAGATCAGTCCGCCGACTCCGGCGCCGAGCGCCGCGAGCGCAATCGGGGCATAGAGCCCTGGGTTGGCGCTCGCCTCCGTTGCGGCCACGGCTTCTTCAGGCTCGGCCGGAGTGGCCGGGCGCGCGCGGCTTCCGGTGCTCGCGGGAACGAAGCCATGCTCAGTGAGCTCCATGGTGGTCAGATCCAGCCCCATGCGCTTGGCGCCCTGGTTCACGGCCGCGCCGATCTGGCGCATCTGCGCGGAATTGCCCTTCGATTGTTCGACCACCGAATCGATCATTGCGGCCTGGATGAGGAGCGACTCCGCGAGCTCCTGCTTGGCGGCGTCGCCGGCCCCGACGAGCTGGGGGGAGGCGCTGAGCGCCCGCGCGGCCTGATCGCGTACCGCATCGTTGGTCGCGCGCGAAGTGACGTTATTGTGGCCGCGCGTGGCCTGCCAGGCGTTGATCCACCAGACGGCATAGGCGTCCGCGACATTGTCGACGCGCATGCCCTGCTGGGCGAGCGCGCCGCCGATCTTGTCGATGATGTCGCCCGATGCGAAGAGCTTCTCGAGCTGTGCCGCGCCGGACGGATCGGTCGCGCGGGTCTTCTCGACGAACCGGGAGAGATTGGCAGTGCGCCTGGATTTCGACGGCGTGTAGCGAAGCGCCCGGGTGTTCACGACGGGAGCCGGCGACTCGGGAACGAAGCTCTGCCGCGAGGAAGCTGCACTCCCCTCGGCAGGGGCCGAGCGCTGGCGCCGCACCTGTTCGCGCAGCTGAAGGCCGAGCACGTCGGTTCCGGTGATCGACGGAGTGATCGTGCTCCAGCTCATGTCCTGGGCCGATGCTGCCGCGGGCCACATCAGCACGAGACCCAGCATCCATACGAGCGAGCGTTTCATGGCTACCCTCCTTATAAAAAACGAGGGAGGGCGGACATATGCCCGCCCTCCCGGTACGCGAAACCAGTGGAAGTGAAGTTTACTGCTTGCGGGCCATGCTGCTGAGGCCTTCGCCGATAGTCTTGATGACGGTGCTGCTGGCGTTCATCAGATAGGAGAATTCCTGGCCGGCGACCTGCAGGTCGGTGGAAGCCTTCACCGACTTGTTGCTGCCCTGCTTGTCGAGCGCCTTGGCCATCTTGTCCATGTCCTCGACCTTCTTGTCGAGCGCCTCGGCCATCGAGTCCGCGATGACCTGGAGCCAGCTGCGCTTGCCGCTCGCTGCCTTCTTGGCCTCCGCCATGTCCTTGCCGCTCTTGAAGGCATCCGAGAGCTTCTCGAACATCTCGCGCGAGTCCTGCTCGGCCGAGCGCTGCAGCTCGCCCTGCTCGGCCGGCGAGAGGTTGAAGGCCTGGCCGAGCTGCGACACCGCCTCCGCGATGGTCGCCGGCCCGCCGATCGTGCCGGTCCCGGCGGCGAAGGCGTTCTGCGCCATGTTGATCATGCCCTGCGGCAGCCCGAGCTGCTGACCGAGCTGCTGGATCACCTGCTTGCCGATCGCCGAGCCGAGCAGCTGGACTGCGAGCGAAGCCCATCCGGCGGGCCCCATTGCGAGCTGCGTCATCGCCGTGACCGGATTGAACACCGAGCCCATCAGGCCACCCAAGGAGATACCCATGACCGTTCCTTTCCGCTGAGAATTTCGTGCTCCGTGCGGGGAGCTGGCCGGTCGCGGCTCGCCGCCGCCACGCATTGGAAACTGGCCCGGATCGCCTCCGCGCGCGCTCGACGATTCGTTTAGTTCGCCTAAACGAATCGCTTAGGGTCGCGCTCATTCGAGCGGCAGGAAGAGCAGTCCCGCCAGGCTGTTGAGTTCGCGAACCCCGTCGAGCTCGAGCTTGCGGATCGCGTTGTTCATATGGGTGCGGACGGTGTTCTCTGTCATGTTGAGCAGCGTCGCGATGTCGCCGTTGGCGCGCCCCCAGCCGAGGAAGCGCAGCACTGCCGCTTCGTTGCGCGTGAGCGTCTGGAGCCCGGCGATGTGGAGCAGCGGCACGCGCCAGCCGGCGACGGTGAACTCGCCGATCGTGATCTCGCGGGCATGCGCCTCGCGCCGCGCCTCCGACTCGCGCAGCAGCTCGACCAGCCGCGCCAACTCCTCGGCATCGGCGGGGCCCTCGGGCATGCCGTGGGTCAGCCGCGAGGCCTGCACGCCGCTCACTGCGGCTGCCCCGTGCGCTGGAGCACGCCGCCCGCGATCTCCGCGCGCGTGCCGAGATCGGCGACGATCGCCTGGGCGAGGAGCGGAAGCGTGAGGATCACGACGAACACCGCCGCCGCCGCCTTGATCGGCATCGACATGGCGAAGACGTTGAACGACTGGGCGAAGCGATTGAGGAAGCCCAATGCCGCGTCGATCACATAGAGCACGGTCAGCACCGGCGCCGCGAAGATGAAGGCAAGTGCGAACAGGCGCCCGAACTCGCCTTCGAAGAACTGCACCGCACGCATGTCGATCGTGAGCGCTCCGGGCCCCAACGGCCAGACGATGAAGCTCGCCATCACTGTGCCGACGAGCAAAGTGAGCCCGCCCGCGGTGACGAACACCACTTCGGCGAAGCGCCCGAGCAATATGCCCGTAAGCGAGGTGGTGGTGCCGCTCAGCGGATCGACGAGCTGGCCGATTGTCGCACCCACCTTGGTGTCGATGATCTCGCCCGCGGCGGAGAGCGCCCACATCACGGTTCCGAAGAAGAGGCCGAGGATGGCCCCTGCCGCGGCTTCCTTGAACAGCATGCGTGCCCAGTCCATCGCCGAGAGGCGCTCGGGGGCGAAATCGGGCTGGACCGCGAGCGCCACCAACCCGAAGGCAACGATGATGCTGTTGCGTACCGTCCCCGGCATCACTTCGCGCGAGAAGACGGGCACGAACACGAAGGCGAAGGCAAAGCGAGTCGCGGCCACGCCGACGGTGAGCAGCTGATCGAGCCAGGGCATCGCCGCGAAAAGCGGGATGCCGACTCCAGGAGGCGCCGCCTCGATCACCTCCCGACCCCCGCCAGCCCCATGAAGATCGTATCGGCATAGCCGTAGAGCGTTCCTGCCATCAGGCTGGCAGTCACGAAGATGCTCACCACGATCGCGAAGAACTTGAGCGTATATTGAAGCGTCTGCTCCTGGAGCTGGGTCGCGGCCTGCACGATCGCGACGAGCAGTCCGACGACCGACGCGGCGATGATCGGCGGCGCCGAGAGCAGCAGCACCAGCCAGAGCGCCTGCACCGTGAGGTTGACGATGTCGTCGCTCATCTGCCGGCCCCCTCAGGCATAGGACAGCACCAGCCCGTGGGTGAGCTTCACCCAGCCGTCGACGAGCACGAACAGCAGGATCTTGAACGGCAGCGAGATGGTCACCGGCGAGAGCATCATCATGCCCATCGCGAGCAGGATGTTCGAGATCACCATGTCGATGACCAGGAACGGCAGGAAGATCAGGAATCCGATCTGGAAGGCGAGTTTGAGCTCCTTGACCACGAAAGATGGGATCACGACGACGAAGTCGCTCTCCTTGAGCTGGTTCGCGGCGGCAGGATCGCCGATTCGCTGCTGGGTGCGCAGGAAGAAGGCGCGCTCGCGCGGATCGCTGTGCTTCATCAGGAACTCGCGCAGCGGCTCCTTGGCGCGATCCGCCGTGGCGAAGATGTCGCCGGTGCTTTCGATCGGGTTCTCCTCGGCCTGAGGCTCGCCGGGCATGGTCGGCGCAGCCGGCCCCTCGATCGCGGCGGCAGCCTGCATCTTGCCCAGCGTCGGATACATCACGAACACGGTCAGGATCAGCGCGAGTCCGTTGAGCACCAGATTGGGCGGTACCTGCTGGAGGCCCAGCGCATTGCGGACCAGGCTGAGCACTACGACGATCTTGGTGAAGCTGGTGACCATCACTGCGAAGAACGGTGCGAGCGCGATCAATATGACCGTGATCAGCGCCGAGCCGGGGGTGAACTCGGCGAGATTCACGCGCGCGTCTCCGCCGCATCCGTATCGATCTCGACTGGTTCGCTTGCATCGGAATCGTCGATCTGCGCCCGCTCTTCGATCAGCACCGCGAAACGATCGCCGAGTTGCACCAGCTCGCCGCGCGCCAGGAGCCTGCCGGCGACGAGCAGCTCGACGGGCATTCCGTCGGTGAGCGGGCCAAGCGGCAGGGCCGTTCCGGGCCGCAATGCGGCGAGCGACGCGGCGCTGGTCGCCCGATCGGGCAGGCGGAGGGTGAGTGGCACGGCGAAATCGCGTTGAGCAGCGGATGCTGCAGGTTCGGAAGCCATCGGGTCTCCTTGGGGATGCAGGGTGAAGCCTCCGGTCGCGAGGTCGAGCTGGCCCGTGAGTGCCGAGCCGTCGCTGGCCTGGATAACTGCCGCCGGCCGGGCGCCGATCAGCATCAGATCGCCCGCCGCGAGCGCGCCTGTCTCGGCGACGCCGAGTCGCGGGCCTGCGGCGAGCACGTGCAGCACTACCGGCAGCCGCGCGTCGGCCGGGCGCAGCGCGTGCGACCGGGCCTCCCACTCCGCGCGTTCGGGATGGTCGATCGGGAAGGCGATCGTCGAGGCGACACCCTCGGCAGCGAGCGACAGGACGACGCACCGGGACGGTTCGCCGTCTTCGACTGCGCCGGGTTCGAGCGCGATCCCGAGCGCCGCCTCCACTCGCGCGAGCAGCGGGTCTGCCCGGTCGAGCAGCGCGATCGCGTCGCCAACGCGCTCGGGGGAGAGCGGCGGCCCGTCCGCGACGCGGAAGCGGACTCCGCCGGGACAGGCGAACCAGGGGCCGGAGGGCGAATCCCCCACGATCCCGGTGTCGATTCCCTCGGCCTCGAGCAATGCGATCAGCGCTTCGGCAAGCGCCGCCGTGCTCGGCTCGAGGCGCGGCAAGCTGCTCAGTGCATCCAGTCGAATCGCCGTCGCCATTACGGCCGCACCACCGGCTGTTCAGTTGGCACGGCGGTCCCACCGGGCCAGCGCGCGAGCAGCGTGATCGATCCCGTGGTTACGCCCACCAGCATCGTCTCGCCGCGAGCCTCGATCATCACCACGCGCTCGCGTTGGCCGAGCGGCATCGAACGCAGGAAGCGGATCGGCTGCTCGCCCTCGCCGTCCGAGCGGACGCCGAGCTGGCGATCCTGGACTTTCTTGAGCAGCCAGATCACGCCCCAGGCCATCCCGAGCACCAGCGCGAGCGCCAGCACGATTGCCAGGATCGACGAGACTACGGCTCCAATACCCATGCGCTTCTCGATTTCCTTGTCTTGCGGCTCAGTTGGCCGGGAGAGGGGCGGCAGCCGCAGCGGAGCGACGATCGGGGCGGTCCATATCGTGCCACATCGGCGCCTCGCCGCTGCGTGCCTTGGCTGCCCAGAGGATCACCGCGGCGATCGCGTCGAACATGTCCTCGGGCACGATCTCGCCGATCTCGCCACGCGCCCAAAGCGCGCGCGCGGTCTTGACGTTGCGGATGATCGGGACGCCGGCCTGCTCGGCTTCGGCGCGCATCGATGCCGCGAGCGCTCCCGCACCCTTCGCGGCTATCACCGGCACCGGGCAGATCTCCTGATCATAGTCGAGCGCGATTGCGATGTGGGTGGGGTTGACGAGCAGCGCCGCCGATCCGCGCGTGGCGCCCAGCGTGTTCTGGCTCGCCCATTCCTGGTGGAGGTCGCGGCGCATCGACTTGACCTGTGGGTCGCCCTCGTCCTCCTTGTGCTCCTGCTTGATGTCGCGGCGGCTCATCTTCATCTTCTTGATGAAGCTGTGCTTGGCGTAGACTCGGTCCGCGACCGCGACGAACAGGAACACGCAGACCACCATCGCGAGCATCCTGATCGTCAGCGACCAGGTCTGGCCCAGCGCGGCCATCGCGGCGGTGCGGCCGGACTCGTCGATCGGCGAGGTACCCGCTAGCCGGATCAGTCCGCCCGCTCCCTCCAGCGCGCTGCGCAGGATGAACCAGGCGATCGCGCAGATCAGCGCGACCTTGACCAGCGTCTTCGCGAGCTCGAACAGCCCGTCCTTGCCGAACATCCGCTTCAACCCTTCCATCGGATTGAGCTTCTCCAGCCCGAACTTCATCTTCTCGGTCGTCAGGATCGGGCCGATCTGAAGGAATTCGGTGAAAGTCGCGATCGCGGCGATCGGAACCAGAGTCACGAACGTGATGCGCATCAGCGTTTCGGCCGCATCTCGGCCGATTGCAGTCGCAGCGCTGTCGAACGGCAGCGTCGTGGCACCGGCCAGTGTGTTCGACGCCAGCCGCGCAATTTCGCCCGCCGCATATCCGGACACACCGAGAAAAACCACCAACCACGCGAGCGTGAGCAGACCGATCCCCAAGTCCTTCGACTTGGCGACATCGCCCTTCTTACGTGCATCCCGTAACTTCTTGGGTGTAGGAAGCTCGTTCTTATCTGCGCCGTCTTTGCCTTGGGCCATGCTTACGCATTCTCCTGCGCCGAAATCGGCCGACAGCAAGAAAAGCCGCGGCGATGATCTCGTCAGCCCGAGCAGGTCTACAGAGTTGACTGTCCGTGGGGCGGAACAACCAACGCAGCACTAAATCTCGCAGCAGGCGCATCGCGGTCAACTGCCGCCTCAGCGCGCCAAACCGGCTAAGCTTTCGGCAACCGAATGATAAACAAGGTTAATCTCTGATTCGGCAAAGGCGAATCGTGCATAGCGTGCGGTAGATCGATCACTAATTATCGTTGCGAATATGAAATAAATAGAAAGTTCCCGGCATAAATCTCGATTCATCGACGAAAATAAACGATTCGTCTGGATGGAGGTGCTAGTTAAAAAGATCGATCAATGACTTGAAACTGCAAGAAAAGCCGGACACGCTTTAAGTGCTTCCGGACGAGCAGGACGGGAGATGTGGGGCATCGTGCTGAGACGATTGTAGGCCGTGAAGGTCGACGGTGGTTTGGGGAGCGATGCGACTATGGTGAATGTGTTCGATAGGGCGCTCGGTCCTGCGCTCGTCATTGCTATTGCCGTACTGGCGCAGCCGGCGAGCGCCAGGGACGATCCCCCGCCGCCGATGCCCTGCCCTCTTACCGCGACCCTGCGCGTGCCGGACGCCGCTTCGCTAACGGGGCTGCAGACACTGACCCAGTGCTCGGGGATCATGGTGGCTCCGGCGACTCCCGGCGAGGTCGTGCCGTCCGAGGATCTCAGGATCACGCCAGAGCCGGTGCGGGCTCGCCCCGCAGGTGCGCAGGCAGTCGCCGATGCGCGCGCTGCGCCCGATGGTCCGATGCAGGTGGCGGCGATCGCGCCGGCCGCCGACGAGCCGCTGGACCTTGCAGGTGCGGTAGGGCCGGCGGACGCCAGCGCAATCCTGGCGATGCGGCCGATCTCCTACACCACCCCCTATGACGCTATGATCGGGCGAGTCGCGGCGCGGCACCGGATCGATCCGCTGCTGCTCCACGCGGTGATCGATCAGGAGTCGCGCTACCAGGCGAACGCCACGAGTCGCGCCGGGGCACGCGGGCTGATGCAGCTGATGCCGGGGACCGCGCGGATGCTGAACGTGCCCGGCACCGCCATCACCGATGCCGAAGCCAATGTCGATGGCGGGGCGCGGCTGCTCCGCCAGCTGCATACTCGCTTCAACGATTTCCACCTGACGCTCGCCGCGTACAACGCCGGCGAGGGCGCTGTGCGCAAATACGGCAATCAGGTGCCCCCCTATCCCGAGACCCAGGACTATGTGCGCAAGGTGATGGCGCGCTACGAGCGGCTGGTTTCCGAGCAGGCGGCCGGGACCCGCTGAGCGTGATTCGCGGGATTCCCCTCCGGCGTATCGGTGCGCTGCCTGTCCGGGTAGCGGACATATTGCTTGTCGGTGTGCTCGTAGCGGTCGTCATGCTGATGATCGTGCCGATGCCGCCGCTGGCGCTGGACGTGCTGATCGCGACCAACATGACGATCGGCATCCTGCTGCTGCTGAGCGCGATGTACGTGTCCAAGCCGCTCGACTTCTCGACCTTCCCCACCGTCCTGCTGCTGTCGACGCTGTTCCGGCTGGCGATCAGCATCTCGACGACGCGGATGATCCTCACCGAAATGAACGGCGGCGACATCGTACAGCAGTTCGGCGAGATGGTCGCGGGCGGCAATCTGGTGGTCGGTTTGGTGGTGTTCCTGATCATCACCGTGGTGCAGTTCATCGTCATTTCGAAGGGCGCCGAGCGAGTCGCAGAGGTGGCGGCGCGGTTCAGCCTCGATGCGATGCCGGGCAAGCAGCTGTCGATCGACAGCGATCTGCGCTCGGGCATCCTCACCAAGGACGAGGCGCGCGAGAAGCGCCGCACGCTCGAGCTCGAGAGCAAGCTCCACGGCAGCCTCGACGGCGCGATGAAGTTCGTAAAGGGCGATGCGATCGCCTCGATCGTGATCGTGCTGGTCAATCTGATCGGCGGGCTCGCCGTCGGCATGCTCTACCACGACATGTCCGCCTCCGATGCCGCGACCACCTTCTCGATCCTGACGATCGGCGACGGGCTGGTGGCGCAGGTGCCGGCGCTCTTCTCGGCGATGGCGGCCGGCCTGCTCGTCACGCGCACCACCGACGAGGAGCGCGACCGCGACCTTGGCCCCGCGATCGCGCGCCAGATCTCGGGCAAGCCGCACGTGCTGATGATCGCAGGCGGGCTCGCGATCCTGCTCGGTCTCGTGCCCGGCTTCCCGACGCTCGTCTTCTTCGCGCTCGCCGCGGCGCTGCTCGCGGGCGGCATCGCGAGCCATCCGACCTCAGGCGCCTGGGTGCGGGGCAAGCTGGGCCTGGCGCCGGCAGGCGCCACCGCGATGCTGGCAGGCGAGACCGTGATCGAGGCCCGCGCGCTCCCCGCGCTCGACGCGCTGCGGCTCACCGTGGGCATGCCCGCCGATCGGCCCGAATTCCGCGCGCTCGCGGAGCTGGTCCGCGCCAAGGTCGCGGCGCTTCAGGAGCGTAGCGGCATTCCGATCCCCGATCTTCGGATCGTCTCGCAGGGCGGGCACGAGGGCAGCTGGGCGCTTTCGGCGCACGACGCTCCGCTCGGCGCAGGGGTGGTCGAGAGCGGCGACCCCGCGACGACGATCGGCGAGCGCGTCGAGCAGCTGCTGGCGCGCAACCTGGTGCTGTTCCTGGGCCTCCAGGAAGTGACCGATCAGCTCAATCGGCTGGGCGAGAGCCATCCCGAGGTCGTCAAGGAAGCCGTGCGCGCGGTGCCCACCGGCCGGATCGGCGAAGTGCTCCGCCTGCTCGCCGAGGAACGCGTGCCGCTGCGCAACTTCCGCGACGCGATCGAGGCGGTCGGCGAGGTCGGCCAGTACGAGCGCGAAGCCGTGGCGATGGCCGAGCGCGTGCGTATCGCGATGCGCCGCCACCTGATCGCGCCCTTGTGCGACGACGGGCGGCTGCGCGTGCTGATCGTCGGCGCCGCGCTGGAGGATATCATCCGCCAGACGCTCACCCCGGTCGACGGGCAGATGCGGCTCGCGATCAACCCGCACCAGATGCACGCATTGAACGCGCTGCTCGCCGAGCAGGTCGGCGCTTCGGGCGCGCGGGCGGTGCTCACCGCGCAGGACCTGCGCCGGCCGCTGCGGCTGCTGATCGCGGGCGATCTGTTCGACGTGCCGGTGATCTCCTTCAACGAACTGAACCCGGCGGTGCCGCTGGACATCGTGGGCGAGCTCAATTCCGTCCCCGAGAGCCTGGCGAACCAGATGCAGGACGAGCTTGCCTTATGAAGATTCGGCCGTGGCGTACCTGGATGATTCTCGCGAGCGCGGCGCTCGCGGCTGCCTCGGCGTCCGCGGAGGCGCCTCCGCTGCCCGACAAGACGATCACCCTCACTGCGCGCAACCAGCGCGTGGAGGCCGCGGTCACCGACCTGTTCGGCCAGGCGGGGCTCAAGGTGAAGGTCAGCTCGGCAGTGACGGGCAAGATCAACGGCGTCTTCGTCGGCAGCCCCAGGAAGATCTGGGACCAGCTCTCGCGCGCCTTCAACCTCGTCGCATATTATGACGGCGCGGTCGTCCGGGTCTATTCAAGCAGCGAGATCCAGTCGCGCAGCTTCAATGCCGCCGATCCCGCAGCTGTGGTGCGCGACGCGCGCAAGATGCGGATCGTCGATGGGGCCAACACCGTCGCCGCGGCATCCAACGCCGTGAGCGCCACGGGCGTGCCTGCCTTTCTCGACCGGATCGCGCAACTCGCCGGAACGACGCAGGCCGGCGCGGCAATCATCCAGGCGTCGACCACCCCTTCCGATGCCGCGGTAATCTCGCCGCTGCTCGGTCCGGCGCCGTTGGGAACGGTAAGCAGCGCGCCGCTGCGCTCGCGCGTGCTCAGCAGCGCGACGACGCGTTCCCCCTACGAGGTACGGATCTTCTATCTCCGCTACGCGCGCGCCGACGACACGATCCAGAAGAGCTTCGACCGGACGATCACCATCCCGGGGGTGGGGACGATCCTGCGCGGAATGATGGGCGACGGGCGCCCTTCCGAGACCGTCTCGACCAGCGGCAATTTCGACATCCAGCGCCAGTCGCTGCCGCGGCTCGGCGGGCGCGGCTACAACGCGGTACCCCCCGACGAGGATCAGCGCAGCTTCGACCAGCAGGGCACGCCCGGGCTCGACACGGTCGTCGTCAAGGAAGCGCCGGTGCGCGACATCAACGGTCCGCGCGTCGAGGTCGACCCGGCCAACAACGCCGTGCTCATCCGCGACCGTCCCGAATCGATGGGCGTGTACGAGGACATCGTCCGCGCGCTCGACGTCGAGCCGCGCGGCGTCGAGATCGAGGCGACGATCCTTGAGCTCGACACTAGTCGCTTGAAAGAGCTGGGGCTCGATTTCGGGCTGCGCGTCGGCGGGTTCGCGGCGCTGTTCGGCGGCAAGGAGACCAATCCGGCGGAGAATTTCTCGAGCGGGAACGTCGCCGCCGCCTACCTCACCGGATCGCTCGACCTCTTCGCCGCTCGCATCACCGCGCTGGAGAAGAGTGGCGCGCTCCATGTCGTCTCGCGGCCGCGGCTCAGCACGCTTAACAACATCCCGGCGGTCTTCAACAACCAGGTTCAATATTACGTCCGCGTCGCCGGCGACCGGCAGGTCGACCTGTTCCCGGTCACCGCGGGGATGGTGATGCGCGTCAATCCGTCGATCCTCTACGACGGCGGCGAACTGCGCACGCGCATGTCGATCGAGATCCTCGATGGATCGCCCACGGGCATGGTCGTCGACGGCATCCCCGCAGTGAAACAGTCGAGCATCAACACCAGCGCGGTGGTGCGGCAGGGCGAAAGCCTGCTGATCGGCGGCATGACGATCGACACCCAGTATGATTTCAAGTCGAAGACCCCTGGCCTCGGCGACATCCCGCTGCTTGGCCAGGCGTTCCGCAAGCGCAAGAAGGGCGGGCAGCACCTCGAGCGGATCTTCCTGATCACGCCGCGGATCCTGTCGCAGCGCTCGCAGGTGGCGCAGCAACCGACCTCGACCACGCCGATTCCGCTCGAGCAGCTCCAGGCGATCGCCGAGAAGGGCAGTAAATCGCGCCGGAGGAAACGGTGAACGCGCCCTTCCTCTCGGTTGCGGTGGGCACGCCCGTCCTGCGCGTGCTCAGTGGGCGGCTGCGCGGCGCCGAGCACCGCCTGCACCCGGGCAAGTTCGTGCGCATCGGGCACGGTTTCGACCATGATATCGTCCTGCGCGACGCCACCACGCGCGGCCTCTCGATCGAGCTCCACCTGGGTGAGGAGATGGCCAATGTCCGGATCGTAGCCGGGCAGATCGGCCTGCTCGGGCGGCCGGTGGCCGCCGGCGAGCAAGTGGCGCTCCCAGCGTACGTCCCGATGATGCTGGGCGGCTTCGCAGTCGCGATCGGCGACCCCGCGTCCGAACGCTGGGACGAGTCGGCGCGCCTCTCGTCGATGATAGCGCCCGCGGACGAGGCGCAGGGAATCGCGCCGCCCCAGCGCGCAGCGCTCGGGGAGCGTGTCGCCACCCGGCTCTATCCGATGCGCGGGGCGCTGGCGCTCGATCGCCAATGGCCGTTGTACGCTGCGCTGGCCGCGGTGCTCCTGCTGCTCATTGCGCTCGCGGGGCCGGCGACGAAATGGGTGTCGCACCAGCTGCACGACGAGGCGGCCGATCAGGCCATGCTCGCCGCGGCCGGGTTCGGCGATCTCGCCATCACCGATGGTCCGGCCGGTCGGGTGATCCGGGGTATCGTGAAGGACGATGCCGCGCTCGCGCGGCTGCGGCTGGTGGTGGCGCAGCGGATGGGCACGGCGACGCTCGACGTCGATACCATGGACGGGCTGGCCGCGGCCGCCACCGATCTGCTGCGCGCGCAGGGGATCGACGGCGAAGCGGCGCCCCGTCGGGGCAACGCGCTGCTCGTCACTGCCGAGTTCCTGCCGGCCGATCGCCAGGCCGAGCTCGTGCGGCTGATCAAGGAGGACGTGCCCGGCGTGTCGCGCGTCCATTTCGCGGCCGACCCCGCACGCGGCGACCGCGACCTCCAATATTTCTTCTCGGGCTCCGAATACGGTCTCGCCACCTTCGTCGACGGCAACCCGGGCTACATCACCACTGCCGATGGGACGCGCTGGTTCGCCGGTGCGCAGGTCCCCACCGGGCACCGGATCGTCACCATCGGCAACGGCCGCGCCAGCTTCGAGCGCAACGGCCAAATCGAGGAACTCGTCCTGGGGCCGCAAACGCCGCCCGCCCCGGGCCAGCCAGTCGCAAATGGCGGCACAGCAAGCGGAGGCACGTAATAATGACCAACCCGATCAACAGCGCGTCGTTGGGGACGCTGATCTCGCTCGGCAACATGGGTACTACCGACGCCCGCAGCGGGCGCGGCAACTGGTTCGAAGCGTTCGGCGAAGCCTGGGGCAAGGCGCTCGACACGCAGGCCGACGCGATCACCGCCCGGGCAGACGTGGTCTCGCAGGGTGGTGATAAGCCGTCGGACATCACGCAGCTCACCACCGAGTCGATGCGGATGAGCTTCATGGCCAACAGCTCGCACACGTCGATCGACAGCGTCTCCAAGGCGCTCGAAACCATGGCGCGGAAGAACTGATCATGAGCATCGAAGCCATTGGCGCTCTCGTCGCCTCGGTCGCCGGCCCGGCCGGGTCGGCGCCGGCGGGCGGTCGCGCGTTCGATCTGCTGCCGCCCGGCGGCGGTCTGAACCCGCAGGTCGAGGGGCGCTTCCAGGCTGCGCTCGAACGCGCAGGCGGCGTCGAAGCGACCGTCCCCGCAGCGCCGATCCCGCCGGAGCTCAAGGGTATGTTCAACGCGCTCGATCAGGTGAACGTCCAGGCCCGCTCGGTGTCGCGTTACGCCCAGGCGGCGGAGGCGAGCGGAGGGCAGCTGACTCCCGGCGAAATCGTGCAGCTCACGATGAAATGCTCGGAGTTCATGTTCCAGGCGCAGCTCACTTCCAACATCGCCAACCGCAGCTCGGACGGCGTCCAGCAGCTGTTCAAGCAGCAATGACGGCGGCGGCTCCGCTCCGGCGCTGGCAGGAGTGGCTCGGCGCCCCCCTGCTGCTGCTCGCCGCGCTAAGCCTCGCCGGCTGCGGCAAGCAGGAAGTCTATGGCAAGTTGACCGAGACCAGCGCCAACGAGATGATCGCAGTGCTGCACCAGGCGGGCATCGAAGCGAGCAAGGTTGCGGGCGAGAAGGAAATGTGGGGCGTCGCGGTGGCGCAGAGCGATTTCGCCCGCGCGGTCGAGACGCTGCGCGCGCACGGGCTGCCGCACGAGAATTACGATTCGCTCGGATCGGTGTTCAAGAAGGAAGGCTTCACTTCGACTCCGCTCGAGGAGCGCGCGCGGCTGATCTACGGCCTGTCGCAGGAGCTCAGCCGGACGATCAGCGACATCGACGGCGTGGTGCAGGCGCGCGTCCATCTGACCATGCCCGAGGCGGACCCGCTCTCGCGCGAGGCCAAGCCTTCGGCCGCATCGGTGTTCGTCAAATACCGCACCGGATTCGACCTCCGCAGCCAGACCGGCGCGATCAAGGCGCTCGTCACCAATGCGATCGATGGGCTCACCTACGATCGCGTCTCGGTGGTGATGGTGCCTGCGCAGACGCTGCCGATGCTTCCGCAGGAGCAGGGTACGGTCTCGGTCACCACGCTCGTCCGGGTGCTGGCGGCGCTCGCCGCGCTGGTGGTGCTCGGCTTCGCGGGCCGTGCGCTGCTGCGGATGCGGCGAATGAAGGGCGGCGTTCCGGACACGGTGCGGCCGTGAGAGGGGAGGCGCTGCGCGCGCGCTACGCTGCGCTGGCGCAGTTAGCGCCGGACGGACGGGGAATGCGTTTCGCGCGGCGGCTCTCAGGCGAAGCCGCGCCGAGCTTCGCGGACCTTGCCAAGCTTCCCGGCTGGTTTTCGGCCGCACCCGAGGACCGCCGGCGCCTCGCCGCGCTGGTCGCGCTGCTGCGGCACCGGGCGGCGATCGACGCCGAGCTCTCGGGGCCCCGGCTCGCGATGATCGCAGACGCCGTGGGTGAGGACCTGCTCGACGCGGTCTGCGAAGGCGAACCACCCGCCGAATTGCCGGAGGCCGCACCGCTACCCCCGCCCGAACGGCTGCTGCCCGAGGGCGTGGCGCTGCTGGAGGCGGCGCTGCCCGCCTGCCTCGCCGCGCGCTTTCCGGGAGCGCGCGATGACGCCGCGGCGCGCGCGCTGGTCGCACGCGCGAGCGAGCTCGCGGAGGCGCTCGCATGACCTTCCACCTGGTCCACGCCGATGGCGCCGCGCTGCTGGCGAGCGATACCGCGGTGATCAAGCGCGACCAGCGCGTCGACTTCGCCGATGCGGCGGCACTGCTTCAGACCGCATCGGCGATCCGTGACCAGGCTTCGGCTGCTGCCGAGGTCGCGCGGATCGAAGCGCGCGCCGAAGGGCTGGCCGAAGCGCGCGCCGCCGTGGAAGCGGCGCTCGCCGAGCAGATCGCCGGCTTTGCCGAAGCGATCGAGCAGCACGAAGCCGCGCGGCGCTCCGAGATCGCCGCCGTGGCGCTCGCCGCGGTCCGCGCGATCGTCGGCGCCTTGGAGGACGAGACGCTGGTCACCGGCATCGTCGAGCGGACGCTCGCCCGGTTGCCTGCCGAGGGGCCGATCCTCGTTCAGCTTGCCCCGTCGATGGCAGACGGGCTCGCGGCACGTCTGGCCGATCGTTCGCATGTGACGGTCGTGGCGGATCCGGCGCTCGGGCCCACAGACTGTGTGCTGCGCACCAGCGCGGGCCAGGTGATCGCCAGCCTTTCGGTGCAGCTCGCTGCACTCGCCAAGCGCTGGGGAGTTGCGGCGTGACTCGGGCCGCCGACACGCTCGCGCTGGTGCGTGCGCTCGAAGCGGCGCCGATGTTCGAGCAGCACGGCCGGATCACCGGTGCGCTCGGCACCACGCTGCGCGTCACCGGGGTGCGCGCGCGGATCGGTGAGAGCTGCGAGATCGTCGATGCCGAGACTGGCTATTCGCTCTGGGCCGAAGTGATCGGGCTGGCAGACGGCGGCGCGATCCTGACGCCGCTGGGGGATCTGCGGGGGCTTTCGCTCGACAGCGACGTGATCCTGCGCAGCGGCGAGGACCGCGTGCCGCACGGCGCCGACATGTTCGGCCGGGTGCTCGACGCGCGGCTCCAGCCGCTCGACGGGCTCGGCCCGGTGCGGCGGGGCGCTGGCCGGCCCATCCATGGCGTGGCGCCCAATCCGATGGACCGCCGCCCGGTCGATCAGGCGATGGAGACCGGCATCCGCGCGATCGACGGGCTGCTGACGATCGGGATCGGCCAGCGTGTCGGCATCTTCGCGAGCGCGGGCGTCGGCAAGTCGACGCTGCTTGCCAACCTCGCGCGCCAGGCGCGCTGCGACGCGATCGTGATTGCGATGATCGGCGAGCGCGGGCGCGAAGTCCGCGAGTTCATCGAAGAGACTCTGGGCGACGAAGGGCTCGCGCGGTCGGTGGTGGTGGTCGCGACGTCCGATCGACCGGCGATGGAGCGCGTGCGCGCCGCGCACGTCGCCACCGCCATTGCCGAGGGACTTCGCGATGAAGGCCGGCACGTGCTGCTGCTGATGGACAGCGTGACGCGCTTCGCCCGCGCGCTGCGCGAGATCGGGCTGGCTGCGGGTGAGCCCGCGGTGCGGCGCGGCTTTCCGCCCTCGGTCTTCGCCGAACTGCCGCGGCTGTTCGAGCGCGCAGGCGCCTCCGCGCATGGCGCGATCACCGGGCTCTACACGGTGCTGCTCGAGGATGAGGAAGGCGATCCGATCGGCGAGGAGGTGCGCTCGTTGCTCGACGGGCACATCGTGCTTTCGCGCAGGCTCGCGAGCCGCGGCCATTATCCGGCGATCGACGTACTCGCCAGCCTGTCGCGCCTCTATCCGCGGCTCGCGAGCACCGGGCAGCAGCGCGCCGCGGCGGGGCTGCGCGCGATGCTCGCCAAGCTCGACGAGATCGAGCTGCTCGTCCAGATGGGCGAATATGCTCCGGGGCGCGACGCGCTCGCCGATCGTGCGCTGGGCGAGCGTGCCGCGATCGACGCCTTCCTCCGCCAGACCCGCGACGACCAGGCCGCGCTGGCGCACACCATCGCCCGGCTGCGCACTTTCGAGGAGATCGACCATGGCCGTTGACCCTCACGCCGCGACTCTCGCGCGCGTCGCCGAGATACGTGGACGGCGCCTGACGCGCGCTGCCACCGACGCGCGCTCCGCAGCCGAGCAGGCGGCAGCTGCGACCCAACGCGCGCGTGCGGATCGGGCAGCGGCGGCTGCCGCGCGCAACGAGGCGCGCGCGGCCTTCGCCGCCAGCCCCGCGTGTATTCAGGCTCGGGTTTGGCTTGACCGCACGGTTGAGCGCGAAGCCGGCGCGATCGCCGAGCTTGCGGACCGGCGTGCGCGCGCGGATCTGGCGCAGGACGCGCATGGCGCCGCGGTACGCGCGCTCGCGCGGCACGAGATCCGCAGCGAGACGATCGCCGGCCATCGCGAGACGCTGCGCCGCGCCGATCAGCGCCGCGCCGAGGACCGCGCCGAAGCCGATGCCCCAATGACGCCGCGCATGAGGATCGCATGAACGACGCGCCACCCTCGCGCCTCGCACCGAAGCCGGCGCCCCGCGTCGTGCACACGCGCCGCGAACCCGCGGAGGCGCCGCCGAGCCACCGCCGCGCCTTCGCCGATGCGCTCGCGCGCCATGGGGGCAAGCCGCGCGGCAAGAATCCGTTCGACGAAGCACCCGGCGCCCTCTCGGCCATGGCCACACCGCGCGAGTTCGCAGCCCTGGCGATGGCCGAGGCGCGGCCGATCGCGGGAGACGTAGACCTGGCATTCCAGGCGAATCTCGATCGGATCGCGGCGGCGATCGCCGAATTCGCGGCGAACGGCGCCGAGCCGGAGGTGCATCTCGCGCTCCCGGCCGGTTCGAAGGTGGAAGGCGCAGTGCTCGGGCGCGACCTCGCGGGTCAGATCAACGTGCTGCTGATTCCCTCGACAGCCGTTCCCCCCGCGCTAGCCGCGCAATGGACCGAGCAGCTTCAGGAGCGACTGGTCCGGCGCGAGCTCCGCGTGGGCAAGCTTTCGGTTCAGTCGTCGGCGCGGCGCGCAGTCTCACCCGCATAAAGCGCCAGCGCGCGGTGCACCTCGCTGCCCGACCCGCGTTCCCCCGGCCGGTCGACGATGTTGCGTCCGATCGTGAGCATCAGCGAGTCGATCTGGTTGTAGGTGACGAAGCTCGAGATCGCGCGCGAGATCTCGCCCAGGCTCAGCGTGCGCTTGCCGGGGCCGTAGCGACGCCCAGGCGCAGTCTGATCGAGGATCGCCTGCGTGACCTGATTGCCATATTCGTCGCTCCAGCTACCGGTGAGATCGGTGACGATCGTCAGCCCGTCGCGCGTAGCCGCGTCGACCGCCTCACCGTCGAGACTCTGCACGACCGTCAGGTCGCCGAGCACGGTCTCGGCGATTCCGGTGATCACCATCGCGCGGTCGTCGCGGGTGACGGTGAGCTTGTCGAGGCGGAACAGGTCGGCGATCGCCGCGTCGGCGACCGTCTCCATCGTGATCTTCGTCCCGTTGCCCAGCTCGACGCTGGTGGTGCCCCAGAAGCGCGCCGCCTCCGCGCCGTCGAGCGACAGCTGGGCGGCGCCCCACACCAGCATCGCCTCGCCCGACTCGGCATTGGCGACGAACACGGCCGATCGAGCCTCGTCGATCGAGAGCGAATAGCCGTCGCCAAGATCGAAGACCACGCCGCCTACGGCGATCGCCTTCACTTCGAAGGCGGCCTCGCCCGATCTCGCGGGCAGCCCCTCGGCCGGCGCCACGAAGATCGCGACATCGGCGGTCGTGGGAAGCTGGGCTGCGCTGTCGGCAGGGGCGGCGAGCGGGTCGACGAGCACGACTTCGGCCAGCAGCGTCGGCGGATTGCCGGCAAGCGAAGCCGAGAGGGTGTCGACCGCCGCGGACGCGACGGGGGCGGTCACCCGGGAATGCTCTCGCGCAGGCGGAACGTGCCCGCCTGGATCGCCGCGAACGCGTAATCGGCATCGGTGGAACCGGGGCGCCCGTCGCTGTCGACCAGGTTGAAGTGTAGGCCCGCGACCATACCGAGCACGCTGCTGCGCGGTTTGGCAGCGAGAAGCGCGGCGGCTTCGCTCGTGAACTCGTGGAGCGCGCGGGACAGGCGGCCGGCGTCGGCCGGCGTGCCGCCCAGCGCGGCGGTCAGTTCGCTGGCGAGCTGCTCGACGCCGTAGAAATCGCCGGCCGGACTGCCCGGGCGGCCGCCTCGCGCGTCGCGGTCGATCAATCCCAGTTCTCGCGTGAGCGTCGTCGCGACCCGGTTGGTCAGCGTGGTCATCGCCACCGCAGCCTGCTCGCCGGGGGTTGCGATGCCGCCAGCGGCGCCGAGCGAGGCGCCGTGTACGCGGCTGGTACCGATGGGCTGGATCATCTCGGTGACTCGTCGGACGGGTGGAACATGCTGTCGTAGATAGCGCGCCGCGCGGCTTCGCGCGCTCAACGAATCGCTTAGGCAATGCTACGGATCGCGCGAAGCACGGGGAGCAGGCCCGAATGATCGTCACCTTGGTCGCGAGCGTTGCAGGCGGTGCCGTCCAGATCGAGGCTGCGGATCGTGCCGCGATCCTCGATGCAGCACGAGAGCCGGTAGCGAAGCGTCTGGGCAAGCCCGTGAAACTCAAGGCCCGCACGCTGGCGCGCGAGGGCGACTGGGCTTTTCTGGTCGCGGCAATGGAGGACAACGGGGGCCGGCCGATCAGCTACGCCGGCACGCCGCTCGCCCCTGCCGAGGCGGAAGGCGCGGTATCGAAGGATTTCGTGGCGCTGCTCCGCCTTTCGGGCGGACAGTGGCGCATTGTCGATCAGGCGCTGGGGCCGACCGACGTCGCCTGGGCGGACTGGCCCGCAAAGCACGGGGCGCCGCAATCGATCTTTCCGTGAAGCTGGGAGTCAATAGGTCCCGTGCTCGTTGCCGCGGGTCCAATATTGGAAGCTGCGATCGAGCGTGCGCGTGGAGAAGACGGTGTTGCCGCGGTTGAGCTCGTGCCCCATCGCCGGTGCACCGTCGAGCGTGCCGGACCACCAGCCCGATGCGCGCCTGCCGACGAACACGACCTGCTTGCCGCTGCGTCCACGCGCCGTCATCCGCGTGCTGCCTTGCTCGACCGTGAAGGCGATCTCGCACGGCTCGGGCGGCGCAGTGTCGAACACGCAGGTCGCACTCTCCGCTGCGAGCGCCGCGGCCAGCAGCAGAGCGCTCACCGCTGAAAGATCGTGTTCGCCAGCCGTGCGCGATGTGCCGAATCGCCGACGATATCTGCCGGCCGTTCATAATAGCGGCACACGATCGCGGCGGCGTCGCCCGCGTTGGTCGCCTGGCGCAGGCGATTGCCTGCACTGCGTTCGGAGGTGGTCAGCTCGTGCTGGATGAAGCGGAGCTGTTCCTCGAAGGTCGAGCTGCGAATGTCGTGCCCGGCCCAGGCGGCGAAATCCGCCTGACGCGGCCCTTCCCACTGGGCGAGGCCGTAGCCGGGGCCGCCGCCGTGCTGGCGGATGCTGGCGTTCATGCCGCTCTCGGCGTCGAGATTGGCGACGATTCCCGCGGCTTGCGCACGCGTCCAGCCCTGACCCTCGAAGAAAGCCATGGCCTGGTCGATGCGTCCTTCGCGCGTGCCGGCGGGAGCGCCGACACGCCCGGCGTCGTTAGCCGCAGCGGGCTGGCTCGCCTGCTCGCGCACGCTGGCCGGCGCGCGCAGGATCGTGCCGCCGTTGGACAGCGCCCAGGAAAGGCTGCCGTAGGTCACCTTCTGGCTGCCGTCGGGGTTGCGGTTGTTCGATCCGATCGTCTGGCCGTTACCGGCATAGAGCACGGTGTGCGAGACGCCGCCGCCCTGGATGATCACCACGTCGCCGGGCCTGGCCTCGGCGGCGCTGACCTGAGTCCAGCCGCGCGAGCGCAGGGTGCTGTCGAGCTGGGCAACCGAATCGGTGTGGAGGTTGCCGGGAAGCTGGCCCGACTCGGTGAGCACCGCCGAGACGAAATTGGCGCAGCAGACGTTCGCGGGAACGTTGGGGTTCATCGGCAGATTGTCGCTGCGGTCGCCACGCAGCTCGGCAGCGTTGCGGCCGAGATACTGGCGCGCGACGTCCGCGGGGTTGCGGCCGTTGCCGGTGCCGCCCGGCGCGGTTCCGTCGACACCGCCGGTCGAATGGGCGCCGCCCGCGCCGCCGCCGAGGCGGATCGTCTGGCCCGGGAAGATCAGGTGCGGATTGGCGAGGCCGTTGTCGAGCGCGAGGGTGCGCCAATCGAGCCCGTAGCGCGCGGCAATTTCAGAGAGCGTGTCGCCAGGCCGGACCGTGTAGCTGCCGCCCGAAGCGCCGCTGTCGCTGGCACCCTGGCGCCCGCTGACCGGCTGGCTGCGCGCGGCGGTAATCGATTCGACCATTTTCGCCTCCATCGATCGTTGGACCATGGCTCTCACGGAGGCGACGCAATGTCTCTCAACGATTCGTTTAGAGCGGGCCCCGGTTCGTCGTGCGACGAACGGCAACGCAACCCGAGGAAGCCAGCGCGATGATCCTTGCAACGCTCCTGCTCGCCCAGGCCGCTCCGCCGACGCCCCCTCCGACCGAGCCGATCGGCTGCGCGGCGGCGGCCGGCGCCGTCGACGGGACGGGCGCCTCGCTTCCGGAGGCAGTCGACGGCAGCAAGCTCGATTCGGTCAAGGACATCACCCGGCTGCGCAAGCGTGCCCGGGACGGCCGCGTGATCCTGGTGGAGGGCGGCGACTTCAGCAATTGGGACTTCCGCAAGGCCAAGCTCTCGGCGATCTGCTTCAGCGGCAGCAAGCTGGCGGCGAGCAAATGGAGCGGAGTCTCCGCGCCCGGCATGGGCTTCATCGGCGCCGATCTCACCGGCGCGCAGCTCGCGGACGCCAAGCTCCCCGGCGTGCTGCTGCGAACCACGACGATGACGGGTGCGAACGCGAGCGATGCCGATTTGAGCGGCGGCCAGCTCGATGGCGGCTGGAGCGCGAGTCTCGCAGGCCTCAGGCTCGACGGAGCGAAGCTCGCCGGCTTCCGCTTCCGCTGCGGCGTCACCGAGGCCGACGGCTGTGCGTTCGACCGCAAGGGGATCACCGCCCGCAACACGGACTTCTCCAACGCCGTCTTCGACGGTTTCGCTTTCTGGGACGCGAACCTGGAAGGGGCGAGGTTGGAGGGCGCCGAGGTACGGCTCGACAATACGCCCTTGCTGCAGGCCGCGGCCGGGGGGGAATCGATCACGTTGCGCAATGGCGATCGCAGCGTCCGAGTCCCCGGGAGGGTCGCGGCAGCGCTCGGCCGCGCGTTCGCGCCGCCGCCGGACGATGGCCTGCCGATGGTGCAGGCGGTGCCGCAATCGACGCGCGCGACGGGCGGCAAGCAGTTGTTCGTCAGCGATCGGCTTCCGGCCGTGCAGGGAGGAGCCGAGGATCCGGCGTGGCCCGAGGCGGTGCGCGCGCTCGTCGCCCTGGCGCCTTCGTACCTCCTGGTTGGAATCGAGAAGGACGGGCGGGCGATGGTGCGGGGAGTCGCTTCGGACGCGGACGGTGGCCGTTGCTGGATCGATGCGGGACCGCTCGCCCCGGGCGCGGAAGGCAGCTTCGGCGTCGCGCCGCCTTCGAAGGGGCGCCGGCGATCGAAGCCGAAGACCGCCGCGATCATCGTGCGCACGGATGCGGCGATGATCGCGCCGGACCAGGTCGCTGCCGAAGAGGCAGCGAAGGTCGTGCGCTGCAGGGGGAATGCGAGCTTCGGAACGATGAAGCGCGTGCCGGTGGACGACGGCACTTTCGAGGCGCTGTGGTCGGCAGTGGCGGCGCCGGCGAGCTGAGCAGCGTCAGTCGGGCGCACGTTCCCCGCGCATCGCCTCGAGCACGGCGGACGAGACGGTCATGCCCCCCTTGGCCATCGCAGCGGTAGGCCAGCTCCCGGCGGCGACCATGCGCTTCACGGTTGCGCGATCGGGCGGCGGCCAGGGCAGGCCGTTTGCCTTGGCGCGGTCGATCAGGCGCGCGCGCGCGGCCTTCATCTCCGCTGAGGCGAAGACCACCGGCTCGCCCAGCAGTTCGTGGACGGCCATGCTCCCGTCGGTCGCCACGCTCCACAGCGTGCCGCCCTTTTCGACCAGCAGCTCGGCGATGTCGGCCTGCTCGGCGTCCAGCGCGAGCCGCACGCGATCGATTCCGAACTTGTCCTGCCAGCGCGGATCGGCGCCGTGGCGCAGCAGCGTCATCACCGCGCCGATGTGCGAGAAGGCGATCGCCGAGCGCATCGCGTCCTCTCCGCCGGCCTTCTGCGGATCGGGCGACGCCCCCGCGCGCAGCAGCAGCTCGGCCATCTCCGGCGTATCGGCGAGCACCGCCAGCGAAAGCGCATTGCCGCGCTTCACGCCATCGGCCGGCATCCCCGCCTGGAGCAGCATCGTGACTGCATCCGTGTCGCAGCGTGAGACCGCGAGCGTCAGCAGGTCGCCATATTGGCCGGCGGGCGGCTGGGGCATGCGCGGATCGTGCGCCACGACGGTATCGATCAGTCGCGGATCGCGCGCGAGCATCGCCCGTGCGTCCTCGACGCGCCCATCGAGCACCGCCTCGGCGATCGAGCGGCCCGATGCGCCATTGGTGACGTTGGCCAGCACCCGGTTGCGATCGGGAAGCACGACCGAGGGGCGTTTGGTGAAGCAGCGCGTGTCGGCGCTAGTGTCTGCGGCCATGCATCCCCCGGTCGGTCCGATCGCCAGCATCGCTGCGATGCCGATGAGCAGGCGGCGTGTCACGATCCGGGGCTGTACCCAGCGGGTGCCGGGTGCGTCAATTGACGGGCAGGCTGCTCAGCACCCAGTCCATGCCGTGGCGGGCGACAGGATTGTCCTGATACCAGCTCTGCCCCTGCGGGCGCACGGCGTCGAGCGGGATGCGGTCGCCATAGGCCTCGGGCGCATCGGCGAGCAGGCTGCCCAGCGGACCGCCGAAGATCGCGCCGAGCACGCGATCGCCGCCGTCCTGGACTGCCGAGAGGATTTCGCCGCGGACATAGAAGGCAGCGATCTCGGGCGTGGGGCCGCCGGCATTTCCGCGGATGGCCTGAGCCTGGTCGATCGTCGCGTCGCTGAGCCCGGCGGCGTTGAAGGTCGCGGCGTCGCGCCCGCTCGCCAGCGCCGCGGCCGAAGCCAGCCCGCCGCCCAGCGAGTGGCCGGTGAGCGTCACATTGGCATCGGGATGGCGCCCGATCGCCTTGGCGAGCATCAGCGCCCGGGCATACTGGTCCGAGGGGAGGCCCAGCGCCTGCTGCGCATTGGCCTTCCAGTCGCTGGCATCGGTCGAGCCGCGGAAGCTCACGACATATTGCGCGCTGGCGCCCTCGCCGCTGAGATAGACGCGCGCACGGAACGCACTCTGGGGCGAGGACAGGTCCTGCGGCGAGAGGCCGATGCGCGCGAGATCGGATTCGGTCGCCACGCGATAGCCAGGGGGCGGGGCGGGAATGTCGTTGTAGACGTCGTCGGCCATCAGCGCGAGCTCGCGCGGGGCGGGGGCGTCGATGCTGCCGGCGGTCAGCGGCGTGGGGGCTGCGCGCGCGATCTGCACCGGCGGCGCGGGCTGCTGCCAGGCCAGCGCCTCGCGTGGCGGGATCAGGTGCGACTGGAAATCATTGCTGGCCGCCTCGCGCAGCCGCGCGGCGACGGCGCTCGACGGCGCTATGCTGTGCGATCGCGAGATAAGGTCTGTGGCGGTCATCCGATCCTCACGAACGGCCCGCTGTGGGGCAGGCGGGGCGCGCAGCCTCGATGCCATGCGGCAGGGGGGGCTGTCCCTAGACGATTCGTTTAGGCGCTCTAAGCGATCCGCTGAGTGTGGGCCCGCGCGGCATATGCGACTTCTTGCAGCAAGGGAGGCCGATTTCCGGCCCCGGCCGAACGCAAGAGGAGCAAGGGCATGACGTCGATTTCCGCGAACGCCAGTCTGATGGCCAATGGCAGCGCCTTGATGATGGCGGCAGGGATGCTTGCAGGTTCATTCCGTCCGCTGGGAGCGGGGCCGCTCGCCTTCGCGATGCTGCCCTCTGCCTTCGCCATCCGCCTCGGCACGCTCGCGCAGGGCGCCGCCCCCAGCCAGCTCCAGCAGACCGGCGGCTTCACTGCGCAGGTCACGGGGCAGCACACTGCCAAGATCGATCTCGGAGACGGCTACCGGCTCGAGATCGACGAGCGCGACAGCGAGATGACGATCTTCAACGAGAAGACCGGCCAGCGCACCCGCGTGTGGGGCGATCCGCACGTCGACGTGAACGGCAAGCGCCAGTTCGATTTCTACGGCACCACCACCTTCGAGCTCGAGAACGGCACCAAGCTCACGATCAACACCGAGCAATGGGGCAAGAATCCCAACGCCTATGTCGCCAGCCAGGTGGTGGTGACGCGCGGCGACAATGCCGTGGTGATCGACGGGATCAGCCAGAACCAGCTCGGCGATCTTTCGGTGAGCGTCTCGACCGACGGCTATGCGCTCGACGCCGCCACCCGCGACGGCTTCACCGTGCACGAGGACGCCGCCGGCTGGCAGACCGAGCTCGGCCAGACCGTCACCCAGGCCGAGGCCGACATCACCAAGCCGGGCCAGCTCTACGGCCCCGGCAGCCAGGCGATGAGCCTTGCCGAAGCGGGCACAGCGATCGGCAGCTTCCTCTTCCTCGGCAGCCTGATCGGGCTGAGCTTCGACGCGGCGGTGCGCGCCCAGCCACGCGAACTCGAATCGGCCAACGTGCTGCGCCAGCTCCTGCTGGCCTGACGCGACCACCAATCGGATCGGGAGAGAAGGGATGGTTGGCGGCGTGAACGGCGTGACCGGTGCGACACGGAGTCTCACCAACAGCAGCGGCCTCGGCGAGGCGCTGGTCGTCGCCAACCGCAGCGGGCGCGGAGTCGATGTCGGCGGACTCTCGCGCGACCTCGCTGAGCTGTCGCTGCGCGATCCGAAGGGCGCGGCGGATGCGATCGAGGCCGCGCGCAAGGATCTGACGCCGGTCCAGCAGGGCGAGCTCGATCGGCTGCTTCCCGATGCGATCTCGACCAGCCAGCGGGCGGCGCAGCCGGCGCCCGCGGGGCTCGCCGACGCGCAGCGCGAGCTTGCGCTCGATCTGACGCAGATGGGGCTCGACGTCGCCGGGCTGTTCGATCCCACGCCGATCTCGGACGGGGCGAACGGCATCGTCTCGCTGTTCCGCGGGGACTGGCTCGGCGCCGGCATCTCGGCGGTGAGCATGATCCCGTACATCGGCGACGCAGCCAAGCTCGGGAAGCTCGGCAAATGGGGGGAGACGGTGATGAACGCCGTCGATCTCGCCCGGCGCGACAGCGGCTTCGCTCAGGCGGTGCAGCCGGCGCTCCAGAAGATTTCCGACGCGATCGGCGCCGCGCCTCAGGCGGCGCTCGATGCGCTGCCCCAATCGGCGCGCGATACGCTTCTGGGCATGAAGCGCCAGATCGACGCGCTTTCCGCGCCTGCCGCGCGGAGCGCCGACGATGTCGCGGGCGCCGGCATGCACAGCGCGCGGATCGGCAACAACCAGGTGCGCTGGACCGTCGACGCCAACGGCCGGCCCACCTCGGCCTCGGCCACGCTTTCGGAGGTCCAGCCCAGCGGTACCAAGCGCAGCAACGACGAGCTTTCCGCGCAGGACGAGGTCCGCGGCCGCGGGCTCGACGACGACGATGCCGGCCACATCATCGGTCACCGCTTCATGGGGGACCAGGGCGCGGTCAACATGTTCCCGCAGAACTTCAACTTCAATCGCTCCGCCTACAAGACGATGGAGAATGAATGGGCCGCCTGGATCGACGCGGGCGGAACCGTGAAGATCAACGTCGCGCTGAAGGGCGGCACCGCCGATCGGCCGGCGCAGGTTGGCGTCGTCTACGAAGTGTTCAACGCCGACGGCAAACGGGTGTTCAAGAACAGCGAACTCTTCGATAATGCGGCGGGGCAGGTGTTCGATCGGGTGTCGACTGCGGACATCCGCGAGCTGCTCGGCAAATGATCCTCGAGGTGATGGCGATGACCAGCGTGACCTTCGACCAGACCCGCGCCGACGCGCTGGTCCACGAAATCGGCCAGATGGTGATCGCCGACGCCAATTATGCGGGCCGCGAGTGGAGCGGGATCGCGCTCGTGATCGAAGTCGCCCAGCGCAAGCGGATGTACGGCTTCGTCTATGGGACGGACGGCGACTGGGAAGCCGAGACGCCCGACGATTTCGACGTGATCGAGCGTGCCGCCGAGCTCAACCGCGTGATGGCCGCGGGCGGGAACGGCTGGACGCGCTGTCTGGTCCAGATCGCCCGGCCGGGGCCGCGGATCACCATCCAGTTCGACTATGACGACACCGGCGACTGGGTGGTCACCCCGGGCAATCACGCCGGGATGGTCGAGAAGCTGCGGCCCTGATCTCGGCCTGGCCGAACCGCATCGGCCAATGGACAGAATGGCACGTTGAATGGTTGTATCCGGGGCGCCAACCGGAGGCCCCGACATCCATGCTGCCATCCTATCGTTCCCACGCGCTTGTCCGCTCACGGGGCGCGACGCCGCTCGCGGCTGCGCTGCTGCTCGCTGCGTGCGGCGGCGGCGTGTCTTCGGATGACGTGCGCGATCCGCTGGCGCAGAATGTTGCGGAGGCAGCGTCCAAGGGCAAGTCGGCGGCGGTCGCCGCTGCGATCGATTGCAGCAACACGCCCGGTTTCGTGCCGATCTACCGCGATGCGCAGGTCACCACCTGCGTCGCGAGCGAAGACGGCAGGGGCGGGCGGCACGTCAGCGGCTCGATCGTCTACCTGACCAGTGCGCCCCCGCGCGAAGTGCTCGGCTGGTCGCGCGCGCAGGCCAATGCCTCGGGGCTCCACCAGCGGCTCGCGACCGACAGCACCTATTCGGCGGGCGAGGAATCGCAGCGCAGCCTGATGGTGATCGTCGAGCCGTTCGAAGGCCGCACCCGCGTGACGGTCAACTGGGGCAGCGGCGTCTGACGCGCCTCAATTCTTCCGCAGCAGGAACACCGCATGCTCGGCGAAGAAGTTCGCCATCGCCGATCCGGTGCGGCTGTCTCCCGAGAGGAACCAGCAATCCTCGACGACGATACCGCGGTTCCGCACGAAGGCGCGGAAATCGTCGATCGTCACATGGTGGATGTTTGGGGTCGCATACCATTCGACCGGCAATAGCCGCGTCACCGGCATGCGCCCGCCGAACAGCAGCGAGGCGCGCACCCGCCAGTGCGCGAAATTGGGGAAGGATATGAAGGCACGCCGCCCGATCCGAAGCAGCTGATCGAGCACCCAATCGGGTCGGCGCGTCGTCTGGAGCGTCTGGCTCAGGATCGCATAGTCGAAGCTCGCGTCGGGATAGTCGGCGAGATCGGTGTCGGCGTCGCCCTGGACCACCGACAGGCCCCTGGCCATTGCCGCAGCGACGTCGGCGGGATCGAGCTCGAGCCCGCGCGCGTCGCATCCGCGCTGGTCGCGCAGCGCCGCCATCAGCGCGCCGTCGCCGCAGCCGACGTCGAGCACGCGCGTTATCGGCTGGACGTTGGCGGCGATGATCGCAAGATCGGGGCGCAGGCTCATCGGCGGTAGACCTCCGGATCCTCGCGCACCATCAGCCGCTCGGGGGTGGGATAGGGCTCCCAGCCGAGCCTGGCGTAGAGCGGCTGCATGTCGCGCGTGAACAGCGCCCAGCGCCGCAGCCCCTGGAGATCGGGGTGCGCGTGCAAGGCCTCGATCATCTGCCGCGCCACGCCGCGCCCGCGGTGCGCGGGCAGCACGAACACGTCGGCGAGATAGGCGAAGGTCGCGCGATCGGTGATCACGCGCGCGAAGCCGACCTGCTCGTCCACGCCTTGCTCGTCCTTGCCATAGACACCCACGCACAGCGAATTGGCGATCGAGCGCTCGACGGTGTGGCGCGGGATGCCCTGCGCCCAATAGGAGCCGCTCAGAAAGGCGTGGATCAGCTCGACGTCCAGCTCGGCCGGATCGAACGACAGGCGGTAGCTCATGCCCCTTCTCCGGCGCGCAGGAAGCCCGACATCACGCGGTCGAGCTCGGGGCTTTCGAGCAGGAAGGCGTCATGGCCGAAGGGCGATTTGAGCTCGACGAAGCTCGCCGGCGCCCCCGCGGCGTTGAGCGCGTGGACGATGCTGCGCGATTCGCTGGTCGGATAGAGCCAGTCGGTGTCGAAGCTCACCAGGCAGAAGCGCGTGCCGTTGCCGTGGAACGCGTTGGCCAGCACCCCGCCATGCTCCTCGGCCAGGTCGAAATAATCGAGCGCGCGGGTGATATAGAGATAGGAATTGGCATCGAACCGCTCGACGAAGGCGATGCCCTGGTGCCGCAGATAGCTTTCGACCTGGAAATCGGCATCGAATCCGAAGGTCTTCGCCTCCCGCGCCTGCAGCCGGCGGCCGAACTTGGCGGTGAGCCCAGCCTCGGAGAGATAGGTGATGTGCGCGGCCATCCGCGCTACCGCCAGGCCCGCGGAGGGCGGGTCGTTGTCCGCATAATAGTTGCCGCCGCGCCACTTCGGGTCGGCCATGATCGCCTGGCGGCCGACTTCGTGGAAGGCTATGTTCTGCGCCGAATGGCGCGCGGCCGAGGCGATCACCACGGCGGAGGCGACCCGCTCGGGGAAAGTCGCGGCCCAGCTCAGCGCCTGCATTCCGCCCATCGATCCGCCGATCACGGCGAACAGCCGCGCGACGCCCAGATGATCGAGCAGCATCGCCTGCGCACGGACCATGTCGCGGATCGTGATCACCGGGAAGCTCATCGCCCAGGGTGCGCCGGTCGCCGGGTTGATCGTTGCGGGCCCCGATGAGCCCAGGCAGCTGCCGAGCACGTTCGCGCAGATCACGAAATAGCGCTCGGTGTCGATCGGCTTGCCGGGCCCCACCATTCGCTTCCACCAGCCCGGCTTGCCGGTGACGGGGTGGGTCGAGGCGAGGTGCTGGTCGCCAGTCAGCGCGTGGCAGACGAGGATCGCATTCGCAGCGTCGGGCGCAAGCGTGCCATAGGTTTCATAAGCGATATCTACGGGCGACAGCAGCGCGCCGCCGTCGAGCCTGAGCGGCCCCGGCAACGTGACCTTGCGGGCGAGACCGAAGCGCGCATCGTCGGACATGCGCGGTGGTTAGGGGCTGTGGCGGGATCGCGCAACAATCCCTCTCCCAAAAGCGAAGGAAGATCATGCCGCCCTGGATGCTCCGGCTGCCACGCCGGTGATCGCCTCGGCAGCCATCCGGCCGGTCTGTGCGCCGCCGTTCATATAGCCGGGGTAGGCGTCCGACAGATGTTCGCCAGCGAAGAGGATGCGCCCCGCCTGCGCGCTCTGCCGCTGGTCGGGATGATCCGCTTCGATCCACAGCAGGTGCCCGAAGCGGGTGAGCTGGCCCGGCGGATAATTGGAATAGGCCCCGAGCGTGAGCGCCTGGGCATGCCAGTTGGTGCGCGCTACCGGGCCGGCCATCGCCGCCGCCATTCCCGGAATCGCGGGCTCGGCGCTCTGCCCGAACCGCGCGGCGAGCACCGTGGGCACCTCCGGCACCGACGCCATGACTTCATCGCCGCCGAGGAACCAGGTCCATACCGGCGCGATCGGTCCACCGGCGTGGACGCTGCCTTCCCAGCCGAGCGCCCAGCCTGCGCGGGGATCGGCCTGCCAGAGCTCGCCGCCCGCCCCCATCGGCGCGCGCCAGGGCGTGGCGTCCGCCAGGACCTGGACCTTCTCGTTGAATCCCAGCTCCATCACGTCAATGAAGCCGCGCCATGCCGCGGGCAGCGGCACCGCGAAGTCGATCTGACGCGTGAGCGGCGCAGGCACCGCGACGATCACTCTTTCTGCTTCGGCATGCGAGCCGTCGAGGAAGTCGAGCCGCAGCCCGGCGCCGCGCCGCGCGATTCGGAGCAGCCGCTTGCCGGTGACGATCCGGTCGCGATAGGCGCCCGCCATCGCATCGATCAGCGCGCTGCTGCCGCCCTCGATCACGAAGCGCTCGTCCGATTCGCCCAGTATCTCCACGCGCTCGCCGTCGACCGTGGGCAGGTTGAAGACCAGCTCGATCGCCGAGGCCCGGGCCGGCTCGACGCCATATTCGGTGCGGCTCGTCGCCTCGAGCAACGCGCGGACCCAGGGAGCCGGGATCAGCGCGCGATGCTTGTCGAGATAGTCGCCGATCGACATGCGATCGAGCTCGCGGGCGACGCGGTCGTAGTCGCGGTCGAGCCGGTCGGCGTCGCGGCCGATCTGGGCGGCGATACCGCGCAGCCCCTCGGCGAGCTGGGCCTCGCTCAGCGCGCGCCCGTCGGCCAGCACCAGCGTGCGGTGCGGCGTCGCCTTGCGATCGGCCAGCCCCACGCGGAAGTGCCGGCAGAGCGCTTGCATATCCTCGTGATCGGTGTTGACGAGCTGGCCGCCCAGCTCGAGCGGCGCGCCTTCGGCGGGGCGGTGCGTGTGCATTCGCCCGCCGAGCCGCGGCCGCGCTTCGTAGAGATGCGCGTCGACACCCGCCTCGCGCAGATGGTGAAGCGCGCTCAGCCCGGCGATCCCGCCGCCGACGATCGCGACCCGCCCGCCGGAAAAGGCTTTCGCGGGGCGCGGCATTGCCGAGACGGCACCTGCGGCGACGATCGCCTTGAGCAGTGCGCGCCGCGTCGCGCCGGGCCGGCCGGGCACCGGCGGCGCTTCGCCGGCTTCCCGCAGGTTCTGCATCCGCGCTGCCGCCAGCGCACGCCACACCAGACTGCTTTCCCGCACAGGCCCCTCCCCCTCTGCTTCGCTACACTTGCCATCCGCAGGCCATTCCGCCAAGCCGCGCGACCATGAATGCACCCGTTCCCAATCGCTGGGTCATGGAGATCGCCCCCTATGTTCCGGGGCGTTCGACCACCGATTCCGGCACCAAGGCCGTCAAGCTCTCCTCGAACGAGAATCCGTTCGGCACGCCCGAGGCCGCGCGCGCGGCGTTCGCCGCCGCCGCCTCGCAGCTCGAGCGCTATCCCGACGCGAGCGCCGCCGAGCTTCGCGCAGCGATCGGCGCGCACTACGGGCTCGATCCGGCGCGGATCATCTACGGCACGGGATCGGACGAGGTGCTCCACCTCGTCGCCGGTGCCTATGCCGGGGTCGGCGACGAAGTGATCTACGTCCGCTACGGCTTCGCAGTGTACGACATCGCCGCCCGCCGCGTCGGCGCGACTCCGGTGGTGGCGCCCGATCGCGACTATGCGACCGACGTGGACGCGATCCTGGCCTGCGTCACCGATCGGACCAAGCTGATCTTCGTCGCCAATCCCAACAACCCGACCGGCACCTATACGCCGCGCGCCGAGATCGCCCGGCTCCACGCGGCGCTGCCGCCCCACGTGCTGCTGGTGCTCGATCAGGCCTATACCGAATATCTCGATCCGGAGGACGACGACGGCGGGCTCGATCTGGCGCGCAACACGCAGAACGTGCTGGTCACCCGCACCTTCTCCAAGATCTTCGGCCTCGCCTCCGAGCGCGTCGGCTGGGGCTATGGCGCGCCCGAGATGATCGACGCGATGCACCGCATCCGCGCGCCGTTCAATTTCAGCACCGCGGCGCAGAAGGCGGCGGTGGCGGCGCTGGGCGACCATGCGTTCGTCGAGCGCAGCTATCGCCACAATCGCGAGTGGCGCGGCTGGTTCGCCGACCAGATCGACGCGATGGGCAACAAGGGGCTGCGCGCCATCCCCTCCAAGGCCAATTTCCAGCTCGTCCTGTTCGAAGGCGATGTGAGCGGCGAGCAGGCGTACAAGGCGCTGATGGATCGCGGCTACATCGTCCGCTGGCTGCCGGGGCAGGGGCTGCCGCACGGTCTGCGCATCACCATCGGCACCGAGGAGGAGATCCAGGGCGTCGCGGCGGCGATCCGCGAGATCGTGGGCGCCTGATGCTGCCGTTCGCGCGCGTCACGATCATCGGGCTGGGCCTGATCGGCTCCTCGATCGCGCGCGCCGTGAAGCAGCACATGCGCAGCGTGCGCGTCACCGGCTATGACGCGAGCCCCGACGTTCGCGAAACCGCGACGCGGATCGACCTGTGCGACGATATCGCCGACACGGCAGGCACCGCTGCGATCGATGCCGATCTGGTGATCCTCTGCGTTCCGGTGGGCGCGATGGGCGAGGCGGCGGCGGAGCTCGCCGCCGATCTGCCCGCGGATGCGATCGTCAGCGACGTCGGCTCGTGCAAGGAGAGCGTGATCGAGGCGGTGCGCGCGGCGCTCCCGAACGCGGTCTTCGTCCCTGCGCATCCGGTGGCCGGCACCGAGAACAGCGGGCCCGAGGCAGGCTTCGCCACGCTCTTCCATCACCGCTGGTGCATCCTGACGCCGCCGGAGGGGACCGATCCGCTCGCCGTCGAGCGCGTCGCGGAATTCTGGCGGCGGCTCGGCGCCGAGCTCGAGACGATGGAGCCCGCGCATCACGACCGGGTGCTCGCGGTTACCAGCCACCTGCCGCACCTCATCGCCTATACGATCGTCGGCACCGCCTCGGACCTCGAGGAAGTCACCCAGTCCGAAGTCATCAAATTCTCGGCGGGCGGCTTCCGCGATTTCACCCGCATCGCCGCTTCGGACCCCACGATGTGGCGCGATGTGTTCCTGGCGAACCGCGAGGCCGTGCTCGACATGCTCCAGCGCTTCTCGGAGGACCTGACTGCGCTCCAGCGCGCGATCCGCTGGGGCAAGGGAGACGAACTGTTCGAGCTGTTCAGCCGCACCCGCGCCGTGCGCCGCTCGATCATCGACCAGGGCCAGGACGACGCGCGCCCGGACTTCGGCCGCTCGCACGAATAGCGGCTATCCGCCGGTATTGAGCGCGTTGATCTCACGGTGGACGCGCGCTTCGACTTCGTCGCGCTTCAGGCCGGCGGGGATCGGCTCGCCGAAACGGAACGTCACCACCCCCGGCCGCATCGGGCCGTGCTTCGGCCAGACCCGGCCGGTGTCGAGCGCAACGGGCACCACCGGCAAGCCGATCGCGCGGTACAGTCCGGCGAGCCCCGATCGCAGCGGCGGCGCGGCTCCCGGCGGGGTGCGCGTCCCTTCGGGGAAGAGGATGACCGAGCGCCCTGCGGCGCTCGCGGCCTTCGCCTCGCGCATCATCTGTCGCAGCGCCGTTGCCGCGCCGCTGCGATCGATCACGATCACGCCGTAGCGCCGCGCCGCCCAGCCCCAGATCGGGATGCGCGCATATTCCTGCCGCATCACCACCGCGGGCCCGCCCAGCATCCGGACGAGCTCGAAGGTCTCGAAGAAGGACTGGTGCTTGGCGGCATAGAGCGCAGGCGTCGCCAGGGGCTCTCCCTCGATCCGGGTACGAATTCCCGCCAGATTGCGCGCGCACCAGGCCTGATACCGGGTCCATAGCAGTACCCAGCTGCGGAACACGCGCTGGCCGAACAGCGCCATGAGCGGCGCCAGCAGCACGATCGGCACCGACAGCCCGTAGAAGGCGACCGAGAACAACAGCGTACGCAGCCGATCCATCTCAGCCCGCCCCCGTCCACAGCGCCAGCCGGCGCACGAGATATTTGTTGTACTCGCGCAGCAGCACGCGCGAACCCGGGCTGCTGCGCACCGCGTCGCCGATCACTTCGACATCGCCGTCGAGCGCGTGCGACAGCTCCATCCGCGCGCGGGGCATGTGCCAGTCGGTCGTCACCAGCCGCACCGACTTGTAGCCGTGCGCGCGCACCCAATGCGCAGTCTCGTCGGCGTTCGATCGCGTGTCGACCGCCTCGTGCCCCAGGTCGACGCAGCAGTCGAACAGCCGCGTGTCGCGTTCGAACTGCGCCGCCAGCTCATGCGGCCTCACATCGGGATCGACGCCGCTCACCAGCATCCGCTTCGCGTCGCCCGCGCGCAGCACGTCGAGCCCGCGTCCGATCCGGCCGGGGCCGCCGGTGAGCACCACGATCGCATCGGTCCTGCGCGCCTCGAGCGGTTCGCCGAGCGAATGGAGGAAAAAGCTGTATCCGCCCGCCCAGCCGGCGGCGAGCAGCAGCACCGTCGCGCAGAGCAGGAAAAAGACGCGGATCACAGCCGGGCGCCCAGCGTGCGCAATATCGCCAGTCGCGCCGCCGCCGTGGCGAGCAGCGCGAAGGCGAGCGGTACCAGCAGGAGCAGCAGCCAGTCGCGCGGCGCGAGCGCCACACTGCCCAGCAGCTCGGACCCCAGCCCCTGCGTCCTGCTCTGGAGCAGCCACGCAACCGCTGCTGCCGCCAGCGTGCCGATCAGCCCGCCGGCCAGCGCGTCGAACGCGATGCGCCGCTGGAAAAGCCGCGCCACCTGGATGTCGGTCGATCCGAGCATATGGAGCACTTCGATCGTGTCGCGGTGCGTGTCCAGCCCCGATCGTGCCGCGAGCAGCACCACCGCGGCGGTAGCGCTCGCGATCAGCAGCACCAGGCCCAGCGCGAGCCAGCTCATCATGGTCATGAAGCTGCGCACCGGCGAGAGCCATTGCGCGTGACGGTCGACCCGCGCACCCGGCGCGATTCGGCGCGCCGCCTGTTCAACTGTGGCCGCGCGGTCGCCGGTCACTTCGACGTCGATCATCGCCGGCATCGGCAGGTCCGGGTCGAACCCCGCCTCGCCGAGCCAGGGCTCGAGCAGCTCGGCAAGCCGGCCGCGGTCGACCGGCTGCACCCGCGTCACGCCGGGCAGCCGAGCCACCTCCGCCTGCACTGCTGCCGCCTGGCGATCGCGCAGCGCCGCGTCGGGCTCGATCAGCTGGACGGTGAGCCGCCCTGCGAGCTGGCGATCGAGCTGCGCGGTGGCGGCGAACATCCCCAGCCCCAGCGCCGCAGCGAGCACGGTCAGGAAGACCATGATCGCCATGATCCACGTCATGATGCGCGTGCGGCCGCTCTCGTCGAGCAGCCGCCGGTCGTGCGCGGGCGGGAACGGCAGCCTCATTGCTGCCCCGGCGGGTTGCGGAGCGAGCCGGTGGGGTCGTTGATCCGCCCCTTCTCGAGCCGCATCATATGCGCATCGGGAATGCGGTTGAGCAGCTGGAAGTCGTGCGTCGCGACCACCACGGTGGTGCCGAGCCGGTTCAGCGAGTGGAACAGGTGCAGCAGGCGTTCGGCCATGTCGGGATCCACGTTTCCGGTCGGCTCGTCGGCGACGAGCATCTCGGGCCGGCCGATCACTGCACGGGCGATCGCGATCCGCTGCTGCTCGCCGCCCGAGAGCGTGGGCGGCCGCGCGCCGCCGCGCCCGGCGAGCCCCACCCAATCGAGCATCTCGCGAACCGGCGCCTCGATGTCGCTCTCGGAGACGCCCGCGACGCGCAGGGGCAGCGCGATATTGTCATAGGCGGAAAGGTGCGGGAGGAGCCGGAAGTCCTGGAAAACCACGCCGATCCGACGGCGGAAGCCCGGCAGGCGCGCGCGGGGAAGCCGCGCCGCGTCTTCGCCGAACAGCCGGATCGCGCCGCGCGTCGGCCGCTGGGCGAGATAGAGCAGCTTGAGCAGCGAAGTCTTGCCCGCGCCCGAAGGACCGGTGAGGAAATAGAAGGAGCCGCTCTTGAGCGTGAAGGTCACGTCCGAAAGCGTCTCCGGACCCGTGCTGTAGCGCAGCCCGACATTCTCGAATTGGACGATGTTGACCATCCGCCGGTGCTGACTGCTTTCTGCTAACCCCGGATCGGCATCGCACAGCCGCCGGGCGCGCTCAAGCATGGGGGTTCGAATCGCGTGTTCACGGACTCTTGCTGCATCGATTCGCTACGGTTAGAATCGCGCAAGCCGGTCAGTGGGCAAGCCGGCCCCCGTGAGGCGTTGAATGATCCTGGAATGCAGCCAGTGCGGGACGCGGTACAGCGTACCCGATAGCGCTATAGGACCGGATGGGCGGACGGTGCGCTGCGCGAGCTGCAAGCACAGCTGGTTCCAGTCGCCCCCGATGCTCGATCTCGCGAAGAGTGCCGAGATCGAGCGCGGGGCCGACGAAGCTGCGCCTGTGCCATCCGAACCCGAAGCTCCGATCGCTGCGCGCGTCTATGAAGACACGGCACCTGCCGAGGCGCCGAAGCCCGCGCCCGACTATGACCCCTTCCTGCAGCAGCCGTCATCCAGGCGGCAGCGCAAGCCCGCCCGGCGCTGGACCGCGGCCGCGGTGATCGCCGGGGTCTCGATGCTGCTCGGCGCCGGCGCGATCCTCTATTCGGGCGCTCCCAGCCTCGCCGCGCAGTTCGGCCTGGGGATCGGCGGGCAGGTGGATACGCCGCTGCTCTTCACGGACAAGAGCGTCGAGCTCCGGACGCTGCCCAACGGCAGCGAGGTGCTGGCGATCTCGGGCAAGGTGATGAACCCCACCGGAGGCGCCCAGTACGTGCCCGACATTCGCGTCGAGCTGCGCGACGATGGCGACCGTCTCGTCTACAGTTGGCGGATCACGCCCCAGGCGCGCAGCCTGGGTCCCAAGGCCGCGATAGACTTCGACGGCGCCACCGTGGACATGCCGCCCAACTCCAAGGTGGTGCAGCTCAGCTTCGCGACCGAAATCGGGAGCTGACCCGGGCCAGCCGTCCGCCATTGAGCAGCGCGGCGGCGACCATCCCCAGCCCGGACGCGATCACCAGCGCGCTCGGCCCAAGTCCCCGGTCGACGAGCAGCACCCCCGCGCCGCCGGTGATCACGAAGAAGGCGATGATGCCGTTGATCCCCGCGGCGATCTGGTCGCCCAGCGAGCGCAGCGCATAGACGAACACCACCTGCACCCCGTCGAACAGGATGAAGGGCGCCCAGATCGCGAGCATCGCGAACGCCATCGCATGAACCTCGCGCGTCGCCGGAAACAGGCCGACGAAGGGATGGGGGACCAGCAGCAGGATCAGCGCAAGCAAACCGGTGGCGATCGCCGCCAGCACCGCGGCGATCGCAGCGCGGCCTGCCGCCTGGTGCGGAACGCCTTCGCCGACTGCGTTGCCGACGCGCACGCCGGCTGCCGATCCCAGCCCCAGCGCGACCGCGAAGGTGACGTTGTGAATCGAGAAGACGATCTGGAAGGCATGCGCCGTCGTCTCGCCGATCTGGGTGGAGAGGGCGATCAGGATCGAGAAGCCGACGAGCTCGAGCCCCGATGCGAGCGCCGGCACCAGCCCGAATGCGGCCAGCCTGCCGGCACCGCGCAGCGTTTCCCGGCCCATGATGTCGCGAAGGTCGTGCACGCCGCGTTCGCGCCCGCGCGGCAGCGTCCAGGCCGCGGCGATCATTCCGACCGCGCCCAGCGCCGACGCGAGTGCAGTCGCGCCAGCCGCCCCCACCGCGCCCATCGCCGGCAGCCCGAACTGGCCCGTGGCGAACGCCCAGGCGAGCAGGGCGTTGATCGGCAGGATGGAGATATTCACCACCGCGACGCGGCGTGGCCGGCTGACGCCTTCCAGGAAGAAGCTCGCCGCGACGATCAGCAGCTGGAACGGATAGGCGGCGGCCATCACCCTGACGACCTGCGCCGCATGGGGCGCAGTTTCCGCGGCCACCCCCAGCGCGAGCAGCATCGGCTCGGCGAAAAGATAGAGCGCAAGCCCGCTCGTCAGGCCGAGGATGAGCGCGAGCCCCAGCCCCTGGTGGAGCACCCGGCCGGTCTCGCGCAGGTCGCGCGCACCATCGGCACGCGAAACGAATACGAGGATCCCGGCGAGCGCGCCCAGGCCCATGACGATTCCCGGAAAGGTCACCGAGCGGCTAGCGCCGAGCGCCGCGGCCTCGGTGGTTCCCGTCAGCCCCACCACTGCCACGTCGGTGACGTGCAGGATCGTCCAGTTGAGGCTGGTCAGCACCACCGGCCAGGCCAGGGCCAGAATGCGGCGCATCTCGGCGGAAAGGGTGGGCAATGCAGGCATGAGCACCCGGCCCTTAGGAGGGCGAACAGATTCGCGAAAGCCGCGGCTTCGGCGCTTGCAACGCGCAAAACGCTTTGCTAGGGGCCGCGCCTTACCAGACGCCGGGAGCCTCCGGCGGAGTTTCACGTGCGGTCGTGGCGGAACTGGTAGACGCGCAACGTTGAGGTCGTTGTGGCCGAAAGGCCGTGGAAGTTCGAGTCTTCTCGACCGCACCAGTGAAGCAGGCGCCCCGCAGCAGGGGCGATTTTTCTCTCCCTTGGCACAATTCTGCGACAAGTCGCCTTTAGCCCCCGGTCAGGTGCGGAGCGCAGCGTTCCGCGTCGATGGGAAGGGGAGCTTGATTCGAATGAAGTGGAGTTGCGCGCTCGCGGGTCTGATGGTGGGCGCGATGCCGGCTGCGGCATGGGCACAGGAGCAGGCGGCACCGCCCGCGCCCGAAGGCGCCCCGGCGGGCCAGGTCGAGCCGCCCGCGGAGGATTCGGAAGAGCCGATCGAGGAAGTCGTCGTCAGCGGCCAGCTCGAAGGCGCGGTTCCCGGCGACATCAAGCCCGAGGTTCAGCTCACCCCGGCCGAGATCGGCTCTTTCGGCGCGTCGAACGTCGGGGAACTGCTGGGTCAGCTCTCCGCGCAGCTCGGCAGCGGCTCGGGTCGTGGCGGCGAGCAGCCGGTGATCCTGGTCAGCGGTCGCCGCGCGAGCATGGCGGAGATCCGCTCGCTGCCGCCGGAAGCGATCGAGCGGATCGATATCCTTCCGGAGGAGGCCGCGCTCCAGTTCGGATACAGCGCGACGCAGAAGGTAATCAACTTCGTGCTGCGCCGCCGCTTCATGGCGCTCACCACCGAGCTTGAGGGGCGCGCGCCCACCGCGGGCGGCAATGCCGGGGTGAACGCCGAAGCCGGTCTCACGATGATCCGGCGCAACCAGCAGACCCGGCTCAATGTCGAATATGATCAGTCTTCGGGCATCCTCGAAAGCGAGCGCGGCGTCTCGCGCGTCGGCACTTCGCTGTTCGACTTCGCCGGAAACGTCACCGGCCTCACCGGTGGCGAGATCGATCCGGCGCTGAGCGCGGCTGCCGGCGGCATCGTGACCGAGGCTGGCGTGCCCGCCTCGGCCGCCAGCGGCGCACCGAGCCTCGGCGACTTCGTCCCGACCGCCAACCAGCCCAATGTCACCGACATCACCCCCTATCGCACGCTGGTGAATCCGCGGAAGAATCTGAAGATCGAGGGTGTCCTTCGGCGCCCGCTATCCTCCAAGGTCCAGGCAACCGCGACGCTCGAGCTCGAAGGAACCGAGAGCCATTCGCTGCAGGGGCTCTCGGGCGTCGCGCTCCGCCTGCCCGAGGGCAACCCCTATTCGCCCTTCTCGCAGGACGTGTCGCTGCTGCGCTACATCGAAGGCCAGCCGGCGCTTGTACGCGCAAACAGCAGCAAAAAGGCGGAGGCGGGGCTCACGATCAACGGCGACGGCGCGCCGTGGGGGCAGAGCTGGCGCTGGTCGTTCCAGGGCAATTATGCGCTGAACACCACCCAATCGAGCGGCGACAACGGCATCGATCCCTCGGCGATGCAGGCGCTGCTCGACGCGGGCGATCCCGGCTTCAATCCCTTCGCACCGATCGCGCCCGGCGTGCTCCGCAGCCGGCCCTATGACGATGCCAGCTCGCGCTCGACCACGGGCCGCGTCGATTTGCTGACCAACGGGCCGCTGTTCAACCTGCCCGCCGGCGACGTGCGCGCAAGCCTCCGAGCGTCGGGCCAGACCCAGGATCTTTCGAGCGAGAGCTTCCGGCGCGGGCTCGTGAGCGAGACCGACATCGCGCGCGATCGAGGCGGCTTGCGCGGCACGATCAGCGTGCCGATCACCAGCGATCGGCGTGAAGTACTTGGCTTCCTCGGCGATCTCTCCGCCGACGCTTCGGTCGAAGTCGAGGAGCTGTCCGACTTCGGCCAGCTGACGAGCACCACCTATGGCTTCAACTGGGAACCCGTGAACGGCATCCGCGCTCTGGTGAGCTGGACCCGCGACAGCAACGCGCCCAGCCCGCAGCAGCTCGGAGACCCGCTGCTGATCACGCCCAACGTCCCGGTCTATGACTATGTGCGCGGCGAGAGCACCAACGTCTCGGTGATCACCGGCGGCAATCCCGCGCTGCTCGCCGACGACCGGCACGTCTTCAAGGCGAACCTCACCCTTCGCCCCCTGAGCGAAACGATGCTCACTGTCACCGCGGATTATACCAACCAGCGATACCGCGACACGTTCGGCATGCTTCCCGCGGCCAGTGCGGAAGTCGAGGCAGCGTTTCCCGACCGATTCATCCGCGATGCCGAGGACCGGCTGCTGAGCATCGACCAGCGCTGGGTCAATTTCGAACGCACCGATCGCTCGCAGCTCAAATGGGGTTTCAACCTGTTCCTGCCGATCTCCTCGCCTGCAGCGAAGCGGATGCAGGAGCGGCGCACGGCCTTTCAGGAAGCGCTGGCCGAATCGCGGCGCACCGGGCAGCCGCTTCCGCCCGAATTCCAGGCGCAGCTCGATCAGTTCCGCCGGCTCGGCCAGCAGCAGAGCCTTTTCGGCGGGGGTCAGCGGCAGGGGCCCGGACAGGGGCAGGGTCAGGGCCAAGGTCACGGCGCCCGCCCGCCGCAGGGCGAAGGCACCAGCCAGGCGCAAGGCGCAGGTCAGGATCGAGGCCCGGGCCGCGGTCCGGGCGTGAGGCGGTTCGGCCCCGGCGGTGGAGGCGGCGGCCGCGGCCGTTTCGGCGGCAACGGCGTCCAGCTCGCAGCCTATCATACATGGGTCTTCAAGGACGAGCGCGTGATCCGCGCCGGTCTGCCGGTGCTCGATTATCTGAACGGGGCGGCCGAGGGCCGGGCCGGCGGCACACCCGCGCACAAGATCGAGTTCCAGAGCGGCATCCAGCGCGACGGCTTCCGCCTGCGTCTCGACGGCAGCTGGCAGAGCGGCAGCGAAGTCGCGACCGGCACCGCGGGGAGTGTAGGAAGGCTCACCTATGGCAGCCTGGCCAAGGTCAATCTCGTCGCACAGGCCGATCTGAACCAGCAGCTCGACCTGCTGCTCAAGCATCCCTGGCTGCGCGGCACGCGCGTCAGCTTCCGCGTCGACAATCTATTCGATACCCGGCAGCGCGTGACCGACGAGACGGGGGCGACGCCCTCGGCCTATGCGCCGGACCTGATGGACCCCCTAGGGCGCCTGGTGCGGCTCAGCATCCGCAAGCAGTTCTTCTGATCGATCGATACCGCGACACGTCCGCGTGCTCCAAAAGGAACGGCGGCCTTCCCGAAGGAAGGCCGCCGCCACGGAGTGCGAGGGAGCACCCGATTTGAAGCATGTCAGAAGCGGAACGACGCGCCCGCGCGGAACTGGCGGCCGATCAGGCCCGGATAGTGCCAGGTGGTCAGGAAGTTCGGTGCGCTGGCATAGGCCGCCGGAGCGATCGGTGCCCGCGCGTCGAGCAGGTTCTTCACGTTGACGAAGAAGGTGAGGTTGTCGCCCGACTTCATCGTCATGTTGAGGTCGTTGGTGATGAAGCTGTTGACGTAGCAGAACTTCTCGCCCGAGGTATCACCCGCGGCCTTGTAGAGAGCGGCTGAGCAAGCAGTGGTGTAATTCGGGCCGGTTTGCTGATCGGTCGATACGGCTTTGATACGGCCGACATAGTAGGTCGTCAGGCTGAGCGAGAAATCGCCGTATTCGAGCGTGTTCTGCCAATTGCCGCGCCAGTTCGGGGTGCCGTTGCCCGACGAGAGATCATAGGGCCCCATGGTGCCTGCATATTTCTGCACGCCATTGTCGGTGTGCAGATCATAGTTGAACACATGGGTGACTTCGATCCGGCTGCGGAACCGGATGCCGTCGGAGATCGGGATGTCCGCGGTCGCCGCGAGATCGATGCCCGAAGTGGCCGCGTAGTTCGCGTTCACATAAGGCACGTTGATGATCAGCACGCGCGGCAGCGCGGTCGGATAGAGCGGGTCCGCACCGTCGACTGTGTTGACCGAATAGCCCGGGCCGACCGCCGCGACCGCGGCCTGGGCTGCGGCAAGGTTGGGAGCGGCGAAATAGGCGCTGACGGCGGTGCCGATATCGGGGCCCGCAATGATCAGGTTGGACTTCTTCACGTTGTAGTAGTCGGCGGTGAAGCTCAGCCAGCGTGCCGGCTGGAAGATAGCGCCGGCGGTGAAGCTGCGCGACGTCTCAGGCTCGAGATCCGGATTGCCTACAACGCCGCGGCCCAGCGAATAGGGCAGGTTGTAGGGGTTGCCGTTCCCCGTAGCCGAAGGACAAGGCGACCCGGCCGGACTATGCGCCAGGATGAAGTTGCATGGCGGAGTGGTGGTGACGAAACCAGCGTACTGGCTCCGCGGTCCCGACTCGGCGAAGGTCGGCGCACGGAAGCCCTCCGAATAGGTACCACGCAGCGCCAAGCCCTCGAACGGCGTGACCTTCAGGCCGACCTTGGGCGAGAAGTGGCTGAACCCTTCCGAGTAATTGTCGTAGCGGCCCGAAACGTTGAGCTCCACCTCGTCGATGATCGGCGCTTCGAGCTCGAAGTACGCCGCCGAGACGGTGTGCTCGCCGAACGCCGAAGCGGTGGTGAGGCCATAGGTGTCGAGCGCGGCGTTCTGGTTGTTGTTCTCAAGCTCCTCGTGCCGGACCTGACCGCCGATCGCGAGCTGCATCGTGCCGCCCGGCAGTTCGAACAGCGACTTGGCGATCGACGCATCGACGCCATACATCTGCGAGAAGGACGGCGTCGTCTTGTCCGGCGCCAGAGCCGCGCGCACCGCGGCGCTGTTTTGCGACGGGTTCACGAAATTGTACGCGCCGGTGTTGATCGCCTGGCGCAGCGCGGCGATGTTGATCAGGCCGTGCTGCGTGATCTCCAGCTCGTCGCGGGCATAGACGGCCTCGACGCGCCAGTCCCAGCCCCCGTCGAAGCTGCCGGTCAGGCCGCCGGTGAAGCGATAGACTTCGTTGGTGCGGTCGCTGCCGGCGGGGATGTCACCGAACAGATAATAGATGCGCGCTGCGCCAGCCGAAGGGTTGGCGGCAAAGGCGGCGGCATAGGGGTTGTTCGGGTTGAGCGTGCGGCCCGGCGTGGCGGGATCGGCGCAGTTGTTGCCCGACGGACAGATCCATACCGGCAGCACTACGCCGGGGTTGCTGGTGGCGACCAGCGGGTTGGCGCCAAACGGCTGGGTCTGGCGAACCGCCGAGGGGATGCCCTTGATGCTGACGTAGCTGCGGCTGTAGCTGCCGGTCAGATAGCCTTCGATGTTGTCCGAGAGCCGGACGCTCAGCCGGCCGTTGAGCGAATAGCGTTCCTGCAGCGGCTGGAGCTGCCGATACATGTCCTCGAGATTGTACCGGCATCCGGTGCCGCGGGCTGCGCCGGTGGTGATGGTATAGGTGCCGGTATTGCAGTTCGCGAGGCCCAGCGCGTCATACTGGTTGGTGAGCGGCGCGCCGACCTGCCCGCTGAGCGGGTTGTTCAGGTCGAGCTGGTTGACGCGCGTGACATAGGCGGTCGGAACGTTGGTCGTGAGCGAGCCGTCCGCCGCGTTGGAATCGTTGCCGCCGATCGGGGTCAGATCGCGCGTGTTGTACGGAAAGCCGCGGCTGTGGCTGGTGACGCGGCCGTCGCGCTGATATTCGCCGTTGATGTAGAAGTTCCAGCCGCTGGTCTCATAGTCGCCGAAGCCGAAGGTGAGATCGCCGCGGACATGGCCCGCGTCGCCCTGCTCGGAGACGCCGCCCTCGAAGGTGCCTTCGACGCCGGTGAACTGCTTCTTGAGGATCAGGTTGACCACGCCGCCGATCGCATCGGCGCCATAGGTCGACGACGCGCCGTCCTTGAGCACTTCGACGCGGTCGACGAGGCTGAACGGGATCGAGTTGAGGTCGACATAGGCGTTGTGGCCGTCGTCGTTGATCGGGAAGTTGGTCGATCGCAGCCCGTCGATCAGCACCAGCGTCGAGGAGACGCCGAGACCGCGCAGCGAGACTGCCGAGCCGCCCGCCGAGAAGCCGGTCTGGAAGCCGGTGCCGATCGAGCCGGCGCTGTCGGCCGAGATCGAGCGGATCGCGTCGGCGATCGTGGTGATGCCGGCCTTGTCCAGTGACTCGGAGGTGAGGACGGTGACGGGCGACGGCGTTTCGGTGTCGGTGCGGCGGAACAGCGACCCGGTGACGACCACGGTCTCGCCTTCGTCGGCCTGCTGCTCCTGATCCGTGACCGGCGGCGTGCCCGCGTCCTGCGCGAAAGCCGGCGAGGCGATCAGCCCCAGCGCGAGCGCGAACGGAGCCGCCCCGCGGCGCAGCCGCGCCGAGGTCGAACGATTGTGAAACTGCATCGGAAACCTACTCCCTTGAACCGCCCGCACAGGCCGGCATGTCTAGCGCACACGGTCCCCCGCCCCGCGCGCCAATGTTGCTGGGAATGTAGCCTCAGAAACATATTGTAAACTGGGGGAAACAAAAAACGTCGGCGTGTTGTGTCAGTGCAACACCTATTCCCTGGGTCGGCGGACCTATGCCCGACGGTTCATTGCCCGATCGCCGCAGCAAGCCGGCCGCCCTGCGCGCAATGCTGGCATCCTCTCGCGCTTTGGGCTAGCGGGTGCGCGATGAGCCAGCCCCACGTCGTCGCCCTCGGCGGAACCCTGCGGCCTGAATCGGCGACGGGGCGGCTGCTCGCCGCCGCGCTCGAGATGGCTGCCGCCCGCGGTGCGCGGACCACGCTGCTCACCGGGGACGAGATCGCCTTTCCACACTATGAGCCCGATGTCGCCGCGGCCAATCGGGCGGTGGCACGCTATCTACAGGCGTTGCGCAGCGCGGACGCGGTGATCGTCGGCTCGCCGGGGTATCACGGCACGCTTTCCGGGCTGGTAAAGACTGCGCTCGACTATGCCGAGCAGCTCCGGACCGACGAGCGCGTCTATTTCGACGGGCTGCCGGTGGGGCTGATCGCCACCGCAGCGGGCTGGCAGGCCGCAGTCTCGACGCTCCACGCGCTGCGCACCATCACGCACTCCCTACGCGGCTGGCCCACTCCGATGGGGCTCGCGATCAACACCGCCGAGCCGGGCGACTGCATCGCACGCTGCTCCGGCCAGATGGAAGTGATGGTCGACCAGATCTTCGAATTCCTGCGGCGCTGAGTCTTCGGCCTGGATTCGTTGCGACGCCGTTCACGATTCGTCGCTCTCAACCAAGCATTCGTCGCATACGTGACTCGCCGGACTTTGCTAGATTCCGCCTCGGGCGCATTGTGCGGGATTAGGCAAGGGGCGCAAAAGTGTGAAGAAATTCCTCGGCTTCTCATCGATCGAACGGGCGCTGACCGTCGCGGGCCTCGGCCCGGCGATCCTGCTCGGTTGCTCGGTGCATGAGAATACTGAGATTGCCGCCTATCTTCCCGCGCCCAGCTATCGCGTGCTCGTCCCGATCCCGCCTGCGGCGGCGGCGCCCGCAGCGCCCACCGTCCCGGCCCCGCGCGATCTGGTCAATTCGATCGACTTGCTGACGCGTGACTTCGACGGCCTCGTCGGCGTCGCGGTGGCGAGCATCGACGACGGCTGGGTCGCCGCCAACGCGACTGCGACGCGCCGGCTGCCGCAGCAGAGCGTGAGCAAGCTGTGGGTGGCGATGACGGTGCTCGACCTGGTCGACCAGGGCAAGGTCCGGCTCGACGATCCGCTGACCATCACCAAGACGGATTTCACGCTTTTCCACCAGCCGGTCGCCGCGCTGGTCAAGGATGGGGTGGGCTATACCGGCACCGTCGGCGAGATCATGCGCCGCGCGATGCAGATGAGCGACAACACCTGCAACGACAAGCTGTTGCGCCTTGCCGGCGGTCCGGAGGCAGTGCGCGCCTTCATCGCGCGCAAGCAGCTCGGTGCGATCCGCTTCGGTCCAGGCGAGCGGCTGCTCCAGGCGGGCACCGCGGGGCTCCAGTGGAAGTCCGAATATTCCTTCGGCAACGCCTTCTCGGTCGCGCGCTCGAAGCTGGCGCCCGAAGTGCGGCTCGCGGCGTACGAGGCCTATGTCGCCGATCCGCCCGACGGCGCCGCGCCCCAGGCGATCGCGCTGGCGCTCGCGCGGCTGAAGCGCGGCGAGCTGCTTTCGGCGAGCTCCACCGATTGGCTGCTCGAGACGATGGCGCGCGCCAAGACCGGCAAGGCCCGCGTGCGTGCCGGGGTTGCCCCCGGCTGGAGCTATGGGCACAAGACCGGCACCGGCCAGGATCTGCGCAGCCGTACCGCGGGCTTCAACGACGTCGGCATCCTCACCGCGCCCGATGGCCGCTCCTATGCTCTTGCGGTGATGATCGGCGACACCTCGCGTCCACCGCGCGAGCGGCAGTTGCTGATGCAGGCAGTGGGGCGCACGATCATCGCGCACCATGAGGAAAAGCGCATGATCGCGCGCAACTCGGCAGGGACGCCCGCGCGCCACTGAGTTCGAGCGCAAGCACCGGAGCGCGCGGCTTTCCGGGTCGCGCTAGGCCGGCGGCATGACCGACGCCATCGACTGGACCGCCACCGCTGCCGCGCTCGACGCGCAGGGCTGGGCCGTGTTGCCGCAGGCGATCGAGCCCCAGGCCTGCACGCGCCTCGCCGCGCTCTACGACGCGCCCGATCGCTTCCGCAGCCAGGTGATCATGGCGCGGCACGGCTTCGGGCGGGGCGAGTATCGCTATTTCGCCTATCCGCTGCCCGATACGGTCGCGGCGCTGCGCACGCGGCTCTATCCGTCACTCGCGAGCATCGCCAATCGCTGGCACGCGCGCATGGGGCTGGAGCGGCGCTTCCCCGCCGCCCATGCCGATTATCTCGCCGAGTGCCACGCCGCCGGCCAGACGCGTCCCACGCCGCTGCTGCTTCGCTACGGCCCCGGCGATTACAACTGCCTTCATCAGGACCTTTACGGCGCGCACGTCTTCCCGCTCCAGCTCGCAGTCCTGCTCTCCGCCCCGGGGCGCGACTTCACCGGCGGCGAGTTCGTGCTGACCGAGCAGCGCCCGCGGATGCAGTCGCGCGCCGCGGTGGTGCCGCTGGCGCAGGGCGACGCAGTGGTGTTCGCGGTCTGCCAGCGGCCGATGCGCGGCAGCCGCGGCGACTATCGCGTGACGATGCGGCACGGCGTCAGCGAGGTCCGCAGCGGGCGGCGGCACGTGCTGGGGATCATCTTTCACGACGCGCAGTGAAGCCGAGGCTTTGCCGGGCCCCGCGGCTCGGCTATCTCGGCGCGCATGCCCCATCTCTATCTCGTCGACGGCTCCGGCTATATCTTCCGCGCCTATCACCGGCTGCCGCCGCTCACCAACAAGCATGGCGAGCCGGTCGGCGCCGTCTATGGCTATACGACCATGTTGTGGAAGCTGGTCGACGCGCTCAACAAGGCCGACGGCCCCACCCACATGGCGGTGATCCTCGACAAGAGCGAGCACACTTTCCGCAACGAGATGTACGATCAGTACAAGGCGCACCGCCCGCCCGCGCCCGAGGATCTGGTGCCCCAGTTCCCGATGATCCGCGACGCGACGCGCGCCTTCTCGCTGCCCTGCATCGAGGAAGTGGGCTGGGAAGCGGACGACCTGATCGCGAGCTATACCAAGGCGGCGCTGGCGCAGGGCTGGCAAGTCACCATCGTCAGCTCCGACAAGGATCTGATGCAGCTGATGACCGACCCCTCGGTCGACATGCTCGACACGATGAACAACCGGCGGCTTGGCCCGGACGACACGCGCGAGAAGTTCGGCGTGGGGCCGGAGAAGCTCGGCGAAGTGCTCGCGCTGATGGGCGACAGCGTGGACAATGTGCCCGGCGTCCCCGGCGTCGGCCCCAAGACTGCGGCCAAGCTGATCCTCGAGCATGGCGATGTCGAGGCAGTGCTCGCCGCGGCACCCTCGATGAAGCCGGGCAAGCTGCGCGACAATCTGATCGAGCATGCCGAGATGGCGCGGCTTTCGCGCAAGCTCGTCGAGCTGAGCTGCGACGTGCCGCTGCCCGATCCGCTCGAGGAGCTGGAGCTCAAGGGCATCCCGGAGGCGCCGCTGCGCGCGTTCCTCGAGCATCACGGCTTCCGGACCTTGCTCAACCGGCTCTCGGCCGTCGCCGAGGCGCCGGTCGAGACGCACGAGACGCCGGGGCTGGAGGAAGATCCTCCGTGCGACCACGACGCCTATGAGACCGTGGTCACCGAGGAAGCGCTCGATCGCTGGATCGCCGATGCACGCGCGCAGGGCTGGGTTGCTGTCGATACCGAGACCACCGAGCTCGACGCGATGCGCGCCGGTATCTGCGGCGTCAGCCTCGCGCTCGCCCCCAACAAGGCCTGCTACATCCCGCTCGCGCACATCGGCAGCGACATGTTCGCCGAGAAGCCGGTCCAGCTCGATGCCGACGCCGCCCTTTCACGGCTGAAACCCCTGCTCGAGGACCCTGCCGTCCTCAAGATCGGCCATAACCTTAAATACGACCTGATCGTGCTCGCCCGCCGCGGAATCGATGTAGCGCCTTATGACGACACGATCGTGATGAGCTTCGACCTCGATGCGGGGCTCCACGGGCACGGCATGGACGAGCTCGCCGCGACGCACCTCTCGCACAGCTGCATCGCGTTCAAGGACGTGGTCGGCACCGGCAAGAAGCAGCTCGGCTTCCACCAGGTCGATCTGCGCGCCGCCACGCGGTACGCCGCCGAGGACGCCGACGTCACGCTCCGCCTGTGGCGGCGGTTCAAGCCGCGGCTTGCCTATGAGAGCGCAACGCGCGTCTACGAGATGGTCGATCGCCCGCTCGTCGCGGTGCTCGCGGGGATGGAGCGACAGGGCATCAGGGTGGACGCCGCCGTGCTGGCGCGGCTCTCCGACGAGTTCTCGAAGCAGATCGCCACGCTGGAGGCAGAGATCCACGGCATCGCCGGGTTCAAGTTCACGATCGGCAGTCCCAAGCAATTGGGCGACGTGCTGTTCGAGGGGATGGGGATCAAGGGCGGGCGCAAGGGCAAGTCGGGCGTCTATTCGACCGACGTCAACGAGCTCGAGCGGATCGCGGCGGACAAGGATTCGCCCGGCCGGGTGATGGCCGCCAAGGTGCTCGACTGGCGCCAGCTCACCAAGCTCAAGTCGACCTACACCGATGCGCTCCAGGCGCAGATCAATCCTGAGACGGGCCGCGTCCACACCAGCTACAGCCTCACCGGCGCGCAAACCGGGCGGCTTTCCTCGACCGATCCCAACCTCCAGAACATCCCCATCCGCACCGAGGTGGGCCGCCAGATCCGCGACGCCTTCGTTGCCGAGCCGGGCAACGTCATCCTCGCTGCCGACTATTCACAGATCGAGCTCCGCCTCGCCGCGCACATCGCCGACGTGCCGGCGCTGCGCGACGCCTTCGCCAGCGGCACCGACATCCACAACATGACCGCGATGGAGCTGTTCGGCGAAGTCAACCGCGACACCCGCGGCCGGGCCAAGACGATCAACTTCGCGATCCTCTACGGCATCTCGCGCTGGGGCCTCGCCGGCCGGCTCGACGTGACGCCGGACGAGGCGCAGGCGATGATCAACCGCTATTTCGAGCGCTTCCCCGGCATCAACCGCTACATCGCCGACACGCTCAACGATGCCAAGGCGCGCGGCTACACCACCACCCTCTTCGGCCGGAAGACGCATTTCCCGCGTCTCAAGTCGCCCAATCCCAACGAGCGCGGCGGCTCCGAGCGCGCAGCGATCAACGCCCCGATCCAGGGCACCAGCGCCGATATCATCAAGCGCGCGATGGCGCGGATGGGCCCGGCGCTCGCCGAGGCCGGGCTGCACCGGGTTAAGATGCTGCTCCAGGTGCACGACGAACTGGTGTTCGAGCTGCCCGAAGCCGATGTCGAAGCCGCAAGGCCGATCATCGAGCGGGTGATGGCAACCGCCGCCGAGCCTGCGATCAAGCTCACCGTTCCCTTGGGAATCGACATCGGCGTGGGCCCGAGCTGGGGCGCCGCCCATTGACTATTCGCACCGTTCGCCCTGAGCTTGGCGCAGGGCGGTTCTCCTCCGCGAATCGGATGGGAGGCCGGCGCACCGGAAAACCGGGCGCGCAACGGGAGGGGGCCGAAGTCCGGTGAGCGAATCGCAGGACATCAATGCGCTCGCCGAGGGCGGGCGGACCAACATGCTCGGCTTCATCCTGCGGCTCGCGGCGCGGCTTCCCTTCCTGTTCATCGCGGGACGCGCCTATGGGCCGGACATCGTCGGCCGCTATGCGATCGCGGTGCTGGTCCTCGAAGTCGCGGCGCTGCTCGCGACGTTGGGCCTGAAGCGCGGGCTGGCGCAGGCGCTCTCGTCCACCGATCGCCCGCACGCGCATGTCGCCTGGGACGCCGTGGTGGTGGCGGTGGTCGCCTCGGCGATCGCCAGCGCGGTGCTGATCGCCTTGCCGCAGATCATGTACCCCAACAGCCAGGTGATGGGGCTCGAGCGGCTGCTTCCGCTGGTCGTCTTCGCGATCGCGATCTCGGATGTTACGCTCGCCGCGCTCGCCTATCGCCACAATATCCGCGCCTCGGTCACGGCGCGCGCGGTGATCGAGCCCTGGACGATCAGCATCGCCGCCTGGGGCTTCTCCTATGTCTCGGCGCGCGACGGGCTGATGTTCGCCTATGTGCTGTCGATGACCGCCGCGCTGGTCGCTTCGGTAGTCCCCTTCCTCAAGGAATATGGCCTGCCGCGCGGCTGGCGGCCGCGGCTGGTGGAGATCGCCGCGCTCGCCCGGCGCAATGCCCCGCTCGCCGGCGCCGACGCGATCGAGTGGGGGACGCGCAACGTCGATCGCTTCATCCTGGGCCTGTTGTTCACCCCTTCGGTGGTCGGCATCTACTATATGGCGCAGCAGGTCGCCTCGGTGCCGCAGCGGCTGAAGTCGAGCTTCGATCCGATCCTGGGGCCCGTGGTCACGCAGAGCCTCGCCGCGGACGATCACAAGGCGATCGCCAAGCAGGTGCGCCAGGTCGGCTTCTGGATCATGAGCGCGCAGGCGGCGCTGTTCGTGGTCTTCGCCATCCCGGCGGAGGGCGTGATGGGGCTGATCGGCCCCGAATTCGTGGTCGGCGCGGGCGTGCTGTGCGTGCTGCTGGTGGCCGAGGTGCTCGCCTCCACCGGGGCAGTATGCGAGACCGCGCTCGTCTATATCGCGCGCCACCGCAACCTGATGGTCTCGGTCTGCGTGCTGCTGCTCCAGATCGCGCTGAGCTTCGCCTTCGTGTTCCTCGCGCGCGAGCAGGGCTGGTCCGAGGCCGTCCAGGCCGCCGGCCCCGCCGTCGCGCTCGCGCTGTCGCTGACGATCGGCTCGGCGGCGAAGGCGATCCTCCTCTATCGGATCGTGCGCGCGCCGGTGGTGAGCATCCGCCGCAGCTTCTTCGTGGCGATCGGGGTCGCGGGCCTGGTCGGCTTCGCCTTCACCTCGCTGCCCCACCGCTATGAATGGGCCGAGCTCAGCCTGGGAATGCCGACGATCCTGATCACCTTCCTCTATGTGATGATCCGCTTCGGCTTCGGACCCGAAGACCGCGCGCTGTTCCGCAAGCTGCCCAAGGGAGAACCCACGCTGCCGCTGGCCGAGAAGCTGTAGCGCGGGAGGGCGCGCGCATGGACGAACTCACGCTCTTCCTCGCCTCGCTCGCCGCGGTCCTCGTGCTCGCGCTGGTCGCGCGGCTGCTCCGGCTCGGCGGGGGATCGATCGCCGACGCGGCCGAGGCGATGCGCGAGGCCGAGGCGCAGCTTCCCGGATTCGACGCGGATCGGGCGCTGGTCGGCAGCGATGGCCAGGCGGCGCTGGTGCACGGCCGCGACGGCAGCGTCGCACTGCTCAAGATGCACGGCACTCGGGTCGCGGCGCGTCGCCTTGTCGCCCCCGCGATCCGGCGCACCGACTCCGGGCTGCTCGTCGCGAGCGGCGAGCGCCGCTTCGGCGACGTGCTCGTCCGCGGCGTGGCCGAAGCGTGATCGGGCGGCCGCGCGCGGCCGTGACACGTTACTTACAATGAAGTAAGCAAGGCGCGCGATGCCCAGCCTGCCCGATCCCGTCAATCTCGCGGTCCCGGCCTTCGTGCTGCTCGTGCTGGCGGAAATGATCGTCGCCTGGGCGAAGGACCGCCGCCGCTATTGCCCCCGCGACACGCTCACCTCGCTCGGCCTCGGGCTTGGCAGCACCGTCGCCGGACTGCTTTCGGGCGGAATGGTCTTCGCGATGTCGGTCTGGGTCTGGCAGTTCCGCCTCTTCGACATTTCCTGGGCCTGGTACTGGTTCGTCCTCGCCTTCGTGCTCGACGATCTGGCCTATTATGTCTTCCACCGCTCGGCGCACCGCGTCCGCTGGTTCTGGGCGAGCCACGTCATCCACCATTCGAGCCAGCACTATAATCTGTCGACGGCGCTACGGCAGACCTGGACGGGTTTCTTTAGCCTCGGCTTCCTGTTCCGCCTGCCCTTGTTCCTGATCGGCTTTCCGCCGGCGATGGTCTTCTTCGTCGCGGGGGTGAACCTGGTCTACCAGTTCTGGATCCACACCGAAGCGATCGGGCGGATGCCGCGCTGGTTCGAAGCAGTGATGAACACGCCCTCGCACCATCGCGTCCACCATGCGACCAACCCGCGTTACCTCGACAGGAACTACGCCGGCGTCTTCATCGTCTGGGATCGGATGTTCGGCACCTTCGAGCCCGAACGCGACGACGATCGGCCGCGCTATGGCATCGTCAGGAACCTCGGCAGCTTCAACCTGCTCTGGGCGGCGTTCCACGAATGGATCGGTATCGCCCGCGACGTTTGGCACGCGCCCGATTGGCGCGCCCGCCTGAGCTATATGGTCAAGCCGCCCGGCTGGAGCCACGACGGCAGCCGCGACACGTCCGAGAAGATAAAAGCGCGCTGGGAGGCGCGTCTTCAGGCGAAGGGGGCAAACGCCCTGGCCGCCGAATGAAACGGCTCGCAACGGCTCCGGTTGCTCTCGTGCTCGCGCTTGCCGCCGTCGGGCTTTTCTGGGCTGCCGAATTGAACGGCGATGTAACATGGCCTTTTCTGCCGTTCGCATCGCCGTTCGCCGCCTTTTACTGGCTCCTCGCATTCGGCGCATTCGTCTGCGCAGCTGGCGCGCTCCGACGCAGCCGATCGCCGCTGGCACTCGGTGCGGTTCTTCTAATTTTGGGATCGTTGGGCCCGTCGATCCTGCTTTTCTACCAATGCGCACGTGGCAACTGTCTCTAGCGGCCGAGAGGGGGCCCGAGTGGAAGAAGCTGACATCGTCGTCATCGGCGGGGGATCGGGCGGGAGCGCCGTCGCAGGCCGCCTGAGCGAGGGCGGCCGATACAGGGTTGCGCTGCTCGAGGCAGGCGGGCGCAACACCGGCCTCAAGACTATCATGCCCGGAATGATGCCCTTTCAGACCGAGGCGACCAACTGGAAGTTCGAGACGGTGCCTCAGCGCGGGCTGAATGGCCGGCGCGGCTATCAGCCCCGCGGTCGCGGGCTCGGCGGATCGAGCGCGATCAACGCGATGCTCTACGTCCGCGGCCACCCCCGCGACTACGATGAGTGGCGCGATCTCGGATGCACCGGCTGGGGCTGGGACGATGTGCTGCCGTGGTTCCGCAGAAGCGAATGCAACGAGCGGGGCGCCGATGCCTTCCACGGCGACGCGGGGCCGCTCTGGGTCAGCGACCAGCGCTTCGCCAATCGCGGCAGCCACGCCTTCGTCCAGGCGGCCGAGGCGGTCCAGATTCCAGTGAACCACGATTTCAACGGTGCCCGGCAGGAAGGCGTCGGACTCTATCAGGTCACCCAGCGTGGCGGCGAGCGCTGGACCGCGTCGCGCGCCTATCTTTCCTCGCCCGGTGCCCGCGAAAACCTCGCGATCCTCTGTGACACGATCGCCGAGCGCGTGCTGTTCGAAGACGACCGCGTGACCGGCGTCGCCTATGTTCAGGGCAGCGAACGGCGCACGATCCGCGCGCCGCGCGTGGTGCTCGCCGCGGGCGCCTTCCAGACGCCGCAGCTGCTGATGCTGTCGGGGATCGGGCCTGCCGAGCACCTTCGGGAGATGGGGATCGATGTCCGGATCGATCGCGCTGCGGTGGGCGCGAACCTCCAGGATCATGTCGACTATGTCGCGGCGTTCGAGACCGCGAACAGTCTATTCCTCGGCAAGTCGGTCGGCGGCACGCTCCGCTCGCTCGGCGCGATGGTGCAGTGGCTGCTCACGCGGCGCGGAGGGATGACCTCGCCCTTCGCCGAGGCAGGCGGGTTCCTGCGCACCGATCCAGCCGACGATCGGCCCGACGTCCAGCTCCATTTCGTCGTCGCGATCGTCGAGGATCACGGCCGCGCCAAGGTGAAGGCGCACGGCTTTTCGTGCCACGCTTGCGTGCTGCGTCCCGAAAGCCGCGGCACGGTACGCCTGCAATCGCCCGATGTGACCGCGCCGCCGCTGATTGATCCCGATTTCCTGGGCGATCCGCGCGACATGGAAGTGCTCAAGCGCGGCGTGCGCGCGATGTATCGCATCCTCGAAGCCCCGCCGATGGCGGCCTTCGAAGGCCGCGACCGCTATCCGGTCGATCTCGCCGACGACGCTGCGCTCGAAGCGCTGCTCCGCGCCCGTTCGGACACGGTCTACCACCCGGTCGGCACCGCGCGAATGGGATCGGACGCCGCGGCGGTCTGCGACCCGCGCCTCCGCGTCCGCGGCGTCGAAGGCCTCTACATCGCTGATGCTTCGGTGATGCCCCGCCTGATCGGCGGCAACACCAACGCACCCACGATCATGATCGGCGAACGCTGCGCCGCCTTCATCCACGAGGATGGGGCCGTATAAAACCGATCAACTCGAGACTGCGGTGGGAACAAAGCTTGAACATCGGCCGCGACGCCCTAACTCTGCGGAGCGAGCTGCTCGCCGCTCTTTGACCCCGCCGAATAGGTTTCAGTCCCAGTCGATCCGCATGGCGCGTCGGTGCGGCCTCGGTGCCGCGTCAGTTCAAGCGCTCTCCAGCACTATTCTTTGAAATCAACAGCTTGCCAATTTGCCTCGCCGACGAAAGCGCGAAAGCGAGTCAAGCTGATGAGTCAAGCAGGCTAACGGACCCCAGGCTAGGCCGCTGCCAGCTCCGCCCGCTCGGTCTCGGCGATCCAGCCGCCGCCGAGTACGCGGTCGCCGGCGTAGAGCACCGCCGCCTGTCCCGGCGCGACGCCGTATTCGGGCGTCTCGAACAGGACCCGGCCGTCGTCCAGCCGCGCCGGTACGGGCTTGGCCAGGCTGCGGACCTTGGCGGTCATCGGCCCCGAATAGTCGCCGCCCAGCCAGTTGATCCCCTCGATCCGCACAGCGCGCACCGCCAGCGCGCGCTTCGGGCCCACCACCACCTGGCGCGTCGCCGGGTCCAGGCGCAGCACATAATAGGGTTCGGGTGCGCCGCCGATCTCGAGCCCGCGGCGCTGGCCGACGGTGAAATGGATCAGCCCCTTGTGCGCGCCCAGCCTGCGTCCCGCCTCGTCGACGATGTCGCCGCCTGCCTCGGCTTCGGGGCGCAGCTTCTTGACCAGGCTGGCATAGTCCCGATCGGGGACGAAGCAGATGTCCTGGCTGTCCGGCTTGGCGGCGACGCCCAGGCCCAACTCGGCCGCAAGCTCGCGCACCGCCGGCTTGGGCATGCCGCCCAGCGGGAAGCGCAGGAAGTCGAGCTGGGCGGCCGTGGTGGCGAACAGGAAATAGCTCTGGTCGCGCGCCGGGTCGAACGCGCGGTGCAGCTCGGGGCCGGCGGCGCCTGCCACGCGGCGCACATAATGGCCGGTCGCCAGGCAATCGGCGCCCAAGTCGCGGGCGAGCGCGAACAGGTCAGTGAACTTGGGGCCCATGTTGCATTTGACGCAGGGGATGGGCGTGCGGCCGGCGAGATACTCGTCGGCGAAGTCGTCGATCACCTGGCTGCGGAAGCTCGACGCATGGTCGAACACATAATGCGCGATGCCCAGCCTGTCGCACACGGCGCGCGCGTCGCGGATGTCGCGGCCCGCGCAGCACGAGCCCGCGCGGCCCACCGCCTCGCCATGGTCGTAGAGCTGGAGCGTGACTCCGATCGTCTCGGCGCCGGTCCGTGCCGCGAGCGCGGCCACTACCGACGAGTCGACGCCGCCGGACATGGCGACGACGATCCGCCGCTTGGTCAGCGGCCCTGCGAGCTGGAAGTCTGCGGAGATCACGGCTGCGCACATAGGCCCACAGGCCGCGCGGTTCCAGTCCGGGCGCATACGGGAATGCGAAACGGGAATTAACCGCCGGTTGGCCGCATCTTTACCGCCCCTTCACTCTGTTTCGTTACTCCGGACGATCAACGAGTCGAAAAAAGGGGCGCACGAGTGGATTTGAGCTTCGCCAGGCTGGACCGGCAGGTGGGAGTTACCGCCATGCCGACCGAGCTGGCGGTGCTGCTGGTGGGAATCGCCGTTCGCCAGGCGACGAGTCCCACCGCCTGTATCCAGGCGCGGCTCGACGTCGCAGCTCCTGTCGATCGGCTGCTCGCGCCGCGCGACGGGGCGTTCCACGGCCCGGCAGCAGTGGCGCTCACGCGCCGGAAACAGGAGTGAAGCAGACGTTTACCGTGGCACTTTAGTCGATGTTCAAAGGGTGCCGGTAGAGCCTGTTGCCAGTGAATAGGGGCGGTGCCCCCGGTTTGAGGTTGGTAAATGATTGAAAACCAGAAGATCCGTCCCGCCAAGGTTATCGGCCCGCTCGGCGAGCCGCTGACGCTCGAGACGCTGCCGCCGCGCGACACCACCCGCTGGGTGGTTCGCCGCAAGGCCGAAGTTGTGGCCGCGGTGAACGGCGGGCTCCTGACGGTCGACGAAGTATGCGAGCGATACGGCCTGACGGTCGAGGAGTTCGCCGGCTGGCAGCGCGCGATCGATCGTTCGGGCATGCCCGGCCTGCGCGTCACGCGGATCCAGCATTATCGGTCACTCTACGAGCGCCAGCAGAAGTACTGAAGACCCCTCCGCAGGTTCCTGCGGCCCGCTCCTGCACGCCGGGGGCGGGCCGTTCATTGTCCGGAGCACGGCCCAGCAGGCCGAAGGTTCCACTGCCGCATCGAAATTTTGGTACGGAACCAATACGAGCGGTTGCGGATTTTCCCTTCGTCGCCCGGCCCGCCGGGTGGGAACATGGAGGGACTTGTCATGGGTCTTATCATTTGGCTCGTCATCGGCGGCGTCGTCGGCTGGCTGGCGAGCATCGTGATGCGTACGGATGCCCAGCAGGGCATCTTCCTGAATATCGTCGTCGGCATCGTCGGCGCCTTCATCGGCGGCCTGCTGTTCGGCGGCTCGATCAACGACAGCGGGGTCACGGTGACCACCTTCCTCGTCTCGCTGGTCGGTGCGATCGTCCTGCTCGCGATCGTCAACCTGGTTCGCCGCGGCTCGGTCCGCTAGCGCCCCCAGGGCAGGAAAGCAAAAAGGGCCGCTCCCCCAGGGAGCGGCCCTTTCTTGTGATACCTATTTGAGCAGGAAGCGCACCGTCACCGCGATGTTCATCTCGCGTTCGCCAGCGACGATCTGGGTCCCGGAATCCATCGCCGCTTCGGCGCGCGCATAGGCGAGCGGACGCGGGGGCGGCATCATCATGCTGCCTTCGGAGATCGAGAGGATGCGGTCGACCCGGAGCCCGGCGGCCTGTGCATAGAGGTTGGCACGGGCCCGCGCCTTGGCGACGGCGTCGGTGCGGGCTTCGTCGAGCGCAGCCTCCGGCTTGTCGAGCATCAGATCGGGGCCCGAAATATTGTTGGCACCCTCGCGGACCAGGGTGTCCAGGATCGCTCCGCTGAGCGCGATGTCGCGGAAGCGTACGCTGAGCTGGTTAGAAGCCTGATAGCCGGTGATCACCGGCGGCTGGTTCTGCTCGTGCCGGTATTGCGGGTTGAGCGAGACGCTTGAGGTCTGGATGTCGCGCTCGGCGACGCCAGCCTTGCGCAGCGCGGCGAGCACGCGCGCCATCCGCGCGCCATTGTCGCGCATCGCCTCCTGTGCGGTTGCCGCCTGCGTGACAACGCCTGCCTGGATCGTCGCCACGTCCGGCACGCGTTTGGTGCTACCTTCGGCGACCACTTCCAGAATCGTACCGTCGAGCGGCGCGGGCCAAGGCCGCATTTCCTGCGCCTCGGCAGCCGGGGCAGCCAGGGCCAGCGCCGCGCCGCCCATCGAAAACAAGAAGCGATTCATAGTACCTCCCGAGAAAGCGATGCGGCGAGAAGTGCCCCATGCGGGACAAACGCCTGCTGAACGAATTGTATCGGTCGCGTTCAGATCCGCCGCGCAATGATCAGCCGATAGAGCGCCAGCAGCACCACTGCGCCCGCGGTTGCTGCGATATAGGCCCGCCAGCCGCTGCCGTGCACGTCGATGCCGAGCAGCGGTGTCAGATAGAATGCGAGGAGCGCGCCTGCGATGCCGACCAGGATCGTGACGATCAGACCGCCGGGATCCTTGCCCGGCATGATCAACTTGCCCAGCGCGCCCGCGACCAGGCCGATCAGAAGCCACCCCAAGATACCCGTAGGCATAGGCTCTCTCCCGTATTTGCTTCCGCGGGCAAGCCTTCCTTTCCGGTCGTCGATTTGCAACCGTTTCTTTCATAAAACGATCGATCTACTTGCGGAAAACACCAGAAATCGGCATTGCCGCTGCGGGGCGCAGAACCGGCTTGCTGCCGGTGATTTATTCAGATAATACAGTACGACCTTTTTGACGCAACGGCCGTGGCGGCTGGATCGGTGTGGCGCATATGAATTACGAGGCAGGGATGTTCGGACGGCAGGAGCGGCTGGAGTTCACCGGTGAGGAAACGCCGCGGCGCAGCCGTCGCTGGCTGTGGATCGGCGGGGCGGTGCTCGTCGTCCTGGGCCTCGTCGCCGTCTTCATGATGCGTGGCGGCCAGCCCGCCGAGGCGCCCAAGGCGGCAGGTGCGGGCGCCGGCTCGCAGCTTCCCACCGTCACCGTCGCGGTGCCGGGCCGCCAGACCGTGCAGACCATCGTCAGCGGCACCGGTACGCTCGCCGCGCGCCGCGAGATGCCGGTCGGCGTCGTCGGCGAGGGCGGGCTGGTGACGCGCGTGCTCGTCGAGCCCGGCGCTTGGGTCGCGAAGGGTCAGGTGCTCGCGACCGTCGACCGTTCGGTTCAGGCCCAGACCGCCGAATCGCTCGCCGCGCAGATCCGCGTTGCGGAGGCCGATGCGCGCCTCGCCCAGGCCGAGCTCGAGCGCGCCCAGCGCCTCGTTGCCGGCGGGTTCATCTCGAAAGCCGACATCGACCGCCGGACCGCGACGCGCGACCAGGCGGCCGCCCGCGTCCGCGTTGCCCGCGCGCAGCTCGCCGAGACGCAGGCGCGCAACCACCGTCTCGATATCCGCGCGCCGGAGGCCGGGCTGGTGCTGACACGCCAGGTGGAGCCGGGCCAGATCGTCAGCGGCGGCTCGGGCGTGCTCTTCCGCATGGCGATGGGCGGGCAGATGGAGCTTCGCGCGCAGCTCGCCGAGGCCGATCTGCAGCGACTGCGACCGGGAGCGCAGGCCCAGGTGACTCCCACCGGCACCACCCGCACCTTCACGGGTGAGGTATGGCAAGTGTCGCCGGTAATCGATCCGCAGACGCGCCAGGGCATCGCCCGCATCGCGCTCAACTATGATCCCGCGCTCCGTCCCGGCGGGTTCGCCAGCGCACGCATCGTCGCGGGCGCGGTGACGGCAGTGAACCTGCCCCAGTCCGCGGTGCAGAGTGACGCGAACGGCAATTACGTCTATACGCTCAACGCGAAGAACGAGGCGGTCCGCACGCCGGTAATCACCGGCGACGTGACCGAAGCGGGCGTGACGATCACCCAGGGACTGAACGGCACCGAGCGCGTGGTTCTCACGGCAGGCGCGTTCCTCAACCCCGGGCAGAAGGTCATCCCGAACCTTCAGAAGCAGAAGTAAAGGCGCCTGCCATGAGCTTCCGGAACATCTCGGCCTGGGCGATCCGTAATCCGGTCCCGCCGATCGTCCTCTTCCTGTTCCTCACCGTCGCGGGACTGGTGAGCTTCATGAAGATGGACGTGAACAACGATCCGGACATCGACTTCCCGATCGTGTGGATCTCGATCAGCCAGCCCGGCGCCGCGCCGAGCGAGCTCGAGAACCAGATCACCCAGAAAGTCGAATCCGCGGTTCGCAGCCTCCAGGGCATCGACGAGATCAACTCGAACGTGTCCGAAGGCCAGAGCACCACGGTCGTGCAGCTCGACATCGGCATGCCGATCGACCGTGCGGTGGAGGACGTGCGCAGCGCGATCCAGCAGATCCGCGGCGACCTTCCGGAGGGCATTCTCGAGCCGCAGATCGGTCGCGTCGATACGTCGAGCGACAATGAAGTCGCGAGCTTCACCGCGGTCGCCACCGATATGACGGTGGAGGAGCTCAGCTGGTACGTCGACAATACGGTATCGAAGGAGCTGCTCGCGATCAGCGGCATGTCGGCGGTCGAGCGCAACGGCGGCGTCGACCGCGAGATCAGGGTCATCCTCGATCCCGCAAAGCTCCAGTCGGTAGGTCTCACCGCCAGCCAGGTCAACGCGCAGCTGCGCCAGGTGAACCTCAATGCCGCCGGCGGCCGCGCCGAAATTTCGGGCTTCGAGCAATCGGTGCGCGTGATCGGCAATGCCGACAGCGCCTATTCGCTCAGCCAGAACCAGATCTCGACCGGCGACGGGCGCACCGTCCGGCTCGCGGATATCGCGAGCGTCAAGGACGCCTATGCCGAGCAGCGCAGCCTGGCGAAGTTCAACGGCCATCAGGTCATCTCATTCGACATCAAGCGGGCCAAGGGCGCGTCGGATCTCGAAGTCTTCAAGGACGCCGAAAAGGCGCTCGAGGCGCTCGAGAAGCGCAACCCCAAGGTCCAGTTCGAGCTGCTCAACAACAATTCGAAATACGCCGAGCAGCAGTATCACACTGCGATGGAGGCGATGATTGAGGGCGCCGTGCTCGCGGTCATCGTCGTGTTCCTCTTCCTGCGCGATTGGCGCGCGACGATCATCTCGGCGCTGGCGATCCCGTTGTCGGCGATCCCCAGCTTCTGGTTCATGGACATGCTGGGCTTCACGCTCAACCAGATGACGCTGCTCGCGCTGAGCCTCGTCGCGGGCGTGCTGGTCGACGACGCGATCGTGGAGATCGAGAACATCGTCCGCCACATGCGCATGGGCAAATCGGCGTATCAGGCGGCGATCGACGCCGCCGACGAGATCGGTGTCGCGGTGCTCGCCACCACCATGTCGATCGTCGCGGTGTTCCTGCCGGTGGGCCTGATGCCCGGCATCTCGGGCCAGTTCTTCAAGAACTTCGGTCTGACGGTGGTCGCGGCGGTGCTGATGAGCCTTGCGGTGGCGCGACTGCTCACGCCGATGATCGCGGCCTATTTCCTCAAGGCCAAGGGTCATGCCTCGCACGGCGAGGGGCGTATCATGGACAGCTATGTCGCGCTGCTGCGCTGGACGCTGCGTCACCGCTGGTCGGCGGTGCTCGGCTTCATGCTTTCGTTCGGCGCCACCATCGCCTGCTTCATGATGCTGCCGATGACCTTCCAGCCTGCGCAGGACCAGGAAAGCGTCACCGCCACGATCGAGATGGTGCCCGGCACTCGGCTGGAGGACACGGATCGCGTGGTGCGGCAAGTCGCCGCGATCTTGCGCAACGAGCCTCTGGTTACCGACATCTACGAGCGCAGCTTCGTCGGCAACGGACGTGTGACCGCCCAGCTCAAGGAAGATCGCGACGAGAAGAGCACCGAGTTCGAGAAGCGCGTGGCGCCGCAGCTGCTCGCGATCCCCGATGCCCGCGTGAATTTCCGCTCGCAGTTCGGCTGGGGCTCCAGCGGACGTGATCTCACCGTCACTCTGGGCGGCGAGGATCCGGCGGTGCTCACCGAAACTGCCAACACGCTCGTCCGGCAGATGGCGGGAATGAAGGAAGTCGTCGCGCCGCGCATCGCGGGCGATCTGATGCGGCCCGAGATCGTAATCAAGCCGCGGCTCGATCTGGCGGCAAACCTGGGCGTGACCACGGCGGCGCTGTCGAGCGCGATCCGCATCGCAACCCTGGGCGAAATCGACCAGAACAGCGCCAAATTCTCGCTTTCCGATCGCCAGATCCCGATCCGGGTGGCGATCAATGAGGATGCGCGCGCGCGGCTGTCGACGATCCAGAACATGCCGGTGCAGACGCAGAATGGCGGATCGGTTCCGCTCTCGGTCGTCGCGGATATCGGCTTCGGCGCGGGCCCCACGCGCATCGAGCGGCTCAACCTGCAGCGGCGCATCGTGGTGGGCGCGGACCTCGCGATGGATCCGGTGACGGGCAAGCCCTACGTCAACAACGAGGTGATGCAGAAGATCAACCAGCTGCCGATCATGAAGAACCTGCCGCAGGGCGTCGGCCAGATGACCGTCGGTCAGGCCAAGTGGCAGGCGGAGATGATGAACAACTTCTTCATCGCGCTGGCCTCGGGCATCTTCCTGGTCTTCGCGGTGCTGGTGCTGCTCTACCGCCGCTTCATGTCGCCGCTGGTGAACATGGGCTCGCTGCTGCTCGCGCCGCTCGGCGGGCTGCTCGCGCTGATGGCGACGGGTAATCCGCTGTCGCTGCCGGTGTTCATCGGCATCCTGATGCTGTTCGGCATCGTCGCGAAGAACTCGATCCTGCTGATCGACTTCGCGCTCGAGGAGATGGAGAAGGGCGTCGACAAGTTCACGGCGATCGTCGATGCCGGTCACAAGCGCGCCCAGCCGATCGTGATGACCACGGTCGCGATGGTGGCGGGCATGGTGCCCACCGCGCTTTCGCTCTCGGGGGACAGCTCGTGGCGCTCGCCGATGGGCATCGTCGTGATCGGCGGGCTGATCCTTTCCACCGTGCTCACGCTGGTGATCGTGCCCGCGATCTTCAGCCTCGCGGTGGGCCTCGAACATTGGCTCGGGCCGAAGCTGTCGCGCCGCCTGCTCACCTATCGGCCGGGCGACGACGGCAGCCGCGTGATCGGCCCAACGCACGGCGGCGGAGCGATCGAGCACAAGCCGGGGGACGATTCGCCGCAACCGGCGGAGTGAACTTGCCGGCGTTTGAGGTATTGGGGAGCGCGTGACCCTAGCGCGCGCTCCCCGCCCCTCAGAGGCCGTTCCCCCCGGGCTCCGGCGCATGCGCTTCATCGCGACCGGACTGCTCGTGCTGATGGCAGGCGTGTTCCTGATCGCCCGCGCCTATGACCATCTCCATCCTGCGATCGGTTTCGTGCGCGCCTTTTCCGAAGCCGCGATGGTGGGTGGCCTTGCTGACTGGTTCGCGGTCACTGCGCTCTTTCGCCACCCGCTCCACCTGCCCATTCCCCACACTGCGATCATCCCTCGCAACAAGGACCGGATCGCCGACACGCTCGCCGTGTTCCTGCGCGACAATTTCCTCATCCCCAGCGTCGTCGCGCGACGGATGCAGCGCGTCGACATCGCACGCGCCGCCGGGCGCTGGCTCGCCGATCCGGGCACTGGCCGCGGGCGGCTGCGCGCGGGAATCGGCCGCCTGGCCGCCGACATACTCGAGGCGCTTGATCAGGAACGGCTGGGCGGCATGGCCAAGCGCGCGCTGGCGGAGCGGCTGCGCGGGTTGGAGGTCGCGCCCCTGCTCGGCCGCGCGCTCGAGACTGCGATGAAGGAGGACCGGCACCGGCCGCTCCTCGACGGGATGGTCAACTGGGCGGCCAAGATCCTCGATGCCAATGAGCATCTCATCCGGCAGATGGTGCACGAACGCTCGGGCAGCGTGATGCGTTGGACCGGGCTCGACGAGACGTTGGCCAACAAGATCATCGAGGGGCTGGCCAAGCTGATCGGCGACATGGCGGAAGATCCGGGCCATCCGCTTCGCGCCAAGGCGGAGGAAGGCCTGGCCCAGCTCGCTAACGACCTTCAGCACGATCCCGAGAAGAGGGCGCGCGTCGAGGCGTTCAAGAACCAGTTGCTCGACAATCCGGCGCTTGGCGACTGGTGGCTGGGCGTGTGGGAATCGGGGCGTGCAGCGCTGTTGCGGCTGGCGCGCGATCCCGATCGCGTGCTGTCGGGCGAGTTCGGCGACGCGCTCCGGCAGCTGGGCGCGACGCTGCAGGGCGACGCGCGGCTGGCTGAGACCATCAATCGCTTCGTGCGCCGTGCGGCGGTAGGCGCCGCGGCGGATTATGGCGACGGGATCGTCCGGCTGGTGTCGGACACTATCCGCGGTTGGGACGCGAACACGATCACCGGACGACTCGAAAACGCCGTGGGCCGCGACCTCCAATATATCCGCATCAACGGCACGCTGGTCGGCGGGCTCGTAGGCGCCACGATCCACGCGGTCGACGTGCTGCTTTGATCTGATCGGGCGTCAGCGCCAGTCGAGCTCGGACCAGCCGCGCGTCTTCGCCATTGCCTTCAGCGGACCGTGCGCATTCACGGCGAACCCCTCGTCCGCCCATTCGAGCAGCGGTGCGTCCGAGACATGGTCCGAATAGGCGCGGACATGGGCTTGCCGACGCTCTATCGCCTGGGCCGTCATCCACTGCTCGATCATGCGGAGCTTTGCGGGGCCGTAACAGTTGTCTCCTTCGATCAGGGAGAGAAAATGGCCCCGCGCGTCCCGCTTCGCCTGCGTGGCGACCACATGATCGAATCCCAGCCGCCGGGCGATCGCGCCCGCGTAATAGCCGTGCGACGCCGTGGCCATCACCAGCATATAGCCCGCGGCGCGATCCGCTTCGATCCGCTCGCGAGCGCCATGAAGCACGCTGCGCTCGGCTTCGGAATCGGCGAAGCTCTCAGCCACGCGTTCGATCTCGGCAGGTGCAAGCGCGCTGCCCAGCATCAGCCGCTGTGCTATCTGCTTGAGCCGGCTACGGTCGATCCATCTCGCCAGATAGGCGAGCGTCACGACACCCACCGTCGGCAGGAGCGCCAGCCGCCACGGCGCGCGGGCGCGCGCCGCATGGAGCAGGAAGCGCGTCCATGTCGGGGTTGCAGTAATCGTCTTGTCCATGTCGTAGATCGCGAGGTGTCGCATTGGGACATCTAGGCGCGCGGCGGCTTGCCGATCCACTCCAAATCGCAGAAAGGTGCCCGATATGAGGGGCAGTGCCGATTTCGAGCGAGTGGACGGCGGTGACGGCGCTACGCTGCGCTTCTCCGGAAACCTGTCGCTCGCATGCCTGCGCGACCTGCCGGAGCGGCTGAACGCGATCGAGGGACCGGTCGCGCGGCTCGATCTCAGCGGCGTCGAGCGGATCGACACCGTCGGTGCCTGGCTGGTGCACCGCTTCGCGCGGGACCACCAGTCGAAGGTCGAAGGCCTCCACCCCGACGAGCAGCACCTGCTCGATCAGGTCGCCGCCGCCGAGCATCCGATCGAGCTGCCGCCCAAGCCCGCCGATCCGTTCACGCGGATGCTGGCCGAGGTGGGTGAGGCGGTGATCGAGGCGGGCAAGACGCTCTATGGCCTGCTCGGATTCCTGGGCGCGACGTTGATTGCCTTTTGGAACGTCGCCAAGCATCCCAGCCGCTTCCGCTTCAACGCCACGGTGCACCGCTTCGAGGTGGTCGGCGTTTCGGCGCTCGGCATCATCGGGCTGATGAGTTTCCTGATCGGCATCGTGATCGCGCAGCAGGGCGCGGTGCAGCTCCGTCAGTTCGGTGCCGAGGTCTATACGATCAACCTCGTCGGGCGGATCACCTTGCGCGAGCTTGGCGTGCTGATGACGGCGATCATGGTCGCGGGCCGTTCGGGGTCGGCATTCGCGGCGCAGATCGGCACCATGAAACTCACCGAAGAGATCGACGCGATGCGGACGATCGGCGTCTCGCCTATGGAGGCGCTGGTGGTGCCGCGCACGTTGGCGGTGGTGCTGATGATGCCGCTGCTCGGTTTCTATGCCGCGATGTGGTCGATCTTCGGTGGCGGCCTGCTCTGCTGGGTGAGCCTCGGCATTCCGCCGATCACTTTCATCCAGCGCATCCAAGAAGTGGTGCCGCTCACCGACCTCTGGGTGGGGCTGGTCAAGGCGCCGGTGTTCGGGGCGATCATCGCAATTGCCGGCTGCTTCCAGGGCATGCAGGTCGAGGCCGACGCCGAGCAGGTGGGCAACCGCACGACGATCGCGGTGGTGCAGGCGATTTTCCTCGTGATCGTGCTCGACGCCTTCTTCGCGGTATTCTTCAGCGAAGTGGGCTGGATCTGATGGTGCGCGGCGAACGCGAAGACATCGTCATCTCGGTCCGCGGCCTCAGGAACGGCTTCGGCGAGCAGATCGTGCACGAAGGGCTCGACCTCGACGTGCGGCGTGGCGAGATATTGGGCGTGGTCGGCGGGTCGGGCACCGGCAAGTCGGTGCTCATGCGCTCGATCATCGGGCTGCAGCCGCCGCTCGCGGGCGAGATCCAGGTGTTCGGAGAGAACACCATCGGGCGCGAAGAGACGGAGGCGGGGAACATCCGCAAGCGTTGGGGCGTGCTGTTCCAGGGGGGCGCGCTTTTCTCGACGCTCACTGTGTCCGAGAACGTCCAGGTCCCGATCAAGGAGTTCTACCCGGGCATCGATCAGGTGCTGCTCGAGGAGATCGCCGCCTACAAGATCGTGATGACGGGTCTGCCGCCAGACGCGGGCCCCAAATATCCGGCCGAGCTCTCCGGCGGCATGAAGAAGCGTGCCGGGCTTGCCCGCGCGCTCGCGCTCGATCCGGAGCTGCTGTTCCTCGACGAGCCGACCGCAGGGCTCGATCCGATCGGCGCCGCAGCGTTCGACGAGCTCACCGCGTCGCTTCAGAAGACGCTGGGCCTCACCGTCTTCCTGATCACCCACGATCTCGACACGCTCTATGCGATCTGCGACCGCGTCGCGGTGCTCGCCGACAAGCGCGTCATAGCGGTCGGCACCATCGATGAGCTGCTCGCGTTGGATCACCCGTGGATTCAGGAGTATTTCAACGGACCGCGCGGACGCGCCGCGGTCGCCAGCGCCGAAAAGGCGCCTGCGAGCACATGAGGGACTGAATGGAAACGCGTTCGAACCATGTTCTCGTCGGCGCCGTGGTGCTGATCCTGCTGGGCGTTCTCGCGCTGTTCATCGTCTGGCTAGCGCGGCTGGGCGGCGGCAACGAGCGCGAGTACGACATCTTCTTCCGCCAGGCGGTCGATGGCCTTAGTGCCGGTTCGGCGGTGACTTTCTCCGGCGTGCCTTCGGGGCAAGTGAAGGAGATCGCCTTCTGGCAGCCAGATCCCAGCCTGGTGCGCGTGCGCATCAGCGTGCATTCCGAAGTGCCGATCCTCGAAGGCACCACCGCCTCGATTCAGGGGAGTTTCACCGGCCCCAGCACGGTGCAGCTCGACGGGGCGATGAAGGATGCGCCGCCGATCGAATGCCCCCGGGAGAATCCCCGTTCGGCGTGCCCGCTCGGCGTTCCCGTGATCCCCACCAGGGCCGGCGGGCTGGGTGCGCTGCTCAGCTCGGCGCCGCAGTTGCTCGAGCGGCTCACGACCCTCACCGAGCGCCTCACCGAACTCCTGGGTGACCGCAACCAGAATTCGATCGCCGGCATTCTCGCCAACACCAACCGCCTCACCGACGCGCTCGCCGATCGTGGGCCTGAGATCGCCGCGACTCTCGCCGAGACGCGCATCGCGATCCAGAAGTTCGGCGAGGCCACCCAGCAGATCGGCGAGCTCGCCGATTCCACCGAGGGGGTGATCTCGAGCGACATCCGGCCGATGATCGCCAACCTAAACAAGACGATCCAATCGGCGCAGGGCAGCATGGAAACGCTGGACAAGACGATCGGCGATGCCCGCCCTGGCATCCAGGCGCTGTCGAAGAAGACGATCCCCGAGATCGGCCAGTTGGTGCAAGACCTGAGGGTCATGTCCACTTCGCTCGCCTCGATCGCGGAAAAGATCGATCAAGGGGGCGCGTCGAGCCTGATCGGCTCGCCCAAGCTGCCCGATTACGAACCGAAGAAATGAGGGCCCAGATGAACAAGCTCGCCGTCCTCTGCGCCCCGCTGCTAGCGGCCGCACTTTCCGGCTGCATCTCCTTCGGAGCGAAGCCTCCCGAGGCGCTGCTGACACTCGAGCCTGCAGCGTCGATACCCGTGGGGGAATCGCAGCGTTCGAATGTCGCGGCGACGATCACGATTTCGGTTCCCTCGGTGCCGCAGGAGCTCGCCTCATCGCGTATTCCGGTGCGATCGGGCGGCACTGCGATCGCCTATGTGAAGGAGGCGCAGTGGGTCGAGCGGCCGTCACAGCTGCTGGCGCGGCTTCTGGCGGACACGGTCACTGCGCGCACTGGCCGGCTGGTGCTCAGCTCGCGTCAGTCGATGCTCGATCCGGGTGCTTATCTGATGGGCGATCTGCGCGCGTTCGGCGTCGATGCCGACACGAGCGAAGTGGTGGTAACCTATGACGCAGCGCTGGTGCGCGGGCCCGAGACAATAGTCGAGAAGCGTCGCTTCGAGGCACGCGTGCCGGTAACCGAAATCAAGGCTGCGCCGGTCGGCGCCGCGCTCAACCAGGCTGCCAACCAGGTCGCGGTCGAGGTCGCCGACTGGGTCGGCCGCTGACGCTCAGGGCGTACGTCGTACCGGCGGCAGCGCGTTGCAGATGTCCGCGCCACCCGCCGGTACGGTGAAGAAGGGCGGAGTGCGGTTCTCGCGAGCCTTGATCCAGGCGGCGAAACGCTCGTTGTCGGTGGCGCGATACTGGAAGCGAGGGCGCTCATCCTCGGGAAACTGGCTCGCGAGCCGCACGGAGAGGATCGGCGTGCGCTCGGCAGCATTCTCGTAGATGCCCAAATTGCCGGAGCCGCGCGGTAGGCTCGAGAGCCATTGCATCCCGTCGATCACACGGCCGACGAGAGCAATGTTGCGATCGAGATGCCGCGGCGCATGGCCGATGACCGTATAGAGCTCGGCACCGCTTCCCGTGCTTGGCGCCAGATCGCGCGCGACGCCGACCATGCCGTAGCAATGAGTGAGCCACGCGGCCCTGCCGTCGCTCGCGAGCGGCCAGCCGTCGGCGCTGTGGCCGGTGGTCGCCGCATAGGTGTCGGGCCGCGTGAGGCGAGTCACGCCGTCGTAGCGGCTCCATTCATATTCGGCGGGCGGATTGGCGATCACCTGCGGCGGCAGCGACTTCTGCTCGGTCGCGTCCCCCCATTGCGTGACGTAATTGTCCTGCACGCGATAGACGCTGGTGCCGTCCCACCAGCGCGCCTCGGCGAGCTTGCGGATATTGGCCACGTGCGCAGGGGCATAGCGCGGCGCGAGGCGGATCGTCACTTGCCGTCCTCCCGCGAGCGTCATGACCAGCAGTTCGTCGTCGGGAATTGGCTTCCAGTCCGAATCGATCGCATCGGCAGGCGAAGAAGCGGTCTGAGCGAGAGCGGGAGCGGAGGAACTGGCGGCGAGCGCGCAGAGCGCGAGGCGAATGCTGAGCATGGCATGAGACTGGCACGCCGCACTACGCTTGCCTAGCCCGCCAGCAGGCGGTAGGGCACGCCCCTTCCGGGACATGCGGAGCGGTGGCCGAGTGGTCGAAGGCGCTCGCCTGGAAAGTGAGTATACGGCAAAACCGTATCGAGGGTTCGAATCCCTCCCGCTCCGCCACTTACGCCCTCCGCAGGGCTCGCCAAACTCCCTAGAATCTGCTAGAAAACCGCAGAGATCAGCGGTTTTCTTGTTCCGCTGCGTTTCACTCAATACGACACAGCTCATGGTGACGGTGCACGGCTTCCGATCAGCATTCCGGGATTGGGTCGCGGAGCAGACGGATTGTTCCGGCGAAGTAGCGGAGGCCGCACTTGCCGATACGGTTTCGAATAAGGTCGAGGCGCCTATCGCCGGACCGACTTTCTCGACAAGCGTAGACTTCTCATGCGCGATTGGGCAGCCTTCTGTAAAAGGTACCCGCTCCATCGAATGAGGAGCGGGTAGAAGAATCAAGCCTCGCGCTTTCGCCGCGCTAGGTGGCAGCCGTTCGACTGCTGTTCGAACATCCAGCGTTGGCCCGTGAAGCGCTCGATGATGTCGCGCGCGGTAAGCGCATGCTGGCTCGGCTTCACGGCAGTGAAGCTGCCGCCACCCGCCAGCGCGAAGGCAGCAAAAGCTGGTCCGCCAAGTAAGGTCCTGCGAATGCATCGGAGACCAGAAACCCGGCCATGGGATGCGCCGCTGTTTTGGCAAGCGATTCCGCCGACACACCCAGCTTGCCGAAACCCGTCACGATCTCGGTGACATACTCAAACTGCGCCTCCAGCAACAACACGTTGCCCGGACCTTGTTCGTCGGGAAGCTGCCGAACAGCGAAAGCATCCTCCGGCCAGTCCGGCAGCAACTTGCGTACAGTCGCGATTCCACGCTCGGCGATGTTGTGCGCCAGTGCCGCGAACAATGCCGTCCCGGACACCGACAAAAGGGCGCCGCGATCAAGGCAGTCGACCGGCGCCGGTGTGCCCGCGTCGATATCCACTTCTATCCGTCCTCCGCCACGCGGATAGAAGCCGTGACGAACCAGCCGCATCTCGATCTGCGCACCCATCCGCCGCAACACCGGCACGAACACCTTCGCCATGAAGTCGAACGGCGGCACCAGCATGTTCCAGGCATGAGCGATGTGCCAGCATCGGGAGGCTTTCGACACCGCAAGTTTTCGACAGTCAGCAAAATCTGGCGACGGCGGCGGTCGCGCATCTTTCGTAGGCCACTTGAGCGGCGTCGAGCCGTTTCAAAGGAGTGAGATCAATGAAAACCTGGTTCATCACCGGCGCTTCACGCGGGTTCGGCCTTCGCATCGCGCGCCTCGCCTTGGAGCGGGGCCATAATGTGGTGGCGACTGCAAGGAACGCCGCCTCCGTTGGCGCCCACGAGCGCCTGTTGGCGCTATCGCTCGATGTTACCGACGAAAGCCAGGCGCACACTGCGGCCGCCACTGCGGTCGAGCGGTTCGGCCAAATCGACGTCCTGCTGAATAACGCAGGGTTCGGCCTGCTCGGGGCGGTTGAGGAAGCAACCGCTCATGAGGTGGAGCGCCTCTACCGCACGAATGTGTTCGGCTTGCTCCATGTCACTCGTGCTGTGCTGCCTTACATGCGCGCTCGCCGGTCCGGCCATATTCTCAACATCTCCTCGATCGGAGGATACCGCGGCGCTGCAGGCTTCGGGATTTACTCATCGACCAAGTTCGCGGTCGAGGGACTCTCCGAAGCGCTCTACGCCGAACTCGCCCCGCTCGGCATTCACGTGACGGTGGTCGAGCCCGGCTATTTTCGGACCGACTTCCTCGACGCCTCGTCTTTGTCTGTGAGCCAGAATGGTATCGCCGATTACAACGGGACCGCTGGCGCGGTCCGCGGCCGCGCTGCGGACCTCAACCACAGTCAGCCCGGCGATCCCGAGCGACTGGCGCAGGTGCTGGTTGATTTTACCGACGCTACCGATCCGCCGATACGGCTGCCGCTCGGCAGCGATACTGTGGCAGCGATCGAGGCCAAGCATGCCGCCGACGCGGCAATCCTCGCTAAGTGGCGTAGGGTATCGGTCTCGACCGATTTCGCCGCCGGGGCGACCGTCATCCACTGAACCTAAACTCTTGTCCCATCCGCTGGGCGGCGCCGGCTTCCGGTTGCCGCCCGGTGTCGTTTCGGGTTAGTATCGGTCATTCAGACGAGCCGGAGAGTCGTTTGACGCACGCAGCTTCAGGCTACGGCAAGGCGCCCGACGCGCTTGCACGTATCCTTGACCGCGCGCCGCCGGTAGCGCAAGCAGCGCTGCGCGACGATACCCGCCTGACCGAGCCCTGGGGCCATGGCGCGCTTCATGATTATCTGCCCGGTATGCAGGGCGACGTCATCATCACTTATTATGGCGAGCCTCAGGAGATCGTCTGGCGCATCGGAAGGGAGCGCCTAGCCGGAGCGACGCGTTCGGGCACGATCACGATCATCCCGGAAGGCCATGAGGGCCGCTGGGACATCGCCGGCCCGATCGGCGTCAGCCATGTCTTTCTGCCTCGGGAGCGCCTGGTCGCAGGTGCCGAGCAACTGAAGCGTGGCCGCCCGGTAGAACTCCTGGGCCGCGTCGGGTTCGACGACCCCGTCGCGGCTCGGGTGATGGAGATGCTAGGCCGCGACGCCGCGCACGCGACCGACCCGGCGGTGCGCCTGTTCGTTGAACAGGCGACCGATCTGCTCGTGACCCAGCTCCTGCGCGGCCATTCCTCTTTCGCTGCGCTCACGGCTCCGATCCGGCGCGGCCTGGCCGATTGGCAAGTGCGAAAGGTGACCGACTATATGCGGGGGCATCTCGACGAGCCAATCGGGCTGGACATGCTCGCCGATATCGCCGGCCTTAGCCGCTTCCATTTTTGCACCGCATTTCGGCAGGCGACCGGCAGCACGCCGCATGCGTGGCTGGTCAACCTCCGCATGGAGCGCGCTCGCCAGCTCCTCGCACGCTCCGAACTTCCAGTGACCGAGGTTGCGCTCGCTGTCGGCTATGAAACGCCATCCGCATTTACTGCGAGCTTCCGCAAAGCGACGGGGCTGACACCGAGCGTGTTTCGCCAACGCCTGTAACCCTCAAGGCCCGCACGGAACCGCAATTCAGCGATAGTGGCCGCAATAGCCGAACGGCGGACGTGCGAGGCCCCCGCTACTCCCACGACATCGGACGCGATCCCGCGCCGACATCAAGGGAGTAGAGAAGATGACTGTTAACAAGACCATCCTCGTCACCGGTGCCGGTTCGGGCTTCGGTAAAGGCGCCTCGATCGGCATGGCCCGGAACGGCCACAATATCATCGCCACCTGCGAAGTATCGCCGATGGTGACGGCCCTGCGCCGCGAAGTCGAGGAGCTCGGCCTTTCCGATCGCATCCGCGTCGAGCGTCTCGACCTGTACGACCCCTACGACGTCAGGCAGGCGCAGAGCTGGGACTTCGACGTCCTCTGGAACAACGCCGGCCGCGGCGAGCCGGGCCCGGTCTGGGAGATCCCGATCGATATCGTCCGCCGCAACTACGAGAACAATGTGTTCCTGCCGCTCGAGCTCACCCAGGGCGTCGTTCAGCGCTGGATCCGCGAGGGCAAAAGCCAGGGCAAGAAGGTGGTCTTCACCTCCTCGATGGGCGGCCTGTTCACCCCGGCGAACTGGGGCACTTATGTCTCGACCAAGCACGCGCTGGAGGCGTTCGCCGAGGCGATGCAGCAGGAGCTGGCGGGCTATGGGATCAAGGTCCAGACGATCAATCCCGGCGCCTACTACACCGGCTACAACGAGACGATGGCGGACAACCCCTTCCGCTGGCTCGACGACAGCAAGAATTTCACCAAGCGCGCCGACCTGCGCAAGGGCTTCGACGACTTCTTCGCGACGCCCGAGGGCCGAATGGACCCGCAGGAGCAGATCGACGCGATGATCGAGATCGTGCCGGCCGACGAGGGCAAGTTCCGGAACGTCAGCCCCAAGGCGATCGAGGACATGCTCAAGCAGCATCAGCTCCAGGCCTGGGAGAACCGGATCTGATCCGGCTCCCTTCCGGCCGCGGCGCCTTTGCCCCTCCCCCGCCGCGGCCGGACCCCTCTTGCGCATGAAAGGAAATCCCGATGAGCATCACCGAGGCACAGGTGCAGACCGCGCTTGCCGCCGCCGCCCGCGAAGCCGAGGCGATCGGCGTTCCCATGAACATCGCCGTCTATGACGACGGCGCCAATCTCAAGGCCTTCACCCGCATGGACGGCGCGCTGCTCGGCTCGGCCGACATCGCGATGAACAAGGCCCGTACCGCCGCGCTGTTCGGCTATCCCACCGAAGCGCTTTACGACTTCGTCAAGCCCGGCGGCACCTCTCCCGGCTTCGACCGCACCAATGGCGGCCTCATCGTCTTCGCCGGCGGCATTCCGGTCCGTGACGGGCAGGGCCACTTGCTCGGCGCGGTCGGCGTCTCCGGCGGCGCGGTCGCACAGGATCAGCAGGTCGCCGCGGCGGCCGTCGCCGCCCTCGCGGCGCGGTCTTGAGGGAGACTCCGACCGTGGCGAAGATGATCAAGATCGCCGCCGCCTCGTTCGCCACGACGATCCTCGCCTGCACGCTGCTGATCGGCAGCGCGGGCGCCCGCAGCGGCCAAGCGAGCGAGGCCGAGCGCAACCGGGCTGCGATCGCCAGAGGCTTGCAGGCCTGGGCGGACGGCACCGGCAGCCCCTATGACCTGCTTTCCGAGAATGCCCGCTGGACGATTACCGGCAACTCGCGCGCTGCCGGGTCCTATCCCTCGAAGCAGGCCTTCATCGACGGGGTCATCCGCCCGTTCAACGCCCGGATGCGCGATCGGCTGATCCCCAGCGTCCACCGGCTCTATGCCGAGGGCGACACGGTGATCGCGCACTTCGACGCGAAGGGGGTGGCACTAGACGGCATGCCCTATGTCAACAGCTATGCCTGGATCCTGCGCATGCAGGACGGCAAGATCGTGAAGGCCCACGCCTTCTTCGACGCGATCGCCTTCGACGACCTCTGGACGCGGGTCATACCGGCCGAACGCAGGTGAAGCTCGGCAAGGTGCGACACGACCGGCATCCCGCCTGGGGCGGGGTGCCGGTCTTTCGTTCATGCAGCCAGGGCGAGCGGCTCGAGCTCACCGACCCGGGCGAAGGCTGCCCGCAGCGCCGCCTCGCGCTGCTCCGCACCGAGCGCGACACCTTCGGTCACCACGAATTCGACGTCGTCAATGCCGATGAAACTGAGAATCGCGCGAAGGTGCGCCTCCGCGTGCTCCATCGCTGCCGCCGGCCCTTCCGAATAGATGCCGCCCCGCGACAGTGCCACAATCACCTTCTTGCCGGGCACCAGTCCCTCGACGCCGTTCAGGCCGTAGCGAAAGGTCTTGCCGGCAACGAGGATGTGATCGAACCATGCCTTGAGCTGCGAGGCGATGCCGAAATTGTACATCGGCGCGCCGATCACGACGACATCCGCCGCGAGGAATTCGTTGAGCACGGCCGCGGCCTGCTCCGTCGCGAAGCCCGGCAGGGTGAGGTGCGGCAGGGGATCGGCCGCGAGATCGCGGTAGCGGGTCTCGAACGTGCCATTTGCGGCGCGCAGCCGCTCCACCACCGCCGACGAGACCGCGCGGCTGGCGGAGTTTTCGCCCTGGATCGAGGAGTCGAGATGCAGGAGTTTCATGGGGGACTATCCAAATTCGTTTCGGTCCCCAACTAGCTATGGAGGCGGTTGAACCGCGCCAAGAACGCATATTTTCAGGACCAGGTCAGATGGAATTGACTGCCCCCCATACCGCCGCACCGATCGAACATCGAGGCGAACAATGCGTCGATATCGCGCGGCACCTCGCCTGGATCGGCGACCGCTGGACGCTGCCCGTGGTGGTGACGCTCGACTTCACGCCGATGCGCTTCAATCAGCTCCGCCGCGCCGTTTCCGGCATCTCCCAGCAGATGCTCACCCGCACGCTACGCGAGCTCGAGCGAGACGGTATGGTCACGCGCACGGTTCACCCGACCGTCCCGCCGCAGGTCGAATACGCGCTGACCGAACTCGGACGATCGCTTGCCGATCAAGCAAAGCTTCTCGGCGGATGGGTGCATGCCAATACGTCGAAGATCGCCGCGAACCGCGCGGCGTTCGACGCCTCGGCGAACGGGCGACGGACGACGACGCGCTCGATCGAGGCCTAGAGCCTGCGGCGATACTGCGACGGTGTCATGCCCATACGCTGGCGAAAGCGCGCCGTGAACGACGATGGCGTCTCGTACCCCACTTCCAGCGCGATCTGCGTGATGCTGAGTTCCTGCGCCTCGAGCAATTCGACAGCCCGGCCGATCCGCGCCTCGGTGACCCATTCCCCGGGCGTCATGCCGGTGGCGAGCCGAAACGCCGTGCAGAAGTGGAAACGGCTGAGCCGAACCAGAGCCGCGAGTTCGGCGAGCGACATGGCGCGATCGAGATTGGCCTGAACGTACTCCGCTACCTTTCGCACCTGCCAGCGAGCCAGGCCACGATCCGGCCAGGCGTCCGGCCCATGCGTGCGCGACGAGGTGACGGAAGCCGAAAGGAGAAGCGCTCCGGCGGCGAGCCCGGGGGCTTCTGCCGTAGGTCGGATTGCCGCATGTAGCATTACCCTTGCTCCTCTGCTCCATTGCTGAGTCTGAAGGTGCCTGAAGGGCAGCGCTCCGCGGATGCCGGTCGAGGGTTGGCGCACTCACACTTTCGATGTGCGGCCTGACACACGAACGCATGAGCCGAAGTCACCCGTCCGGGTGAGTGAAAGCCGTTGTGAAGGTGCAATGACTTTCGCGGCCGCGTATAGTCGGCGTCATGTTCAGTGCGCCTGAGATTCGCCTTCTCCTGGTCGACGATCACGCAGTCGTGCGGGATGGTATTGCTGCTTTGATCCAACCCGAACCGGACATGGTGGTGGTCGGCGAAGCTTCGAACGGCGCAGAAGGTATCGAAGCATACCACCGGCTGCGGCCCGACGTGACGCTGATGGACCTGCAGATGCCGGTGAAGAACGGCGTGGAAGCAATCACCGCCATTCGCGGGGCTTCTCCTTCTGCCCGGATCATCATCCTCACCACCTATGAGGGCGACGTGCAGGCGGTAAACGCTCTAAAGGCGGGCGCTGCGGGATATCTGCTGAAGAGTTCGCTGCGTCGCGAGCTACTGGACACGATCCGCGCGGTGCATGCCGGCCGCCGCTACGTGCTCCCCCAAGTGGCCCAAGAGATCGCGCTCCACGCTGCCGAGGAACCGCTCACCTCGCGCGAAATTGCGGTGCTCGAACTGGTGGCGGCAGGCAAGGCGAACAAGGTCATCGCCTGGGAGCTGTCGCTGTCTGAGGACACGGTGAAATCCCATCTGCGCAGCGTCTATGCGAAGCTCGACGTCAACGATCGCACCCACGCGGTCACGGTCGCGCTGCGGCGAGGCATCATAGCTCTGTGAGAGGAGGCCTGGTCCGAGCGCCCGCCGGAACGGGTTGGGCCGCGAGATTGGCCGTCCTGCTGTCGACCATGCTGGTGCTGCTCACACCGGCACCAGCGGCTCCTCCGAAGTCCCCGTTCGAACGGACTCGCCATGTCGCATGGACGTCCGAGCGCGGCGCCCCGGGCAACATTCAGGGACTCGCGCAGTCGACGGACGGCTTCCTCTGGCTGGCCAGCGCTACCGGACTCTATCGCTTCGACGGCGTCAGCTTCGAGCGTATTGCGCTGGAAGGTGGTGATGGCAGCCAGTCGCTTCAGATCGCTTCGGTTGCCGCAGCGCCAAACGGCGACGTCTGGATCGGTTATGACTGGGGAGGCATGGCCGTGTTCAGCGGCGGCCATCTTCGACCTTCCAACCCGGGCAAACCCGATAAGGCCTCGGTGTATCTGGCGATCACCCGGGACGGGGCTGTGTGGGCCCGCACCCGTGGTGGCAAGGGCAATCAGCTGGTTCGATTCCACAACGGGCGCTGGACGGACATCGATTCGGCCTGGAATCTTCCGCCGGGCACCAATTCGACCGCGATGATGGTCGCGCGCGACGGCAGCCTGTACCTCGTCAATCCCGACGGCGTTCGGCGGCTGCGGCCGGGCGCGCGCCGGTTCGAGTTCCAGCTGCTCGACACAGGCTATGGACCGACCATTGCCGAGGACCCGCAAGGTCGGATCTGGCTCGCCAACGCGGAGCGCCTGTTTCGTATCGAGTTTGGCCAAGGGGTCGTGGGTCCGATCACGCCACTGCCCCATAGCGACATGTATCGCAGGCTGACTTTCGATGCCGACGGCTCCGCCTGGCTTGCAGGCGCAGAGGACGGTGTCCGCCGCCTCGTGCCCGACGCATCCGGCGAGCGCTTCGTGGTCGACCGGAGCCTGTTCGGGTCGGGTGAAGGCCTCTCTTCCCAGATCACACTTTCGATGCTGCGGGACAGCGAGGGGAATATCTGGACCGGTACGTTGCTCGGCCTCGACCGCTTCAGTGCGAGGCACGCAATACGCAACGCCGGCCTGCCTCTGTCCTACGCATTCGACAGCTTCGCGGGGCAAAATGGCGAAGCCTATCTGATCTCGAACGACAAACTCTTCCGGGTCGGCCCGGCAGGCCTCGAACAGCTAGCTGCGATCCGCTCCGCCGAGACGATCTGTGGCGACCGCGATGGAATCGTGGTCGCTTCGCCCAAGGCGCTGTTCGCCTATTCCGGCGGCAAGGTACGCAATATTTCGCTGCCGACGCTCCCCAACGACGACCCGCATATCTACGCCTGCGGGTTCGATCCGCAGGGACGGCTGCTCATCGCCGTAGGTCGACATCCGCTATACCGGCTCGAAGATGGCCGCTGGCGGCCCATCGCATCGGGGTCTTCCGAGATCGCCTATGGCGTCCTACCGGCGTCCGATGGCAGCACCTTGCTGATCTATCCCAAGGACCGGGTCGTGCGCCTAGTCGGGGACCGCACCGAAACCTTGTGGACGGCGGAGCAGGGATCGATCGGGTTCATCAAGACGGCGACGCGAGGGAAGAGATGCGTCCTGCTCGGCGGCCAGAACGCGCTCGGCTGCCTGCGCGGCGGAACGATGAAGATCCTGACCGCGATCGAATACCCGGAACTCACCAATGTGAGCGGGATCATCGAGATGCCGCAGGGCTGGACCTGGCTGATCGCACACCGCGGGATCATGCGCGTGCGCACCGACCATCTCTACGCCGCGTTCGACTCGCCGGGCCGCGCGCTGCACTTCCAGTCCTTCGGAGCCGAGGATGGCCTGGCGGGCGAAACGATGATGATGCATCCGCGCAATGTCGTCGCGGATCGTTATGGCCGGCTCTGGTTCTTCACCAACAACGGACTCGTCTCGCTGGATATCGCAAGGGCCGAGGCGCCCCCGCACCCACCTCGTGTCGTGATCAAGTCGCTGACCTCGGCCGGACGGGTCTTCGCCGTCGCGCCCGGGATCGTCCTCCCGGTTGGAACACAGAGCTTGCAGATCGACTATACCGCGACTGCACTCACCGATCCGGAAGGTACGCGCTTCCGTTATCGCCTCGAAGGCGTCGACGCGGACTGGATCGAGGCAGGAGATCGGCGACAGGCCTTCTATAACAGCCTCGCGCCCGGCGCGTATCGCTTCCGCGTCGCTGCGATCAGCAGCGCAGGGACTCCGAGCCGCGATGAGGCGGTCATCCAGATCGAGATCACGCCGAGCTTCGTCCAGACGTGGATCTTCAAGCTGCTCTGTGTCGCGCTGCTCGTGGTGCTCGGGACCATGCTCTATCGCTGGCGCGTCCGCTCGCTCTCCAATCGCGTCGCCGAACGCATGCAGGAGCGGCTCGACGAACGCGAGCGTATCGCGCGTGAACTGCACGATACGCTCCTCCAGGGCGTGAGCGGCTTGCTCCTGCAATTCCAGGGTTTGGCGGCGCGTATTCCTGTCGGTGAGAAGCTGCGGCAGGATATGGAAAGCGCGCTGGACCGCGCCGAGGATCTGGTGGTCGAGGGTCGAAACCGGGTGCGCAACCTGCGGGCGAGCGACGGACCGCGCCATCTCGAGGACACGCTCGCACTTGCCCTTGTTCAGCCGGGTCTCGGCTCTCCGATCGTAGTGAAGCTGGAACGATCAGGAACATCGCGGCAGGTCACCGGGCTTGCCGCCACCGAACTTGCTGCCGTCGCGGTCGAGGCGAGGACCAACGCGATACGCCACGGTGGCGCCGCGACGTTGATCGTGACGATGTCCTTCTCGCGGCAGCAGCTCGAGCTGACGCTCGAAGACGACGGGAGCGGCATTTCGCCTGCGATCGCGGCAGCAGGGTCCCGCCCCGGCCATTATGGTCTGATCGGCATGCGTGAGCGGGTGGAGCGCCTGCAGGGCACACTGCAGATCGCTGCGCGACAGCCTGTGGGCACGCGTATCGACATTATCGTGCCGGCCCGTTGCGCCTATCCGTTGTCCGGCGGGTTCCTGCGCCCCTTGCTTCGACGGCTTCGGCTGGGATCCGGGTGACCGGCAAGGACGCGCACTCACCCATATGGGTGATCCGAAGACCAGCAGCCTGTGATTGCCAGATCGGGAGGCTGCCGCGACAGTGCGACGATGGATCAGTCCGCGAGCGCCACCAGGATAAGACTGCTGATCGTCGACGACCACCCCATGCTACGCGAAGGCGTGGCCGCGGTGATCGGCGCCGAGCCCGACATGGAAGTGGTCGGTGAGGCATCTTCGGCCGAGGAGGGGATCGCCCTTTTCCTCTCCCTCCACCCGGACATCACCCTGATGGACATCCAGATGCCCGGCATGAGCGGCGTGGAGGCGATCGAGCATATCCGAGGTGAAGTGCCCGAGGCGCGCATACTGGTGCTCACTACCTACGCCGGCGACGCTCAGGCATTGCGCGCGTTGCGAGCAGGTGCGGCCGGGTATCTGCTCAAGAGCAGCCTCAGGCGCGAACTCATCGATGCGATCCGCGCCGTTCATGAGGGCAGACGGGCGGTTGCCCCCGCGGTGGCGCAGGAGATTGCGCTCCACGCCGCTGGCGAGTCGCTCAGCGAGCGGGAAATGGCGATCCTTCAACAGGTCGCCGACGGAATGGCGAACAAGGAGATTGCCCGGGCGCTCGGCATAAGCGACGATACCGTCAAGTCTCATCTCAGAAGCATTTATTCCAAGCTTGCAGTGGACGATCGCACGCATGCCGTGACGGTCGCCCGTCGACGAGGCATTATCACTACCTGAGCTGTCGGTTGTAACCGGCGCTAGAAGCGGAAGCGGCTGGCGAAGCGCAAAAGGCCCCGGGTCGCCGACACCCGGCCCTCCTCTCGCGAAGCGATCATGAACTCGAGCGCCAGATCCAGTCTGCTGTCCGGGTGGAAAGCAACATTGCCGACCAGCGCGCTCACGGTCTTGGTACTCCAAATGGCGTCGCTGCGGGCCTCCGCGCGCGCGTGACTTCCCAAGATCGTCATCGAAAATCGCTCGGTCAGATATCGCTCATAGCTGGCGTTGGCGGCGAAGACGCGCCCTTGAGCGCTGTTCCCGGCTGGGCTGTCCTCCTGAAGATGCCGTTCGAATCGGGTTCCGAACTCGCCGACATACCGAGCGATTCCGTTGCCATAGGTCGCTTGGAGACGCACGAGCTGACGGCGCTTGCCGCGAAGCCGCAATCGACCACTGAGGGACGCGCCCCAGTTTGCGATGTTCCCGGTGCCTGGGTGGCGCACCAGCGCGGCGATCTTTACGCCGCCGCAATCTTCGGCGATGCCGGCCGAAATCGCGACATCGGGTGTACCGGAAAATGGTTCGGCGATGAGCGAGCCACCCGTCACGGCGAGATCGCCGCGGCCCCCCTCGAGTGATGCCGACACCGTTAGGCGAGGGCCCGGGTGGTAGCTCAGGCGCACCTGCGGCTGCCGCACGAAAATTGTGCCCAGCGGCAGCGGATTGAAGATCGGCGCATAGGCTTCCGGATCTGCGAACAGGGACCAATCCTGACCCGCCCGAACGCTCGCGCTGCCATCGCGCGAGGTCCATTCGACGAACGCATGGCGCAGGCGGGTGCTATAGTCGCGGGGGGATGGCCCATAGCGATCGTACTCCACGAAGTCCGCAGGCGCCCGACCAGCAACGCTGCTTCCGCGTCGACGAACAATCGTGAATCGCGCGCGCTGAGTGCGGTTCGCGGGCGCCTGGTGGTGCTCGCCTCCATTGCGTAACCGGCGGGAGCAAAAACGTCGCCGGTTTCACCAGCGCGCGCGTCGGGAAACATCAGGAGACTTAGCTGGATCCAGCCTCCGGCTTTGAGCGACAGGTCAGAAAAGAGGAACGAGGAAGTCTGCGCATCGCGCGTTGCATGGTCGACGGCAGGCGGCCTGATGGGTACGTCCGCCGCTTCGGCGGGGGGCCAATGGGGAGGTCTCGCACTGGCCCAAACGTCAGGACTTGAGCCGTGTCGTGGAGGGACTGCGCGGTTGCTTGCAATGGCGCACTCGCAGCTGCGACCAGCAAAGCCCCAAAGCCGAGCAGTCGCATTTCCAGGCTCATCGCTTACCTCCGGCCACTGACGACCAGCCGTCGTCTGGCTGGTGCGTAGCGGGGAGAGGCCGTTCACTGCCGCCGTGCGATTGCGGATTATGTCGCGATGTTGCGCCCTTCTTCTCGCGCCCTGCATTCTCGCGTCTTGTCTGCGCGTCGGCGGGTGTGCGGTAGCAACGTTAGGGGGAAGCTGGCGCACGACAGTCCCCGGCACGATCGCTTGCGGCGTGCTCCGAACTCTAGCTGCCGCCCCGTTCGTCCGCTCGATAAAAGAACGGATTGCTCAGCCAGGCATTGACGGCGGACTCCCGCCAGCCGGCGCAGCGGGTGCTGATCTTCACGCTCTTGGGGAACGTGCCGTTCTCCATTTTCCGGTACATGGTCGAGCGGCTGAGACCGGTGCGCTCAAGCACGGTCTTAATGCGGAGGATTCGATCAGGCGTGTCGGACATGGCTTCGTTCCTGTTCGGACGTGTCGGTGCCTCCCGGTGAGCATCAGAGCGTCCGGGACAAAGCAAGAGGAGTGGGGGGAGGGTTCGGCGTAAAAGTAGCCCGGGCGTACGTAAGGGTGACTTCCCTTCAGTGCTGATCTCCCCCCTCAAGTCTCAAGGCGGCTCATGCCTCGGGCATGTCGGCGCTCTACGAGCTGTGCGCCGCCGAGTCGCATATGCGTCTCGGCCCCGCCGGGTGACGATCGCTGACGCTGTGCAGCTGCACCGCAAAGCGGAACGCGGGGATCGAAGGAGCGCACACTGGAGCTTCTTGCGAAGCCGCCAGAGGTCGCAGGGTCTTTCGTTTCCGCGTGGCACGCTCGATCCGACCGGAAGGCACGGCGGCGGCCGGCCCACAGTCCCGCGCACGCCGCCACGACGGCCGGCGGATTCGAGAGCGCTTCCTTGTGTGTGCTCCTGTGGAGCGGGGCAGCGCTGGCGCGCTGATGTCAACGGACGCCAGCTTGCGCGGCGCGGCCTCCGGCTTCGATCTGGCGGGGTGGGCGTTGCTGCCCTCTAGACCCGCCGCGGCGTGCCGCAAGCTGGCTTCGCCAGCTCCTCCTCTTCGTTGCGGCCCTTTCGGGTGCGGCCCGCCTCTGCCGGCGGGGCTGCCGGTCCACTCCTGCCGCCCACCCGCCATTCCGGCGCCGGTTGCGGTGGTTTGAAGGGTGTCGAGCAATGTCGAAATCCGAGAACCGCCGGAGCCTCTATGCCGAGGTGACTTCCCATGTGATCGCCGAGCTGGAGGCAGGGCGGCTGCCCTGGGTGCAACCCTGGGACAGTGCGGCCTGTGGATGCGTGATGCCTGCCAATGCCGTGACCGGGCGGCGCTATTCAGGGATCAGCGTCCTGATCCTCTGGGCTGCGGTGATCGAGGGTCGCTATTCGTCACAGCGCTGGCTGACCTACCGGCAGGCGCAGGCGGCCGGTGGCAATGTGCGAAAAGGCGAGCGCGGCACGACCGTCTGCTATGCGGATCGCTTCACGCCGAAGGACGAGGCCGAGCGTGCGCGGGATGAAGATCGCCAGGCGCGGACGCTGGCGTTCCTCAAGCGCTTCACCGTGTTCAATGTCGACCAGCGCGAGGGACTGCCCGAGCGGCTCTCGCCGGAGCTCGAGGCGGATCCGATCGCGGAGAGTGACCGCGTTCCGCTGGCCGATGCACTGATCGAGGCGAGCGGGGACGATATCCGGATCGGGGGCGGTGAGGCGTACTACAACCCGTCGAGTGATTATGTCGCGGTGCCGCCCCAGCTGGCCTTTCACTCCCGCGTCAACTGGTACCGCACCGCGCTGCACGAGCTTGGTCACTGGACGGGACACAGCTCGCGTCTCGGCCGCGACCAGAGGGGAGCATTCGGCAGTGCGGGCTATGCGCGCGAAGAACTGGTTGCCTTATCTGGACAGTCTGCACCGTGCCTGACGCTTCATTGAAGGGTATCGTCCGGGCGCGACGCAGGGGGGCATCAGGCCGGATGAAGCGCTCCCAATAAGCTGGCGTAGTCCGGCCTGATGACCA